>ENA-OWPB01001645-OWPB01001645.1-human-gut-metagenome-genome-assembly--contig:-NODE-1645-length-18761-cov-7.645515_pt1 | contig 18761 bp, 17 predicted proteins | sample MGYA00248260_ERZ651838 | MGnify/ENA primary metagenome ERZ651838 (study PRJEB26924, sample SAMEA4378304) | human gut metagenome | biome: human gut; feature: human-associated habitat; material: faeces...
GGTATGTCCTGTATATGCCAAATAAGGAGCAGCTTATCAAGCAGGTGGAGGAAGTTCTAAAGCGTTGGTACTCCCACGAGGGTGACTAAGCGCATCATCTGGCTTTGCGTAAGTTGCTAATTTCTCTGATTGCGGCATAGTGTTTTCCACATTTTCGGTTGATCTCGTTGAAAAAATCAGACGTCACAAATTCCAGTAGCCATACTTTGGGAATCATGTATTTGGGTGTTTGCAAGATGGTTTTCAGCAAGCCCTTGCTGCACCATTTCAGAATTGTGTGGCGTTGGTAGCCTGTCACCTCGCAGACTTGCGCAACGGTCAGTACATCCGGGTAATTTGCCAGTTGTTGCTCGTACCATTCCTTGGCCAGCAGCCGTTCTTCGCCCTTATAGTTCAGCTTGCGCTCCAACGATGCGGCAGGTTTCTTGTGTTTGGGGTAGTTGTAATACCACCCGCTGGGCGGGGTGTAGCGCATCGGGTCGGACTCTCGGCGGTAGAGATACTCGGCAACATCTTTCTTGGCGATTTTATAGCATCGCGTTTTCTTTCCGTTGTTTTTGCAGGGAACAAGCCCGCTTTGCAGGAGATAAAGCGAGGTTCGTGTTCCGATATGGCAAACGATGCGGAAATCGTTGCGGCTCATCGGGTCCGGATAGGGTGTTAGGATTTCTTCGATTTTTTCTTTCAAAGAGTCATTGCTTACAGTTTCTTTCTTCATTTCTGGTTCTCCTTGTTTGTAAAGTGGAACCCTAAAAATCACCACTTCATTTTTTTGTTTGTTGCATTTTTTTCATTCGTGTCCGCAAACCTGCACCATTATCCGGCTTTTTAGGCAGGGGTTATCTTGCATCTTATCTTGCATTTTTCCCAAAAAGTCGCCATTTTTGCCCCAAAACGAGCGATTTTGCTTATTTTCGTACCTACATTGTTTTTTGCTTGCTTGGCCGCATTTTCTCTCCACAGATTGCCCAAAATCAGCGGACAAACCAGCCTGTATCAGCCTTGGTTATCACCATATTGCCTTTTCAAAGATTAACTCGAAATCAATTTGGCAGCAATGCCACGTGGGTTCGAATCCCACCGTCTGCGCCAAAAGCAGCACCCTGCGGGGCGCTGCTTATTATTTTTGCGGCAAACTATGCAAGGGTTGCAAGGTGGGATTCGAACAGCCCGTGCCCGGCGCTTTGCGTCCCGTCGGGCTGCAACAGTCCTGCGGACTGTTGCAAGGTCGCGGGAGAATCCCACCGTCTGCGCCAAGTATCACTACTCAATTCTACATTGGGTAGTGATTTTTTGCTGCCGCTTTGTAAAATTCCCGTACTTTTCGTATAAACATCTCCCCTTTATTTTCAAGTAGTGATTTTCGGGTTCGGTACAAATCATACCAGCAATCGCGGCAAATAGCTATTCACAGAACTACACAAGATTTTTCCGGCATCTTGGGTACAAATTGACAGCAAAAAAGACGGCACTTGATTTCTCAGATGCCGCTGCTGTTCAAATTACCACTTCTTTATGGGCTGTGCCTCCGGCAATGTCAGCGTGTTTGCCATCGTCCGGGCGCTCAGGTTCTTGGACTGCGAATCCAAGTGCGCGTAGATATTCGCCGTGGTGGAAATATCACTGTGACCTAACCACTCTTGAATCTGCTTCATCGGTACACCCTCTTTCAGCAATAGGCTGGCGCAGGAGTGGCGCAAGTCGTGGAATCGGATCCTGCGCAGACCATTCTCTTTCAGCAGCTGCGGAAAGCCCGTTGTCACAGAATCCGGCTGGATCAGGTTTCCCATTGCATCTACAAATACATAGCCAAGGTATTCTTGGTTATAGCAGTTGCCGCAGATTTTCTGGTTGTATTCCTGCTGCTCTTTGACTGCTTTTAAGCGTTCGGCAATCGGGTCTACCAGCGGCAAGGTGCGCAGACTGGATTTTGTTTTGGCGCGGTCTGCTTCTACCAGAATCTTCTTGCCGTCGATGCGGGTGCTGGTCACGATATGCCGGATGGTCAGCGTCTTGGCTTCAAAGTCGATGGCCTCCCAACGCAGCCCCATCACCTCGGCACGGCGCAGGCCGTAAAAGGCTGCAAGCTGGATGATAAGTTCCAGCTTATGCCCTTGGGCGGCTTCAAAGAGCTTTTCCATTTCCTCGGCGCTGTAATAGCTTGCCATAAACGCCTGCGGCTTGGGGCGGTCCACCTTGTCCACCGGGTTGCTGGTGATCAGGTCGATGCGTACGGCGTATTTCAGCGCCTTGTGCAGATTGGCGTGGAATCGCAGGATAGAGGTGTTTTTCAGCGTTTCCGCTTCGTGCAGATAAAAGCTCTGAATCTGGCGCGGCTGCAGCCCTGCCAGCGTTACGCCCAGCGGTTCAAAGTAGGGAATGATGTGCTTTTCCACATTGAAGCAATAGGACGAGTAAGTAGTTTCCGTTACGGCTGTGCGCATCATTTTCAGCCAGTACCGCATATAGTCGCTGAATGCCATATCCGGGCTGAGTTCGGACACCTGCCCCTTGGGAATCGTGAAGTCCTTTCGCGTTTCTGCCAGCATTTTTTCGGCACGTTTTTTGTTACCCTTGACGGGCAGCCCTGTGCCGATCCAAGGCTGGCGGCGTTTGCCCGCCGAGTCCGTGTAACTCAGCACGATGTAATAAAATCCGTTTTTCTCCTGTAAGCGTCCTGCTACCATAGGCATCTCTCCTTTTTTCAAGTTGCTGCATTTTGGGTTCGGTACAACGATACCAGCAATCCTGCCGGAAAGCTATTCACAGAATTGCACAAGAACCGTCCTGCATATTGGGTGCAAACTGACATCATTCGCGCTCCTGTTCCCGTCTGCGGCGGCGTGGTCTGGGATGTTGCGTCATTCGGTTTTCCCGGTCAATACGGTTGGATTCTCTCGTTCGCTGGATGCGTTTGATGGCTCCCTCTGCAATCTTGTCCTCTTTGCGGAGTTCCGCAATCTTGCAGGTCAACGCCATGCGTTGGTCAGCCAACTCCGGCGGAGCATCCTTACGGCGCATCTGCTTAACGACTTCCGCCCGCTGCGCGGCAAGGGTTTCCATCCGCTGGGACAAGCCCTTGCGGTAGTCCACGATTGCTTGCAAAGAGGGAAACTTGCGGTCGTGGACAAAGGCGTGTTCTGCAAGGATTTTCTCGGTATCTTTCCAGATGCGCTCCAACTCCGGACGGTTGATGCGGGGCTGTTGCTTCTTGGGCAGGATGCCCAGCTGATAGCAGTAGTACAGATACAAGCGGTGCATCTGGGATTCCCCGAAGAATACCTCAAAGAAAATTTGGAGGATGCCTTTTCCTGCATAGGTATCCTTGGGGCGATACCGTTTCGGCGTATACTGCCGGGGCGGGTGTTTCAACTCATACAACCTTGGTCCATACAACAGGTAATTTCCGCGCAGTCGGTCATCTATGGCAGATAAATCGTATTCTTCTCCCAGCCTATAAAGCCGCACGGCTCGACCACCATCCCGTGCCCGGATGGTTGCGTACCTACGGTTAGGGTCACTGCCGAAAATATACCCTTGCCGATACAGCGCTCTGTGGAAGTCCTCGGCGGTGCTGGCGTCCTCACAGGCTTGGTCGATGGCTTCCCGCATCCGGGCATACCTCGCCGGTTCCTTTTTCTTAGGCTGTTCCACCACCGACAAGCCGTACTCCCGGCACAGCTTGTCGGATGCCGCCCGGAACTCAGTGTATTGGCTGCGGCGCTGCTCGTATTTCTTGCCGTCCACATAGGACACGGAATTGATAACGAAGTGGTTGTGCAGATTATCCGTATTCATATGGGTGGCAACCAGCACTTGGAAACGCTTGCCCCAGACCTTGCGGGCCAGTGCCACGCCGATCTCATGGCACTGCTCCGGGGTGACCTCTCCCTCGCGGAAGCTTTGGTAAGCGTGGAGCGCCACCACACCGTCCGTTTTACCAAAGCGTTCCTGTACAGCCCGCATATCTTCCCATGCGTGGTCTGCCCTACAATGGATGCCGGTGACGAGCTGGGCGCTCTCGTTCAGCTTGGTCTTGGCATCGTTCTCTGCATAGTGCAGCGTTTGGGCAAGGGCATCGTACTCGGTCTTGTCCGGGTTGGCCGCATAGTCAAGGACACGCTGTAAGCTGTCCTTGATCGTCCAAATCTTAGTTACCGCCAATGAGCAGGTCCCTCATACGGTCGGTCTGGGCGTTGATGGCTGCCCCTTCCCGTGCAGAACAGTTCTCTGCGATTTCATCCAATTTATCCAACACATCAAATACCTCCTTGGGCGGATGCCCGCCCGGTTCATATCCCAGCGCCCGCTGGCGCAAATATTCTGAAAGCGACAGCCCGCACCGTTTTGCCATCAGCGTCATTTTTCGTTTCTCTGTGACGCTGACGCGGACATTGATCCCGACACTGCGTTTTCTCATGCGCCAGCAGCCTCACAGGGGTTCGGGGCTGTCCCCGTAGGCTTTTCGGCGGGTTGCCCTGTGGCAACACTTCGCCCATGCTTGCTCTCCCTACGCGATCTTTGTGACGCTAATGACGCTGATGACGCTGTTTGTGAGATATCCCATTTGAAAAGCTGGGTTATGTCAATTTCAGCGTCATTAGCGTCATCTGCGTCATTTCCGTCACGAGAGAACTTCATCTGCCGCGCCTGCGAGGTGCGGTGGGTTTCATAGCGGATACCTCTTGGGGTGAATACGGTATCGTAATGCTCCACGATTTTCCGGGTCAGCTGGTGGGGCAAAACGCCCTCAATATCGGCTGCAGAAAGCAATTCGGTAGCCGTGCCTTGCCATGTTCCGACACTATCGATGTAGTCAGCCACTTTCCAAAGGTAACTCGGCACAGCCTTAGCGATAATTTGTTCGGTGCTTTCTTCCTCATCCAGTATCCAAACGCAGTTTTCTTCGTGCAGACGCAGTGTTTTGTTATCCATATCGCGCCCGGTCACCAAGATGCTGGCGGTCTGGCTCATACGCTTGCGCTGCATGACCCAACTGGTATCGGACGCACCCATCAAGCCATTGGAACCTGCAATCTGCTGGAACGGATCGTCTGCGGCTTGTTTGCGCAGATGGTGGATCAGCAAAATGCAGACATTATACTTGTCCGCCAATGCTTTCAACGCGCTGATTTCCTTGTAATCGCTGGCATACATACTGTTGTTCTGGTCGCTGGAACGCACCTTTTGTAAGGTGTCGATGACGATCAGCCCGGTGTCCGGGTGCTGATAGAGGAAACTTGTAAGCTGTTCCTCCAGCCCCTGCCCGATGCTGCTGCATTCCGTCTGCATGACCAGCCGTTCGGGGGCTTCTTCGCTGCCCACAAGCTGGAGAAGGCGCTTTTGCAGGCGGTTGAAGGTGTCCTCCAGCGAGAGATAAAGCACGGTGTGCGGCTCTATTTCGCGCCCCCACATAGGCTTTCCCTGCGCCACCTGCAAGCACAGCCACAGGGTCAGCCAGCTTTTGCCCGCTTTGCTGGGGCCGGCAAACAGCGCAAGACCGGCTGGGAGCAAATCGGGAATGATCCACTTGACCGGCGGCAGCGGCGTGGAGAGGAGTTCTTCGGCAGAGATCGTTTTTGGAAGTGTTTCATAATTCATTCGCATCGTCCTTTCTGTTTTGGTATATATCTATTATCTCATACTATCGTCTTTTTGTGTGTAGTAAGTTTTACTCTCCAGTGTTAAGTTGTACGGCTTACGCCGCCCCACAGCCCCACAAACGCGCCAAACGGCGGGTGTTCCGGCTGTTTCGTATCCGTGTGCCGCGTGTGGCATCTGCCCCACACCGGGCGGATTTGGGCGGTTACTGCGAGTGAATCAGAACTGATTCACTTGTATGCCCTGTTTTCTGAAAAGTGAATCAAATCTGATTCACTCTCCGGGCGGGGCTCTCGTCAAAAGCAAGGCTTTCTCTTACGCGCTCACGCAGGTCTGACCGCACGGACGCTTCAGAACATAGTCAATGACGTTGATTTTGGGGATCTTGTAAGCGTTTGCCAGCCGGATGCAGCTGATTTCGCCCTCCCCCAGCAGATCATAGGCCGCGTGGCGGCTGATGCCCAGCATGGCTTGTAGATCCTTGACCGTTACAATGTCCGGGTACTCCGCAAACATGAGCTTGTACATTTCTCTGATTTCTTTACAATCCATTCGATCACCATCCTTGAATTTCAACTTTCGCATATTTGCGATGTGAATATAGGATACTGCGCTTTTATGCGAATGTCAATAGTTTTCGCAAAATTGTTACTTTTTTCTTGCGCTTTTATGTTATGGTGTGGTACAATAAGGAAAATCCTGCAAGGAGCGTAAACGAAATGAACATCGGAGAGAAAATCAAGCGCATCCGCCAGCACCGCCGCATGACCCAGAAAGAGTTGGGCGAGTTGGTCGACCTCAGCGCAAACCGCATTGCGCAGTACGAGATGGGGTACCGCGTACCAAAAAAGCCCCTGCTAAATCAGATAGCAGAGGCTTTGCGTGTTTCCCCGTTGGCACTTTCCGATGGCGGAAACGGCCCGGCGAATGATATTCTGGAGCAGCTTTTCTGGCTGGACGAGGAGCAGCCCGGCGTTATCAAGCTGGTTCCCACCGAGCGCGGCACAGCGCGGTATAATGCCAACCCAAACCTTGCGCTGCACTATGATGACAACGATAACTGGCCGCCACGCTCCCCGGTGGCGATGTGGTTTGATGATACGATTCTGGATGATTTTCTGAAGGATTGGGCTGCGGTTCAGAAGAAGTTGTATGCTGGGGAAATCACGCAGGCAGAGTATTTTGAGTGGAAGATTATGTGGCCGGATGAATAAAATCCGTGTGTAAAGATAACATAACCATAGAAGCATTCAAGTATTCACGGAATATATCACCGATGCAGAGTTTACAATAGAATTGAAGCCGCCTATTGAAAGAATGGTTATATATGATGAAATAGACCGCACATTTGGAAATGGGCAACTTACATTTGCATACTTGATGCAGAAAAACAAATTAGAGCAAGAGATTAAAGAGCAAGCAGGTGGCAAGAAATGAAAGACTATCTTACAGTTGTAGAGTTTGCCGCCGCTGGTATTACAAAACAGGCCGTATATAAGCGCATAAAACAAGACCTTGCACCTTATGTAAAAGAGCAAGACGGAAAAAAGACTATATCAAAATAGCGGACATGAAAAGACGTTACAATAGAATGGATAGTATTAGACGTTAAGGCTAACGTTGCTTTCCTTGTGAGTAAGAATGTTTTAGAGGCGATACCGTATCATTCTGAGCAAAAAAGGTAGACTTGGAAAAATCATCTATAAGAAGCTGGTTAAATTCAGATTTCTTTTTTGCGGCGTTTACAGGAAATGAAAGACTCTGTATCTTGAATTCGAAAGTAAACAAACCGAAAAATATTGAATATGGCACTAATAGAAACTCTTGCACCAGTGATAGAGTTTTTTTGCTGAGTATAGAAGAAGCAGAACATTATTTCCCCAATGCAGAAGCGAGAAGAGTAAAACTAATAGACAATGAATTTGAAAATTTAAAATGTTTTTTTCCGTGGTGGTTAAGATCCTCGGGATATCCTGCTTACAGAGCAGCTGGGGTAAGCAAGGACGGAAAAATTCTTGCTAGAGGGAGAAAGGTGACGAACACATCTTATTTTGTTCGTCCTGCACTTCGTGTATATTTATAAAATAGGTATACCGTTTTATTTGAAATAGTGCTAGAAATTTCGATAGAGAACAGATTGCATCAGGCAAACTAATGGTATCTGTTCAAGGCTGCAGGCATAAACAAAAGGCGGAAGGCCTATTTGTTCTCCCGCTTTCTAATAATTTGAGATATACTTTAGTAACTTCTCTAGATGAGGTAAGAGTTCTTAGAAAATTAAACCTCATTTTCTGCTAATGGTGCGGTGCCACTTACAGCCACAGAATGCAATTCTTTTCAAGCTCAGTTTTTCGCTCTTTCCAGTCCGGCATGAACATGGTAAGAAAGGTGTAGAACTGTTTGGAGTGATTGGGGTGAACCAGGTGGCACAGCTCATGAACAACCACATATTCAATACAGTTTCTGGGCGCTTCCAACAATTGCTTATTCAGTGTAATGATCAGCTTTTTTGGAAGACAGGAACCCCAACGAGTGTCCATGGAACGGATACGAAGCTGAGGTTTTGCCACACCGTATTTTTGAAAAGATGGGTAGGCCTGATCTAAAACTTCGCCAAAAATCGCTTCACATTGACGGTCCAAGTATCGGGTAACCAACTGTTGCTTTTTGCTGAAGTCTGTGGTGTTTTTGACGTTCAGAAACAGATAAACGCCATCCGTATATACGGTTTCTTTTGCGGCAGAAGCAACTTTCAGGCGCAAACCACGCCCCAGAAAATAGAAGGTTTCTCCACTGACATACTGTTTGGGCTGGGGAGAATATCGAGCAATTTCAGCAAACTTATCCTGTGCGGCAAAGATATAGGAGGCTTTGCTCAGAATAAACGCATCGATCTCTGAAGCGGGAACATCGGGATTGGCGGAAAGAAATACACGGCCATCTTTATGAATTCGGAGATTCAGGTTTTTAACAGGCTTTTGTTCCAGAAGATAGGAAATCTCCCGGTTTTCACAGCGCACATGGCGCATCATCTCAGATGCCATCTTTGTTAAAACCTCCGCAGTGCGACTGTTTTTACGTTTTCAATGATCTTATCTATGGTGTCAAAGGAAAGTTTCAAACCGCGCTCCTTCTCGTAGTGGTAGAACAAGTCATCGATATCTTGGGAAATACGGTCATGAATGGTTTTGTTGTTGGTCCAGTCAACCTGACTGTGAGCTGCGATGATTTGGGTAATTGCAATGGACATTTCGGCAGCAAAATCAGAAGAAACCTCTGCGTCCTGCGCTTCATCGAAGATAGCAGACAGGACGCCGTAAAAAGCTTGGGCGTGTACGTTGTTCTTGATGGACTCCGGGTAGGCAATAGTGCTTTTCCCGGCATGATAATCTTCCATGATGGCGCGCATCTTTGCCAGATACTCGGCTTCCGTAATAACTTTTTCTTTGTATTGCTCCAACGCGGTTTTGATACGCTTGGAAAAACTGTCATAGTAGGCAGGGTTTTCCTGATACTTGGCGCTGATGCTTTTGGTCAGCTTGCTGGTAATGGCATCTGCTTTGGAACGGGCGGAGCCCAGACTTTCCAGTTCGCGCTCAAAATCATCCTTGTTCAGGATGTCAATGGGGCTGGTAATCTGCTTGAGACCAGCTACCGAAAGATGTGTATCCAGCAAGTTCTGCATTAAGGGTTCATATTCCCGGTTGTCGATGGCATCACAATAGCGGATTTTCACGCTGCGGCGCACTTTGGAAAAGAAGGCAAAGGCAGATTGATAGCGTTTCAGCTCTGGTTTTGGAAGCGCTTCATAGGCCTGCTCTGCATTTAATACTAAGTTCAAGGGACGACCAAAGGCGCATAGACGGTTGTAGAAGGTTTCGCGGCGTTTATCATCTGCCAGTGAAACTTCCACGGCTTCAGAATCCTGCGGATTTTCCAGGGAAGCAAATAGTTCCGTGAGTTGCGTGTAGGCCTCCCGCAGCGACCCGATGGACGACATGACATCCACCACAACACCTTTGAGATCGCCGCTGTCGAAGTTTTCAAGACCGGCACCGCTGTACAGATCCATAGCGGTATCCAGCTTTTCGATAAGACCACGATAATCCACGATCAAACCGTAGTCTTTTCCTTCACACAAACGGTTGGTGCGGGCAATGGCCTGTAACAGGCCGTGCTCCTTCAACTCCTTATCGATGTACAAAACCTGGCAGATGGGGGCGTCAAACCCTGTCAGCAATTTGCTGCAGACGATCAGAATGTCGATGTCACCGGCGCAGAACTGATTTTTCATAGACTCTTCGTAGGTGTCGGCATCGCCATACCGATTCATCATCTTATTCCAGTAAACTAGTACTTTGTCGTCTGTACCCTCATCTGCATCGTCGACGCTTTCCCGCATATCCGGCGGGGAAATCACAACAGCACAGTTCAAATCCCCGAATTGTTCAAAACATTCCAGATAGCGTACAGCGTCCCGCTTATAATTGGTGGCCAGCATGGCTTTGAAACCGGTGGCTTTGAATCCTTCGATGAAGTGGTTGTTGATATCCAACGCGATACGCTTGATACGGGCATTGGTGGAGGTAAGACGGCGGATGCTGCTCCATTTACGGGAAAGGTCATCCCGCTGGGCTTCGGTAAGTCTCTTAGTAGTCTGTTGGAACCAAAGGTCGATGTTTTCCTCATCCACGTTCTGATCCACAAAACGGCCTTCATAGATCAGTGGAACAATCGCACCATCGTCCACACCATCCTGAATGGTATACTTGTGAATCAGCTTTCCAAACTTGGCCACGGTGTTTTTCTCTTTTTTCATAAGAGGTGTGCCGGTAAAACCGATGTAGCAGGCATTGGGGAAGACCGTGCGCATGCGAGTAGCCAGCAATCCATAGTTGGAACGATGACTTTCGTCCACCAGGAGAAAGACATCCCGGGATAGATTCTTGTGCTCCAGCTTTTCTGCCGTATTGAACTTGTTGATAATGGTGGTGATCACATCGGCACGGCCATCCTGCAACAGGTCCACCAGATTGCGTCCGTTGGTGGCCCGAGCTGGGTTCAGACGGGTGTGAGAGAAGGTGGCGGCAATCTGACGATCCAGCTCTTTGCGGTCAGTAACGATGATGACCCGGGGATGGCATGAGGAAAGCTCCATCAGCAGATATTTGGCCAGCATGACCATCGTCAGGCTCTTGCCGCTGCCTTGCGTATGCCAGATGACGCCGCTTTGCCGGTTGCCTTTTTCATCAGGCTGCTGGATGGTTTTGATAATCTCCTGGATGGCAAAATACTGCTGATAGCGGCAGATTTTTTTCACATTGGCATCAAACAGCACAAAGTAGCGGATCAGCTCCATCACACGGGCAGGGGTGAAAAGAGAAATCAGGTTGCGGTCCTGCTCGGTGGGAATGCGGTCATGGATATACCGGGCGAGGGCATCTTTCAGAAAGTCAGTATCCTGCTCTTTCCACACGGTCCAGAATTTTTTTGGCGTGCCTGCGGTGGCATATTTTACGCTATTTTTGTTGGTGGCCAGTACAATCTGGGCAAACTTGTACAGCTGAGGAATGTATTCTTTCTGTTGGTTGCGGATGTTCTGTTCCACAGCCTGCTCTACACTGATCTGCGGTGCTTTGCACTCGATGACGGCAAAAGGAATGCCATTGATAAACAGAACCAGATCCGGCCGGGCGTTGTGCAACTTATCGCGGCTGTCAACGGCGAATTCTTCGGTTACATGGAACAGATTGTTTTCAGGATGCTCCCAGTCGATATACCGCAGGTTGAAGCTGAGAATTTTCCCTTCGCCCACGGTCTCTGGGTAGCTTTTGCCCAAAAGCAGCGCATCGTAGATCTTTTCACTGGCGCGCACCAGACCATCTGTGAGAGGTTCGTCCAGATCGTCCATGGCTCGTTCAATGTTGGCAGCGGAAAATTCATTTTCCGCACCGGCAAAGGTGTACCGGTTCAGACGGCGCAGCTGTCCGCGCAGAATGTCTTTCAGCAGCACATGGTACCGGCTGCCGCGCTGTGCTTCGCAGTCCTGCGGCGAAATATAGGTATACCCCATGGACTGCAACAGATCGAGCGCGGGTTGTTGGCTGATATTTTTTTCCAGATAGACAGATTGGTCCATAGGATGACTCCTTTATGGCTCTCTAGAAATTGGAATCGTATGACCACAACCATACAGCGGGACGGCATACTGATAAATTTGCTCGTCTACGGTTTTGAGCAAGTTTACTGCATCGTTATAAATATCACGGTTGAAGTCTGCATTACTCAATTCATTGCCATTGGTAAGGCGGATATGAACCCGATTTCTCAGATCGATAACATCCTTGATATGCTGAACCTCCTGCGGGTTAAAGTGCAAGAGGTTTAATTCGACAAGCCGGTCCAGCGCGTTTTTTACATAGTTGCGCTGGGTGCCGTTGAAATGCAAATGGCAAGAGCTGTTTTTTGTACATGTCTTTGCGCGGTAGCAAATGTTGTTGGCTGCCTCTAATAGGATTGATTCCATAATAGAAACAATATTGACGATGGCAAGTTTGTAAAAGATGACTTCTACAGGCCCCCAGATATTGATCCTGTTTACAATGTAGTTCATCAAATCTGAAACTTCCAGCGCATAAGTGACGTTATGCCGCGTTGCCTTTGTAGGAAATATCTCACTCAGGTGATATCTGAATTTGAAATGGCCCACGGTCCGAATGTAGCCCGATGGAAACTGAATCTTTTTTTCAGGGGGCAGGGCAGCATTTGCGGCCGGCGGGTTTAAACCGGCGCAGCGAAGCAGGTTTTCGTTTTCTGCTAGTAGCGCGGAAATTTTTTGGTTGTTCTCGGCGATCTGTTTTTCTATCTCCTTGTTTAATGGCATGGTGTAACCCTCACAATCCCTGTCAGCAAAAGCTGCATTAGGGCTTTTTTCTTTTGCTTTTCCTGGTCGATATCCTGACGGAGCAGGTCGATTTCCCGGTCCGCAGTGGAAAGGACTTTGGCGATGGCGGCTTGCTCGTCAATGGGGGGAAGCTTAATGATGAATTGGAGGAAGTCCTTCTCGGATAATTCCTTTTGCCCGGTCCCGCTTGCGAGCATTTGATGTTGTCTTAAAAAATCGTCTTGAGACAAATATTTTAAGACATAATAAGTATTAGCACCGTGTACTGAAAAACTCATTATGGCATTAGAACATATGCAGCCATCAAATTGATTGGACACCAGTGCTATGCTACCATTGAAATAATTTTGCTTTCCGATAATTATTTCGTTTGATTTTCGTACATAAAATGGCCGGGTGTCGGCCATCTCGCGGCTGACGTTTGCGTATTCGATACCCTTAAAATTTAATTTTATTGTTATTCTTTGGTGGCTTTTGGTATTTGAAACGGGAGCCTTGCTTCCCGGAGTCAATATTTCGTATAGACGAACCTCTCTCCATTCATTTCTAAATCCGGGAATGCGCTTTTTGCCTGTCAGCAACTGCTGCATGAGATATTTTTTCTGGCGCTGCTTTTCTGCTAGGCGTTTTTCTTTCAGCCCACTCGCCTTATCTTGGGTGGAAAGGATGGCGGAAATTTTTTGCTGCTCCGTAAATTCAGGTAGATGAATTGATTGTTTCAATACAGTTTTTGAATTAATAACCGGAACAAGCCCAGAATTGCACCAGTCTGCTAACTGGAATTTTGATAGCAGGTAATACAAAAAAATGTTGCTGCAAACCGCTTTATTTTTGATGCTTAATACTAAAACATTATCGTCCACAAGGCTATCATGCAAAAGAATTTTTTTGTTGTTATTTAGCAATGCAGCACCGACACGGGGGAAAACAATGCTCCCCGCATGAAATGGTTTATACCCTAACTGTTTTAAAAGGAAATCATCAATTTTATTGATAGAAGAAGATAGATATATACTTGAACTTTGCAAGCCGATATCAGCTACCTTGAAATAATTCCAACGACCAATATGGTTCCCTTGATATTCCCGTTTAAAGGTGTAACCTTGTCCGATATCCGCGAGCTCTCTGAGACTTGTGGTTTCCCAGTCTGCAGGGCATATGCATTGTTTGGCTTTTTTGTACCCCTCCGGCACCTCGCCCCGGCGGATCTGCTCTATGCGCTGTTTGATTTCTGAATTCATATGCTACCTCCTATTGGGTATAACCCAAGGCAAAGAATATTAGGTCAATTACCAGTGGAATGAAAATTCCAAAAGTATGTCTTATTTTTAGGCTCTTGCTTAAATAGGAGGGACCGAAGGCAAACTCAACATTTGGATAAGCTTTTTCTATCAGGCCGAAAAGGAAAAGGTTTACTAACATCAATATCATGCAAGATAGGCCAACTATAGCAGATTTCTGAGAATTGCTGAAGGAGTTTTGAAATAGCCGGCTTAGTGACCAAGAAAAAACAAGGGACTCAACAAGACTGGCGATTGCAGAAACTATATAGTATGCGAAGGGTGGAAAGGTGATTTTTTGATGTTCCATCTCGTTTATAATGGTTGCTATCTGGTTACAGATGGAATTATACCAATCCCGGTCTATGCTACTAATTTCAATTGTACTTTCTATTGGCAAAAGGAACGAATTGTATATGCAAACTGTGATTCTACGTTCAAACTCCTTGGATTTATAGGTGAACAAAAGGCGCTGACTTTGCCTTTTCCTGAATTCATCGCTTGACAATATCGCTACACTATCATTGCCGGTGAGGCTGCTTTGATCTTCAAATAGAATTTCGTATTCCTCCGTATAATCACCGGTGCGAAACTGTGAGTGAAGCAGGTGCGCTATACGAAGAACATCATCTTCTTTTATGATCTTCCCTTTGATAGTCAGCGTTTTCTTATACTCGATGTTCCCCATGTGTATCATTCCTTAGCTTAAGTTCACGGTTTGAGACGTTTCACATCTGCCGTCAGTTCGTCTACATCGTCCTGGGCGTCGAGCTTACGGCGGTGCGCATCGTACTGTTCGTACTGCGTTAAAGCCAGCTTTTCGGCTACTTCCCGCTTGACGGTACCGAAGTTTTCCAGGACATCCCGGCCATTGAACCGAAGAAAATCGCCCAACTTATTTTCCCAGTCGGCCATGTGCATGGGATGGCGGCCTTTTGCCTGCAGTTCCGCGTAGTCCAGGTACATATTGACAATGAGGTTCAGCGTACTGATTTCCTCCTGTGTCATGTAGTTCTTCGCTACGATGACGTCACCACGGCGGACTTTGGCTCCTTTGAAATTGGTAAGGCCCATATTGTCCTTGGAGGCATCGGCCCGGGCGGCGATGATCTCCGGTGCTGTGTGACCGGTAGCTGCATATTCCAGCTTGTTCTGCACCGATTTGAAGAAATTCTGGGCGATTGGACTTTTGCTATCGTAGTCGACAGAGAGCGCGAAGATTTCCTTGACTTTCTGGTAAACGCGCTTTTCGCTGGCTCGGATGTCCCGAATGCGTTCCAGCAATTCGTCGAAGTAATCTGCGCCGAACTCCTTGGGATTGCGCAGGCGATCGTCGTTCAGGACAAAGCCCTTCTTCATGTATTCGGTTAGAATCCCACTGGTCCACCGGCGGAAATGCATACCGACATTGCTGCGCACACGATAACCAACTGCAAGAATCATGTCGAGATTATAGTAATCGAGTTCGCGGCTTACCTGCCGGTTTCCTTCAATTTGAACTGTTCGGAATTTCCGAACAGTTGCCGCGGGGTCAAGTTCTCCATCCTTAAAAATGTTGCTTATGTGTTCACTAATAGATGACTTGGCTACTTGATAGAGATCACACATAGATTTTTGCGTCATCCAAATGGTATCGCCCTCAAAGTAGACATCGATCTTGGTGTCACCCTTTTCGTTCTGATAAATCAGGATTTTGCCGGTATTTTCCAGCCCGTTGCTCATAACCCCAGTTCCTCCAGATACTGTTTCATCTGTGCCTGTACCTGCGCCAGTTCCGCTTCGATATTGGCAATGTTGCGCTGCACCTCGTCGATGTCAACCAGTTCTTCCTCCTCAAAGGTATCCACATAGCGGGGAATATTTAGGTTGAAGTCGTTCTCCCGGATTTCATCCAAAGAGGCAAGATAACTGTATTTGTCCACGGTCTCCCGCTTTTCGTAGGTGGAGACAATCCGGGCAATGTCGGTGTCGCGCAGAATATTCTGGTTCTTGCCTTTCTCAAAATTGCCCTCCCCGGAAGCATCGATAAACAACACATCCCGCTGCGGACGGTTTTTCTTGAACACCAAAATGCAGGCCGGAATGCCGGTACCATAAAACAGATTGGCGGGCAGTCCAATCACGGCATCCAAAAGATTCATTTCCACCAGCTGGCGGCGGATTTTCCCTTCGCCGGCACCACGGAAGAGGACACCATGGGGCAACACGATGGCCATACGGCCATTTTCTGCATCCAGACTGGCCAGCATATGCAGCACAAACGCGTAATCACCCTTGGAAGCGGGCGGGACGCCCCAATCGAATCGGTGGTAAGGGTCCAGTTCGGCCGTCATTTTTTTCTTGCCTTTGCTGTCTGCCTCCACATCCGTCAGAAAGCCGCTGTCCCACTTGTCCAGGCTGAAGGGCGGATTCGCAACAACGACCTGGAACTTCATCAACTTGTCATCTTCGATGTTCTGCGGGTTGGATAGGGTATCCCCCTGCCAGATGCGGGCGTCATCCACCCCGTGCAGGAACATATTCATCGTGCACAAAGCCCAGGTCTGAGCGTTGAGTTCCTGGCCGTAGATGGCGACCTTGCCGCTGGGCACCTTTTTATAGGCTTTCAGCAACAGGCCGCCGCTGCCGCAGGTGGGGTCGTAGATACGGTCATTCTCTTTGGGCTTCACCAGGGAAGCCACCAGTTCGGATACCTGGCTGGGAGTGAAGAACTCACCACCCTTTTTGCCGGCGTCCGACGCGAACATGGCGATCATATACTCATAGGCGTCGCCGATGATGTCAGCGGAGCCCAACTGGCTGGGACGAAGATCCAGCTTGTGGAAATCTTCCAGCAGATTACGGAGCGTGGCGTTTTTCTCCTTCACTTCCCCGAAATCTACTTGGGAATTGAAGTCAATGGCCCGGAATACGTTGCGCAACTTTCCGCTGTTGTGCTCTTCAATGCGGGACAGTGCTACATTGATCATCTGGCCGATCTGCGACTCACTGCGATGATCGTACAGATAATCAAAGGTGGACTCTTCATCCATGGCAAAGCGCTCACGGCTCATGGCGCGCTCCACACGACGCATATCACCCTCATACTGTTGGATGTAATCCTGGCGTTTCTCCTTGGAAACGTCGCTGAGATATTTTACAAACAGCATGGACAGAATGTAGTCCTTGTACCGGGAACTGTCGATTTTGCCGCGGAAGCTGTCGCAGGCGCTCCACAAAACCTGTTCAATGTCGTTTCGGGTTGTCATACAGAAGTACCTCGTTTCATAGATGAATCTTCCCGCGCAAGAATCGCGGCGTAGTATTTTTCTTTTTCCTCTGCCAGTTGATGCAGCAAAGCCGTTTCGCGCCGGGCTAGTTTGTGAATCTGTCCGATTCGTTCCTGTTGAGAAATCGGGGGAACATGAAATTGAAACTGCGTGAAGAAAGAGGCTTTCACGGCGCTGAGTACATTACTCGTAGTGCTTGTATAGATCCGACGTTTAACAGCCGGGGTATTCAGCAACCAAAAGAGGTAGTCCGGCAACAGTGCGTTGCTTTCCATTCGGATGATCATGAAATTGGAGGAGACTATCAAACCGGTGGTTGTAGAATCAATGAGTATGGCAGTGTATGGTGTGGTCAAGCGGACGATAATGTCGCCGGGCTGGGTCAGATATTCTGCCTTGAGAGGCTCCGATGCGTGAAACACGCTGAGGTCCTCCTGGGCGATACTGCCATCGGGGTGAATGGAACGAAGTGTAAGAAGGTTATAGCAGTACGGTGTGGGCTCTCGGGACTCTTTGCGCGCTAGCACAAGCCCGCTTCGTACGGAAGCAAGTTCCCCTAAATACATAGGCTCACCTCTGAAATGTCATGAAGTAAAAATAACGTGTACAGAGAACAACTTAACCTCTGCACTCAAGAGTATAAAGGATGGGACAGAATTTGTCAAGAGAAATTATGTCATGGGAGAAAAATAGCAAAAGGAACCTACACAAATCACACCTATATGTTAAGAGGGAAGATAAGATGAGCGCTTCTGAATATAGATGTGTGCATCGTTTTGAGTGTGTGACGGGGGGGGACAACAGAAAGCGCGCATCACTTCTGTTGGATGGAACTTGAACGGCTTTTAGACAATCCTCTAAGCTGCGTTCGAGGGGAAAATCCATATTGGTATCCGCCAAAAGTGACAAGCCATTATCAATTAATGGGCACAGTGCATAGGTATCGTCAGCGGCATTGTATTGAACAGCAATATTGTTGGTATGTCGATCTTCGTTTAGGAAAAATGCATCAATCTCCAACATTGAGGTCAGATATCGCCCGAACTCTTGCAGCCCGGTTGTTTGTTCAACAAAGTTTACCAGAAATTTTATCTGATCCGTGATCTCTCCCTGATGAGCCGTATCTACTGCGAGACTCCCGTCGGTAAATTTCCGATACAGCTTTTCCAACGGAATAAGATCATAGCCATCCGCGAGAAAATCAGCGCTTTTACAGCCACTGTAAACTCGGTCTTTGTACTTGATTTGCGAGTACTCATAAGCCACAAAGGGGTACTTAACGGTTGACTTGCCTAGCAGTGCGGAAACAATTGTTTCCGCTAGTCCCTCATACCCCATGTGGTCAGCCTTGTACCAGTATCCATAACATTTCCATTTCAACTGATTTCCCTTGGATGTATGGTTCAGCGTTTCTTGTGGCTCAAGCCTGCTTAAATCAATCATTTTCATAGAGCCCTCCTTACGCAGCGATGTTACGGATCATCTGCACCCACTGGTGGTCCCCAGCCATCCGTCCATTGGTTTTTTCAATAATCAGCAGCGGATCATAGAAAGGAACATCCATCTCCCGGAGGATGCCTTTCAAACCGGCTCGGCTGGCGGGCAGACATCTTTCTTTCAAGAATTCCTCGAAATCGGCCCAGGACGGATTTTCTACAACGCCAAACGCCCGCAAAGGGATTCGGTCGGTGTAGTTCTTCATGCGGA
>ENA-OWPB01001648-OWPB01001648.1-human-gut-metagenome-genome-assembly--contig:-NODE-1648-length-18672-cov-4.407638_pt1 | contig 18672 bp, 10 predicted proteins | sample MGYA00248260_ERZ651838 | MGnify/ENA primary metagenome ERZ651838 (study PRJEB26924, sample SAMEA4378304) | human gut metagenome | biome: human gut; feature: human-associated habitat; material: faeces...
AGGGCCTTTCTTCTAAGAGTTGATATTTATGTATAAACTGAATAGTTATGAGTAAAGATGTGAACAATGGTCAGTCCAGACGTGAGTTTCTAGGAAGATCGGTCGCTGCTTTGGCGGCCGCGTCTTTCCTTCCGAGTGCTTTCTCTTGTACGGGGAAGAGTGTGGCGGCTCCCGCTCCGGTTGATACGGCGGCGGAGGCAGGCAAGGTTAACTCGAAGTTCGGTGGCGTGCAAATCGGCACGATCACTTATAGTTGGCGTTCCATGCCGGGTGGATTGGAGAATATCATCAAGTATTGCCAAGAAGCGAATATCAGTTCCATTGAGTTGATGGGAGGTGATCTGGAAGCTTATTTAGGAGCTCCGGAGAATCCGATGATGAAATTCTTCCGTCGGCAAGCTTCTCAACCTGCGGCGAAACCGGGTGAGAAACCTGCGGCTCCTCGTCGGATGGGTCCCCCGAAGTTTACTCCGGAGCAGCAGGCTGAGATCGATAAATATAAGGAAGAGGTGAAAGCGTGGCGTCTCGGGCTGGATCTATCGAAGGTGGAAGGTGCCCGTAAGTTGTTGAGCGACGCTGGGATATCTGTGCATATCGTGAAAATGCAACCTTCCGGCATGGGATCGGACGAAGAGGTCGATTATGCCTTCAAGGTGGCCAAGGCCATGGGCGCTAAAGCCGTGACGGACGAGATTAATTTGGAGACGGCGAAAAGAGTCGCTCCATTTGCCGAGAAGCATGGGATGTATATGGCTTTCCATAATCATATGCAATATGCCGAAGAAGGCTTTAGTTGCGATCCGATCTTAGCGATCTCTCCTTCTATTATGTTGAATTTTGATGCGGGCCACTTCTTTGGCTCTACAGGTATCCATCCGAATGAGATGATCAAGAAATATCATGATCGGATCTATAGTATCCACTTGAAAGATAAGACGGGGCCTACGACAGGGGACCAGCCGAATACGAATCAAGTATGGGGACAAGGGGAGATGCCGTTGGAAGACGTGCTCTTGTTGATCAAACAAGAGAAATGGCCTATCTATTGCGATATAGAACTGGAATATGATATCAAGCCTTGGTCTGACTCCGTGAAAGAGGTAGGCACTTGCGTGAAATATGCTCGACAAATATTGATGTAGATTATAGAAAGTTGTCTTTGGTATGTCATTAATGGGATGACGAAAAGGTCGGTTCCCGGTGGAGCCGACCCTTTATTTTTTATTTATTGATCTCTTTCAGCAAATTTGGTGCGCACTTAAAATGGACAATGGTTCTAGGGATCAACATTAAAGTCTCTCCGCTTTTCGGGTTTCTAGCCAACCTGCTTGTCTGTAAGCGGGGAGTATAAACACCGAAACCCTGTATACATACCTTTTCTCCGGCTCTCGTTTTCTCTAAGATGATGTTATTCAGTTCTTCCAATATGTACCGGATTTCTGCTTTGTCATTACCGACTCTTTTCGATAATTCCTCGATTAGCTGACTTTTATTCATATCGTATTATTTTTTGAGAAGTTTGTTCTTTGCTCTGTTGTTAAATATTTTTTCCTGTATTGCAAAGGCGATAAGCCCGTGTGCCTCCGAAAGAAGCGTCCCAACGAAGATTGGTTCGAGAACTGCGTCTTCTCAACAATCTCTTGGATATTCAAGGTGGAGTTGGTGAGTAATCCTTTTAATTCTAGGATCATATATTCCGTAATCCAATCTTTGGCGGATTTGCCGCTTACCTCCTTAACAACCATGGTCAAGTATTTAGGGGTGATGCATAGAGAGTTCGCGTAGAACGTCACGCTTCTGTTCACTTTGTAATTACTCATGACCAATTGAAAGAATTTGTGGGTCAGTTCTTTCTTGTGTACATCTATCGTTGCCGTACTGTCTAAAGAATTGACTTTATAATGGTTATATATATCAAGGAATAATATGCGAAGTAAGAGTATAACCGACTCTCTTCGATACTGGTTTTCCGGATCGACGGCTTTTCTTATAAGTAATTCAAAGAAGTCTACAAAGGAAAGAGTTTCCACGTCTTCCATCTTGAAATAGTAATGTTGCCTCATATAGAAAAAGAAATGTGGCGAGAAACGACTGATACCGCTTAATATATCAGAATAAAAGGATTCCGTGATCGTGAAATATCTGATTTGGAAATCTACGCTAACGTCCGTTAATGCGACCAATTGCCCCGGCAAGATGATGATGAGCTCTTTAGGGGTTATAATGTGCTTGTTGGAATAGATATCAATTTTAGCGTTTCCTTTTACACAATAGATGACAATCCCTAATCTTATATAAGAAGGGTAAGTGGTAATAGGGAGTTCTTTGGAAAGTGTAAAGATCTTGAAGTCCTTCTCCAAAGAATAATCAATACCACTATTCGGCTCAACTATTTTTTTTATATTTCCCGACATTCTTTTTGTCTATGTTTCTTATGTAAAATTATAACTTCGTCTTTTACTATATTTATCTAGTGGTTGTTTGGTATAATATTACAGAAATATAGGTCTCGTTTTGGCGTTTTTTAAAGTTTGGCTTAAATGATACCTTGAAAAATAACCGCTATTGGATGTTTTTGTTTGTAGGTCTAATACTTTTTTGCAAATACGGTTGAGGTGATGTTAGGGATAACTTGTATTCTAAGGGCTGTGCGAGCTGGATGGAATATGTGTTAGGAAATATTAGTAATTAAGGTTAAGGACAAGCGTGCGAGACAAGAACGGGAAGGATTGCCTCGCACGACAGGCTTAGATCGTCTTTTAGATAAACTTGAGTATATCTTCTGCCTTTTCCGCTATATGATCGGGTGCGTATTTCTCTAATTCCGTACGAGGGCGAAAGCCCCATGTTACCCCACAGGAGGTCACTTCGCTGTTGATGGCGGTTTGCATGTCTACGTCCGAATCACCGACATAAAGAGTGCTCTCTTTGGATATGCTCGCTCGTTCTACGATCTCATTGACGATACTGGGATCTGGCTTCGCCTTTACTCCTTCACGCTGTCCGAGAACCTCCGTAAATTTTATGGAAGGAAAGAAATGGGCGATGAGCTTACGGGTAGCGGCTTGATATTTATTAGAAGCGACCGCCAGTTTTATCCCTCTTTCCTGCAACAAGGCTAATAACTCAGGGATACCGGGGTAGGGAACGCTGCGATCCGTGTTATGCAGATCGTAGTGCTTCAAGAACTCTTCTCTTACCTTTAGTATATTCTCTTCCGTCTTTTCACCTTCGGGTAATGCGCGTTCGAATAATTTGTTGATGCCGTTTCCTACGAAGAAGTTATACTCCTTTACGTCATGTGTCGGAAAGCCGTTTTGCCGCAACGCATGGTTCGTGCTATGGGCTAAATCGGCGATCGTATTTAATAATGTTCCGTCAAGATCGAATATTACTAACTTTTTCATTTTAGTTTTCTGGCAAAATTAATGGAATGTAGAGACATACTTTCCCTTTCGACTGATAAAATAGATGAACCGATTTAAAAATAGATAAAAGTATTAGGTCATATATAAGATATTTGTATCTTTAGGACAGGAATAGAAATCCTTTGTAATATATTGTATAACCTAAAATTGGAACATCATGGGAAAGAATCAATTAATTCACGGGAATGAATTTCATTTGCTGAAACAAGCTGAGATTCATAAAGCTACAGGTAAATTAGTCGAGTCACTAAACTTGGCAGCCGGTTCTACGGGAGGTTTTGATATTTATAAAGTTGTAGAGGCTTATTTTACGGATTTAGAGAAAAGAAAGGAGATCAATGATTTGTTGGGTATTTCCGAGCCATGTGAGACACGTGTCACGGAAGAATGCTTTTCTTAAATAAGCCGCAGTAGGAATAACATAGAAAAAGGAGATACCTGAATCAGATATCTCCTTTTATTATATCTCAAAGAAGAATCAATTACTTACCAGAAAGTTTTTCTTTCAAAGCTGCCAATTCCTCTATGTCACCTAATGTAGTCTTTTCAACCGGACCGGTTACCATTCCAGATTCCTCTTCTTTTTTACCGCCACGTTTTGAGGATGCCTTCTTTTCAGAAGTTGCCTTAGCGCCTTTTTGCTCATCTTCAAAGATGCGGCTGTGAGAAAGGATGATACGTTTAGCTTCCTTGTTGAACTCGATTACCTTGAATGAAAGTTTCTCATCTACTTGAGCTTGAGAACCATCTTCTTTTACAAGATGCTTCGGAGTAGCGAAACCTTCTACGCCGTAAGGCAAAGAGATAACGGCACCCTTATCCAATACTTCGATGATTGTACCTTCGTGGATAGAACCAACCGTGAAGATTGTCTCGAATACATCCCAAGGATTCTCTTCCAATTGCTTGTGGCCTAAGCTTAAGCGACGGTTTTCCTTATCGATTTCCAATACTTGAACCTCGATCTCAGCGCCGATCTGAGTGAATTCAGACGGATGTTTGATCTTCTTCGTCCAAGACAGGTCAGAGATGTGGATCAAGCCGTCAACACCTTCTTCGATTTCTACGAATACACCGAAGTTAGTGAAGTTACGTACTTTTGCAGTATGCTTAGAACCTACAGGATACTTTTCTTCGATAGTTTCCCATGGATCTTGTTTCAGTTGTTTGATACCCAGAGACATCTTACGTTCTTCACGATCAAGTGTCAGCACAACAGCTTCTACTTCGTCGCCTACCTTCATGAAATCTTGTGCAGAACGCAGGTGTTGGCTCCAAGACATTTCTGAAACGTGGATCAAACCTTCTACGCCCGGAGCGATTTCGATGAATGCACCGTAGTCAGCCATAACGACTACTTTACCTTTCACCTTGTCACCTACCTTCAAGTCAGTGTCAAGAGCATCCCATGGGTGCGGAGTCAGTTGCTTCAAGCCAAGAGCGATACGTTTCTTTTCGTCATCGAAGTCAAGGATAACAACGTTGAGTTTCTGATCCAGTTCAACCACTTCTTTCGGATCGCTAACACGTCCCCAAGAAAGGTCAGTGATGTGGATCAAACCGTCTACGCCACCAAGGTCGATGAATACACCGTAAGAGGTGATATTTTTAACAGTTCCTTCAAGAACTTGTCCTTTTTCAAGTTTACCGATAATTTCTTTCTTCTGTTGTTCCAGTTCAGCTTCGATAAGAGCCTTGTGAGATACAACAACGTTTTTGAATTCCTGGTTGATCTTAACCACTTTGAATTCCATTGTTTTGCCAACGAATACATCATAGTCACGGATCGGTTTAACGTCGATCTGAGAACCCGGCAAGAATGCTTCGATTCCGAATACGTCTACGATCATACCACCCTTAGTGCGGCACTTGATGTAACCCTTGATAATTTCTTCATTTTCCAGAGCAGCGTTAACGCGATCCCAAGAACGAGTAGCGCGGGCTTTTCTGTGTGACAGAACGAGTTGTCCTTTTTTGTCTTCCTGGTTTTCGATGTATACTTCTACAGTATCACCTACCTTCAGGTCCGGATTGTAACGGAACTCATTCAAAGGAATGATACCGTCTGATTTGTAACCGATGTTCACAACTACTTCACGCTTGTTCATTGCGATTACGGTTCCGTCAACAACCTCACGGTCGTTCACTTTGTTAAGCGTACCGTCGTAAGCTTTTTCCAGTTCATCGTGGCTAACGTTGGTTACTGTTTCGCCATTTTCATAAGCATCCCAGTTGAAATCTTCAATAGGAGCTACGTTCTTTAAGTTTTCCATTAATAAATAAATTGTTTAATACTTTAATTAAATAAGACATTATATTATCTATAAATCGGGCGCAAAGGTAGGAATATTTTCTTGATTGACAAAAGAATGGCAGAAGAAAAGAGAATTATATCCGTATTTTTTGTAATATTGCAATCTTTAATTTATACAGTTTTTGCCATGGACGAGAGATTGGACAAAGTCAAGGTGCAATGCGACTATTTACCGCTTATTAATTTTGCGATACAACAAAACGGTGCATCAATCATTCATCAGCTTTCTATTGAGAATACAACGCCTGCCCCGCTGAAGGACATTCAGGTACAAATCACGACAGAACCGACTTTCGGAAACGCCGCTCCGATAGCTGTGGCACAAATTCCGCCCAATGAATCGATATGCCTGTCGTCATTCAATCTCACTTTGTCCGCCAACTATTTCACACAGCTGACCGAACGTTTATCCGGCAATCTGAAAATTGAAATTACTTCCGAAGCAGAATCCGTATTCTGCCAAACCTACCCTATCGACATTCTGGCATACGACCAATGGGGAGGGCTCAATGTATTGCCCGAAATGCTGGCCGCTTTCATCACCCCCAATCATACAGCCATTGTGCCAATCATCAAGAGAGCCGCTTCCATCCTGGGACAATGGACTGATAATCCGTCCCTCGACGAATATCAAAGCCGCACTCCGGACCGGGTAAGGAAACAGATGGCCGCCATCTACACGGCTATCACGGAACAACAGATTATATACAGCACCATCCCCGCCAGCTTCGAGGAATATGGGCAACGTGTACGGCTAGCCGACTCCGTAATGGCACAAAAACTGGGAACCTGTCTGGATATGGCCTTGCTCTATGCTTCCTGCCTGGAAGCAATCGGTCTGAATGCACTCATTATCATCACTCAAGGGCATACTTTTGCGGGAGCCTGGCTAGTGCCGGAGACTTTTCCGGATCCTACCATTGACGATGTTTCCCTGTTAACCAAACGGACAGCCGAAGGAATATACGACATTACTTTAGTTGAAACGACCTGCATGAACATGGGACATTCGTCCGATTTCGACAATGCAGTGAAGAAAGCGAACGGAAAGCTGACGGATGGAAACAGTTTCATTCTTGCCATAGATGTGAAAAGAGCGAGACATTCGGGCATCCGCCCCATCCCCCAACGTACTCTGCACGGGCAGGTATGGGGAGTAGAAGAAAAGGAGACCGACATTCAAAGAAGTGCCGTTCATGCCACTCCGCAAAGTATCAATCCGTATGATTTATCGGGCAATGAAACCCAGGCCGTGATTACCAAACAACTGTTATGGGAAAGACGGTTGCTGGATTTAAGCCTGCGCAACAACCTGCTGAATATCCGGATTACCAAAAACACGCTCCAACTCATCCCGGCTAATCTATCCTGTCTGGAAGATGCATTGGCCGACGGAGAAGAATTCCGCATCCTCCACCGCCCTGCCGATTGGGAAAGTCCGGCGATGGATTTCGGGATTTATTCCTCCATACCGGAGTCTGATCCCATGGTTGGTTTCATCAACTCGGAACTTTCACAGAAAAGGTTACGTTTCTATCTGCCCGAAAACGATTTAGGTAAGGCACTGACTCACTTATACCGCTCTTCGCGTACTTCTATCGAAGAGAATGGAGCCAACACACTCTATCTGGCTCTCGGACTTTTGAAATGGTACGAGACACCTTCCAGCGAACGCCCCCGATATGCCCCCATCTTGCTATTACCGGTTGAAATTATCCGTAAATCGGCAGCCAAAGGTTACGTAATCCGCTCCCGGGAAGAGGAAACGATGATGAATATCACCTTATTGGAAATGCTTCGCCAAAACTTCGGAATCTCCATATCAGGATTGGACCCGTTGCCTACCGACGAAAGCGGTGTAAACGTCAAACTGATCTATTCCATTATCCGCAACAGCATCAAGAACCAGCGTAAATGGGACGTGGAAGAGCAAGCGATTCTGGGTATCTTCTCTTTCAACAAGTTCATTATGTGGAATGACATTCACAACAATGCCAACAAACTGGTTCAGAACAAGATTGTGTCCAGCCTCATCAACGGAAAGATAGAGTGGGAAGCCGCCACAGAGGAAATAGATGCAACGGATATGGACAAACAAGTGTCGCCCGCAGACATTGTATTACCCATCATCGCCGATTCTTCGCAACTGGAAGCCATCTACGAAGCCGTACACGACAAGACTTTCATCCTGCACGGGCCTCCGGGAACAGGAAAATCGCAAACGATTACCAATATTATCGCCAACGCGCTTTACAAAGGAAAACGTGTTTTATTTGTAGCGGAAAAGATGGCCGCCCTCTCCGTTGTGCAAAACAGATTGGCAGCTATCGGGCTGGCTCCGTTCTGTCTGGAAATTCATTCCAACAAGACAAAGAAATCCGCCGTTATCTCTCAACTAAAAGAAACCACGGAAATTATCAGGCAGACACCTCCCGAAGAATTCAGAAAGGAAGCGGAACGCCTGCTGAATTTACGAGCGGAATTGAATCAATATATCGAAGCCCTGCATAAAGAATACCCGTTCGGAGTTTCATTATATGACGCCATTATTCATTATCAATCCGTGGACGTCGAATCTTGTTTTGATATTCCACAAGCTTATCTGGATACATTAGATAAAGACACATTTGCCCAATGGGAAGATGCCATCGAGCTGCTAGTCCGGACGGCCAATGCGTGTGGACATCCTTACCAGCATCCATTAACCGGTATCTCGATTACCGAATATTCATCAGCCGTTAAGGAGGGATCCTCCCAACTGCTCACCGGATTTATCGACCTGTTGACCACCATCCGGCAGAAGCTGGATGTATTCTCCATACTTCTAAAAGATACGGATATACACCCTACACGCAAGGATTTCCAGACAATCTCCCACATCATCCGGAGAATACTCGACATTCCAGAACTGACTCCCGGATTGCTGACTTTGCCATTGCTCAACGAAACACTGAATGAATACCGGGAAGTAGTGGTTCACGGACGGAAACGGGATGAACAAAGGAAAGAGATAGAAACCGGATTCACCCAAGAAATCCTGTCCATCAACGCAAAGCAGATGTTAGCCGAATGGAACCGGGTATCCGATCAATGGTTCCTTCCCAGATATTTCGGACAACGGAAAATCAGAAAGGCAATCAACGTATATGCTTTAAAAACGATTGAAACAGAAGACATCAAACCTCTGCTCCACCGCATTATCCGGTATCAGGAAGAAGCAGAAGCCGTCCGGAAATACATCGGGCAACTTCCCTCCCTATTCGGACGCCCCGGCAAGAACGAGGATTGGAACACCATTGAGCAGATAATCGACGACATGACTTCCCTTCATTCGCATTTGTTGAACTACGCAAAAGACATTGCCAAAGTTTCGCAAATCAAGCAGAATTTGTCCGCACAACTCACTGAAGGAATTCAAACATTCAGAGACATCCATGCTCATTCTTTCAATGAACTGTATCAGCTCGCAGATACACTCACAGCCACCGAAAAGAAATTGTCCGGCATGCTGGGTATCTCGATCGAAGAACTTTATACCGATTCAGCCGACTGGATAACGATTGCCTTGTCAAAAGCCCGAACCTGGAAAGAGAACCTCGACAAGCTCAAGGACTGGTATCAGTGGCTACAAGCCTACCAAACCCTGCATAGTCTGGGAATAGGATTTATCGCGACGGAATATAAAGAAAAGAATATTCCTACCAGCCAACTTACAGACAGCTTCCGCAAGAGTTTCTATCAGGCAGCTATCCGGTATATCATTGCCAAAGAGCCGACTCTGGAATTATTCAACGGTAAGATATTCAATGACATCATTGCTAAATACAAACAAATATCCGCCAAATTCGAAGAAACGACGCAAAGAGAATTATTTGCCCGGTTGGCCTCCAACATTCCGTCTTTCACTCACGAGGCCATCCAAAGTTCCGAAGTGGGTATCCTTCAAAAGAATATCCGCAACAATGCCCGCGGCATATCTATTCGCAAGCTATTCGACCAAATTCCCACTTTGTTGTCGCGCATGTGCCCGTGTATGCTGATGAGTCCTCTTTCCGTCGCTCAATTCATCGATACGGACGCTGATAAATTTGATTTGATTGTCTTTGATGAAGCCTCACAGATGCCTACTTATGAAGCGGTGGGCGCCATTGCACGAGGTAAAAACGTCATTATCGTAGGCGACCCGAAACAAATGCCTCCTACCAGTTTCTTCTCGGTCAACACCATTGATGAAGACAACATTGAAATGGAAGATTTGGAGAGTATCCTTGACGACTGTCTCGCTCTGTCTATCCCTTCCAAATATTTATTATGGCACTACCGAAGCAAACATGAGAGCCTCATCGCTTTCAGCAACTCCGAATATTACGATAACAAACTGATGACTTTCCCCTCACCGGACAACATTGAATCGAAAGTCAGGATAGTCAACATCAACGGTTACTATGATAAAGGCAAGTCGCGCCAGAACCGGGCGGAAGCTCAAGCTGTGGTGGACGAAATAGCCAGAAGATTGAGAAGCGAGGAATTAAGAAAGAAAAGTATCGGTGTAGTCACTTTCAGCATTGTCCAACAAGCCTTGATAGAAGACTTATTATCCGACCTTTTTATCTTTTACCCCGAACTGGAAACTCTTGCGCTGGAATGCGACGAACCGTTATTTATCAAGAACCTGGAGAATGTGCAGGGAGACGAACGCGATGTTATTCTCTTCTCTGTGGGCTATGGCCCGGATGCAGAAGGGCGCGTCAGCATGAATTTCGGACCACTGAACCGGGCAGGCGGCGAAAGAAGATTGAATGTAGCCGTTTCCCGTGCCCGGTATGAGATGATTATCTATTCCACCCTAAGGTCGGATATGATCGACCTGAACCGGACTTCTTCTATTGGAGTAGCCGGACTAAAACGTTTCCTCGAATATGCGGAGAAGGGAACCCGGAGCACCATCAGCAGTGTGCCAAGACAACTGTCGGAAGCAACAGCCTCCATCGAAACGATCATTGCCGACAGACTGCGCTCATTGGGTTACACCGTGCATACAGACATTGGTTGCTCCGGATACAAAATAGACATAGGTATCGTCGACACCGAAAATACCTCTAACTATCAGTTAGGTATTATCTGCGACGGCAAAAACTACAAACGTACCAAGACCGCACGTGACCGGGAAATTGTGCAGAATAATGTATTGAAAGCACTCGGATGGGACATCTACCGGATATGGACAATGGACTGGTGGGAAAAGCCGGACGAAGTAATGGCAACTATCCAAGAGGCTATCGCCCGGAAAAAGAATTCAAAGGTCGGTTCAATGACAGCAGCCGAAATCAATTCTACTCCGACAGAAGTGGCAGCACCTGCACCGACGGCACAGATAACCAACAATGAAATTTCATTTGTACTCAAGGCATCGCCTGTTGCTCCTGAAAAGCAAGCAGCTTCCGTTCTTTCTACTCAAAACCGGATAGAACAAAAGTACAAGTTTGCAAAGATCACCCCATACAGTTATTCACCGGAAGACTTTTTCTTTACGGACAGTTACGCTATCCTCCTCTCCCAAATACGGAAGATTATGGAAAGCGAGGCGCCAATCAGTAAATCCCTGCTCTGTAAGAAAATCCTGTCCGAATGGGGAATCAGCCGCTTGGGAACACGGGTAGAGGCACAGATAGAAACAGCACTCGACACATTGAATATCTATCGCACAGAATACGAAGGACTTGTCTTCTGCTGGAACGACAAAGAGCAATGCGCTTCCTATTCAATCTATCGCCCGGTTTCCGACCGGGAAGCGACAGACATACCACCTGAAGAAATAGCCAATGCCATCCGGCAACTATTGACCGACTCCATCAGCCTGCCTGCGGCAGATTTGATAAAAGCATGCGCACAACAGTTCGGCTTTGCCCGTATGGGATCGAACATAGACGCTGCCATGCAAAGAGGTATTCGCGAAGCTGTGAAAAGGAATTACGCCAAGATAGAAAATGAACGGGTAACGATTGCCAATTAGATTAATACCCTTTCTCCAAACATTTCAAACGGTTAATAGAATCGGATACATACGCATTGTCCGGTTCTATTGACCGCCAATAACAAAGTTCTCCAATCAGCCGTTTCAGATAAACAGGATCACTCGAGCCAATCTGGCACTGATGTTCCGCCAAGCCTTTCGTCAGGATAAAATAGACATTCTTCCGGATCTCTCTCTTTCTGGCTTTAGGGATTGTCAGTTTCGCACCGGAAGAAACAGATACTCCTGTAATAATCTTCCTGCCATACTCATTGATAAAACGGGTCTTCTTATGATTCGGTTCGAATTTCTCATCACGGATGATCTGTTTGATCTGGGGAATGATTTGTTCTTTGGGGAACACATCTCCCGAAAAAGTCAGGTCGTCGGCATAGCGGGTATAAGTCAGTCCGTATTCCGCTGCCAGTGCAGCCAATTTCTTGTCCATCTCATACCCCACGATATTGCTTAACGCCGGACTTGTAGGTGCTCCCTGCGGCAAGTGCCTGTACAAGCAGCACAACACTCCCAATACTTTAGACACATTTTCCGGATAACCAATCTTCTCAAATGTCTTTTTCACCCTCCGGCTCCGTATCGAAAAGAAAAAATCATGAATATCCATTTTCAAGATATACCGTTTTCCCAGATGGGGACTGGCATTATCAACCACAGAATGACCGCTCCGGAAACCTACTGCCGCCGGATGAATCATTGTCACAGATGATAATATTCGAGAATTAATAGTGGTTTGAATAGATTGTAATTCTTTGTCAGGAGCAGAAATCATCCGATAACCTCCCTTTCTTTTTCTCATCCAGAACTCCCGGTAATGTTCGGAAACATCCCGTAGAATTTCCTTCAACCGTGCCGTTTCCACTCCCAACAAGTTGGCACACCAAACAACAGCCGATTCATCAAACTTTTGAACATACTGCGCTCTCGGAACAGTTCCCCCCAAAGCATGCCTAAGCCAGGCTCCGTGTTCCCATTTTACCTTAGTAGTCTTTTCTTCCTTACCACTGCTTGTTGCTTTCCATCTTTTATACCCCTCCTGTTTCCTGCTTGAGGAAATCATCTTATAAACCAGGAAAGCGGTGATAACAATGATCGTTATTAAAATTCCGTCCATTTTGTATATGCATATAAAAAAGAGAGAAGAGAGGATGAGTTATTACTAAAATAAATTTAGGTATTTATACCTTAGAATTTATTTTCTAGGAAAATACCTGTGCTTATGAGGCGACTACACCTCTTTGATGCTAAATTTTGCCCTCATCCTCTCTTATACAAAGATAAGTAAAATCTTTCGATAAAACAACCGGAACGAAGAAAACTATCGGTTGAACAACTCAAACGTGAACTTACAGCCTATTCCTCCGAATTTCCAATTTTCGCTGCTCACAAAAACTCCTACGTCAAAAATATGCGTACCGATGCCATATCCTACTTCCAGATAAGGTTGAAGGTGCGGCATAGAGAGGGCACTGATATAAATACGTTCATTCTGCACATAACGGGTGTACTTCATCAGATGCCGGAGAATAAGGAACGGAGCTTCGTAGGTGAAATGCCCCCGTACATAACGGCGGGAGGAATTATACCAACGTGAGTCAAGCACCTGAAATACTCCGCCGATTTCATCATTCCAACCTACGGGAAGATTATGGCGGGAGAAATTGGCAAAGTCCACAAAATACAACTCATCCTGATTGGTGAATGCTCCGAATCCGAAACGATAATAAATATTACGCATCAATCCCAACCGGATTTGATGCTGAAGGTCAAACTCTATTCTTTCATATTCACCCGTACTCTTGAACACTCCTTTAATACCTCGTTCATAATCGACCGAGAAAGTCGGGTATAAAGAATGGAGGTTAATCTTTCGCTTTCCGTTCATATAATAATAGAGTCCCGGAGTCCACTCTATCCGGATGCGGGGAGCGAAACTGATATAAGTGTTCTTGAATTTATCCATAAATTCCGGGGGCGGCATCGGATAATCGCCAGTGATTACAAAGCGGGAAGGCTCTACCGCTGTTCTTTTATGGGCCGAGAACCCCAGACCGATATCCAGTCCGTTGACTACTTCAACGGTATGACGGAAGTTAAAATACAAGTCCTTGAAATAATCGAGATGAATTAAATCGAAATTGAAGATACTGTCCGGCATAGCTTTCAGTTCGTCCAGCACTTTACTACTATAAATACGGTTACCGTTACCCACATTCAACCGGAAGAATCCCCGCTTCTGCGGCCAGTATTCAAAATCGGCATTCAATGACCAGTAGAATTCCTTACGCGTAAAGTTGTATCCGAGTTTAGGCACAATGCGAAGTAATTTATCCCCTCTGAAAAGACGGTTATAACGAAAATCCTGTCGATAAGACAAACCGTTGCTTCCACTATAACTGAATAAGAGCGGATTGATAAACGGAGAAAATCGCACACTTCCGATATTGGACAAATTGAATTTATAATCTTCTACCATCAAATCACCCATCGTTCCCCAAAAGGCCTGACTCTTGGACGGCTTTTCTACCGTTGTCGTGTCACGTCTAAGCGTATAGTCATGATATAGTTTTTTCTCACTTTCATTCAAAGGAATCGGCCGCATGATAGCAAAGGTAGAGGCGTCCGTCTTATAAGCGTTCGTATCACACTGTAAAGAGAAAGATTCCGAAAGATTATATTTTCTCTTCTCTTTCTTGCGCACCTTTTTTTCTTTCAGTTCGATGGATTTATAATCTAAAGAAGCGGTGTAATTACCATCCACCTTATTTCCGAGAAATTTGAAAAGAGCTTCTACGTCATAACGCACCGGCAGGAATTCATTTTTCTTGCCTACATCTCCCATCTGAATCCAACAGGTAAATGTTATCAGCTCCGATCTTCCCGAAAAACGAATTTCACGAACACTCCAAACGTTACTGCTGACCACCATATAGCCACCCACCAACTGATCGCTCTTAGTGCGGGGGATAAAGCGAACCCGATAATCCAGATTGTTAGGATCTCCCATCACGCTGTCTATCCGGTATTTATAATATTTCTGTCCGTTTTTGGCCAGTGGTGACAATAAGCGTTCATCATTCAATAAAGAAGAAGAGTAGATATTTACATTAAAGTACTCGAGCAATCCAGGCAATCCCCTATTTCCTCTCACAGTTCCCTGGGAAGCCTTTACTTTCTGATCGTAAATATTGGGAGCCGTATAATGAAGATCACTATATGTTTCAAGCAGATATTCGCGAACACCCTTTTGCAAACGAAACATAGAAGGTACATAACGGAGAATAAAATTCTTCTTCTGAATGTCCATCTTACCTTTTATATATAGGTTCGCGCGATAATCACTGACTATCGTTTCATACAAAGGTGCAAAAGTCATCACACGTTCTATAATGGAGTCAGCAGAGATTTCCTGATGGGTATAAGGATTCATTATATAATTATTGGCTGTCCCCTTTGGTATAAAAGAGAACAGACACAATATGCATCCTATCAATATTTTATCTCTCAATCGTCGTATCTCCTTCATTAACGTAGGCAAATATAAAAAAGAATATCGAAAAGCAAGAGAAGTTGGACACTAAAAAGAGTTATCAGAAGAAAACCTTCATATTATTCAAAATAACATGGAGATGAACTAAATCTTTGGCGCGGTTGTCTCGAAATAAATGCAGGAAGCTCTGCATATTCTGCTATTCTCTTCATATATAAAAAACGAAAATCCTCTTTCAACCTATCACCACCTTTCTAAAACTCTTTATTCATCGCACTTACAGAGCGGTGATAGGTTGAAAGAGGAATTAATAAAACCTGTATGGAAGAAGTTATAATATGAAGGGGATTTCAACAATAATGGGAAAAATACAAAGTTCCAATATCTGTAAATATAAGAGCCCCCTGAAAACATATTAATGACTAAATCAACCCTTCTATCTTTTTATTTATCACTTTATTCTTGACAAAGAAGAAAATTGTCGTATCTTTGCGATACTCTTCATATCAACCAGGCAGGGAACCTGCCTCGTTTCGTGGCAGGCATTTTTATGCCTGTCCTGATGCTTCATATGGCGGTTTCGTACCCCCGTGTGGAGTGTTAATGCACCCACTGCCTGGTTGGTGAAGAGTAACGGGAAAGGCGGAACCGCTCTTATTTCATAGAAAATCTTCGCCTACCACCTTATTCATAATTATATTATGGAAACAAAACAAGTTACCGTTCAACCAGCGGTGGGAGGCATGATAAAGGCTTCCAAAGATTCATTTGTTATTCCTAAAGAAGAATTAAAGGATTTCTACCTTAAATTCGCTTTCCTCCTGAACCCGGATTCCTGCTCCATAAACCGCACCGAATTCGAACTTTTAAACATTCTGCTGAAAGACCTGAAAAAAATCCTGGCAGCATTGACTCACCTCAACACCCATCCTTGGGATGAAGGCATTGCAGAAATCCAAATTTCATGCGGTGTTTACTCCCTACAAGACAACTTGAGCAAAAAAGAGCGTATGCAGATGAACACCTCTATGGGTAAACACCTACAATTTCTTACCCAAATGGCTGTGAACAGCCCAGTGTTCAAACTGTTATTCAAGAACTATCACAACCATTATATCCAAGTGGAAAGTTTGGTTAAACAGATGGCTAAAGAAATCAACGAACAGCAACAATAAGAATAGAAGTTGGAGAATCAACAGAGGGGGTACTTTTAGAAAAATACATTATTTTTCAAAATACCCCCTCTAAAATAGGGGTACTTTCAGAAAAAACATATAATTTTGCGCCATCAACCGATAAAAAAATAGACCATTTATGTCAAAAATGCGTTTTTTTGCCTTACAAGAGCTTTCCAACCGGAAACCTCTGGAAGTTATTGCCCCTTCCAACAAACTCTCTGATTATTATGGTAGCCACGTGTTCGACCGCAAGAAGATGCAGGAGTATCTTCCCAAAGAAGCTTACAAAGCTGTAACCGACGCTATCGAAAAAGGTACGCCTATCAGCCGTGAAATAGCAGATTTAATTGCTAACGGTATGAAAAGTTGGGCTAAGTCACTCAACGTCACTCACTACACACACTGGTTCCAGCCTCTGACAGACGGAACAGCCGAAAAGCATGACGGCTTTATCGAATTCGGCGAAGATGGCGGAGTGATTGAACGCTTCTCCGGAAAACTACTGATCCAGCAAGAGCCGGATGCTTCTTCTTTCCCTAACGGCGGCATCCGCAACACTTTCGAAGCACGAGGATATACAGCCTGGGATGTTTCTTCACCGGCATTCGTAGTAGATACCACTCTTTGTATCCCCACGATCTTCATTTCTTATACAGGTGAAGCGTTGGATTACAAAACTCCATTGTTGAAAGCACTTGCCGCTGTAGATAAAGCAGCAACGGAAGTCTGTCAGCTATTCGACAAGAACATCACACGCGTATATACCAATTTAGGATGGGAACAGGAATATTTCCTTGTAGACTCCTCCTTATATAATGCACGCCCCGACCTCTGCCTGACAGGACGGACACTGATGGGGCACTCTTCTGCCAAAGACCAACAGTTGGAGGATCATTATTTCGGCTCTATCCCTCCACGTGTCACTGCATTTATGAAAGAACTCGAAATCGAGTGTCACAAACTCGGTATTCCTGCCAAAACCCGTCATAACGAAGTAGCTCCCAACCAATTTGAGTTGGCCCCTATTTTCGAAAACTGTAACCTTGCCAACGATCACAACCAGCTCGTCATGGATTTGATGAAGCGTATCGCCAGGAAGCATCATTTTAATGTACTCCTGCACGAAAAGCCATATAGCGGAGTAAACGGTTCGGGCAAGCACAACAACTGGTCACTCTGCACAGATACCGGTATCAATCTGTTCGCTCCCGGAAAGAATCCGAAAGGCAATATGCTATTCCTCACATTTCTGGTAAACGCCTTAATGATGGTTTATAAAAACCAGGATTTATTGCGTGCCTCCATCATGAGCGCCAGCAACAGCTATCGTTTGGGAGCCAATGAAGCTCCTCCCGCCATCCTCTCTTGCTTTCTGGGTTCACAACTCTCGTCTACTCTCGACGAAATTGTCCGCCAGGTAGGAAATGAGAAAATGACGCCGGAAGAAAAAACCACACTGAAGTTAGGCATCGGACGTATCCCCGAAATTTTACTGGATACCACCGACCGCAACCGTACTTCTCCTTTCGCATTCACCGGAAACCGTTTCGAATTCCGCGCCGCAGGTTCTTCTTCCAACTGTGCTGCCTCTATGATTGCAATCAATGCGGCCATGGCAAACCAGCTGAACGAATTCCGGGCATCGGTAGAAAAGCTGATGGAAGAAGGAGTTGGCAAAGACGAAGCTATCTTCCGCCTGCTGAAAGAAACCATCATCGCTTCCGAAGCCATCCGCTTTGAAGGCGACGGTTACTCAGAAGAATGGAGACAGGAAGCTGCCCGCCGCGGACTGACTAATATTTGCCATGTACCCGAAGCTCTGATGCACTATATGGACAACCAATCCCGTTCAGTATTGATTGGCGAACGTATCTTTAATGAAACGGAACTCGCCTGTCGCCTGGAAGTAGAATTGGAAAAATACACCATGAAAGTGCAAATTGAGAGCCGCGTATTAGGAGACCTAGCCATCAATCACATTGTTCCCATAGCAGTCAGCTACCAGAACCGCCTGCTGGAGAACCTGCGCGGACTCAAAGAAATCTTCTCTCCCGAAGAATACGAAGTACTAAGTGCCGATCGTAAAGAACTGATACGGGAAATTTCCAAGCGTGTAACTTCTATCAAAGTCCTTGTACGCGAAATGACCGAAGCCCGTAAAGTGGCCAATCACATGGATAGCTACAAAGATAAGGCTTTCGCCTACGAAGAAAATGTACGTCCGTATCTGG
>ENA-OWPB01001659-OWPB01001659.1-human-gut-metagenome-genome-assembly--contig:-NODE-1659-length-18554-cov-7.498297_pt1 | contig 18554 bp, 16 predicted proteins | sample MGYA00248260_ERZ651838 | MGnify/ENA primary metagenome ERZ651838 (study PRJEB26924, sample SAMEA4378304) | human gut metagenome | biome: human gut; feature: human-associated habitat; material: faeces...
AATAAATCGGTTTATGACAGAAAACAGTTGCTGTTTTGTTGGAAACCAGAAGATTCATAAAAATTGCCGCACTTAAATAAGCCTATTGATGAATGCTGGCTCTATTTTAAAAAGAAGCTTTTTTATTTCGGAAATGTGAACGTCCCTTGGATTTCAATTTCTTCCTTGGAAATGACCTTCCGGGCAGGAGCTGTGATCTGCAGCGTACAGCATCTGTATATAACTGTTCAATAATTGAAAGCTCAAACAGTTCGCAGAGTATTTTGGGAATAATACTTTTAATCCGTCCAATGATAAATGCACGATTGGCCTGATAACGGAACTTATTTGTGCTTTTGGCAGAAATCTGTATTTCCTCATCTGCTTCATTTTTTATAAGGGAGGCCAGATTCGATAAAAGCATATTTATATAAAATTCCTGCTGTATAGACACTGCAGTAGCACCGGAAAACTCTTCCATGGCAAAGCGGCTTTTTAGTTCTTTGTACTTAAGTTCTACAGGCCATCTGTAGAAGTAAAGTTCCCGGAACATATCTTTTGTAACAGCAGGATCAAACAGGTTTGTTGCAAGATATTCTTTTGTGCCATCATCAAGCGGAATCTCAAGGACACGTATAGGTACATCGGAAGTACCTTCTTTTGAAGTTCCCTGAAGAATGGAAATCATATCACCATTGCATTTTTTAGATAAATTGATTCCCTCTTTCAGTCTCATAACACAGAGATGCCCATGCTCTACACAGTAGCGGAACATATCTTCTGAATAATAACCTCTGTCAAAAATAATAATACTGTTGTTATATAGTCCCATATCTTCAAGAACTTTAAGATGTTCTAATGCAGCTGCTCGTTCAGAGGAAAGAAATTTATGGATAGATGCATGAAGGATATAATCATCCAGAACATCATAAATTATGGAAGCCAGTCCCATGGTATAACGTCGGTTTGGATCAGGATAGCTGGACATTTTGCCAAAGAAATCAAAAGTTGATTTTGAATTCGGAAGTTCGATCCTGGAACCATCTACTGCAAAAAGATGATAACCCTGCCACAGCTTTCTTGAAGGGATCTGGCTGTAAAACAGATCAACAGAAAGATAATAAAGTTCCTTGAACAGTGAAGGATTAATGAACTGTCTGGCTTTGGAAAGTGCCTGTTTTGAAACATCCGGAAAAGAAAGCGTGCCCAGTTCTTCTCTGATCTGTGAAAGATTCTGGAACATGGAAGCTTTTGAAGAGAAGAACAGATAAATAATAACTTGCAAAAGTGAAAGTTTTCTTCGCCGTACAAAATGTTTTTCCACCCGATGGGGTTCCAGTTTAACTTGATCTGTGATATAATCTTTAATGGATTGGACGATATTTTTACAAATATTAGTTCGATTCATATGGCATACCTCCTACGTATTGGAATAGATAAATATTTCGCTGGTAACGTAATATTGCTTAATCTATAAACCACATATTTAGGAGGATATGTCAAGATATTTATATAAAAAAATCCAGAATATAAGCCCAGAATCGTTGAATTTTCAGCATTCTGGGCTTAAGTTGACCACATTGGAGTCAGACCCCCGATACGTTATTTTACAGCATTTCTAAACACATCAATATTACTACTATAATTAAATACCGTTCCCTTAAATACACTCGACGTACCACATACAAAAATGCTTGCTCCATTTTTTTTCAGCTTTGCACCATTCTCTGGTGTTATATTGCCATCAACCTCAATTGTGATATTTTCCTTATTTCTTTCTTGAAGATATTCTTGGATTCTTGCCGCTTTCTTTAAGGTACTAGGCACAATTTTTTGACCAGCAAATCCCGGATTAACCATAAGAAGATTAATTCCATCAATATAATCCAGTACTTCTTCTAACACATAAATTGGTGTCGCGGGATTTATGGCTAGAAACTTTTTACATCCAAATGGCGCCAACCAATCCAATGCTCTTTGAACTTGATAAGTACTTTCATAATGAATAGAAACTATATCCGTTTCTTTTATTCCAATCCATTGCAACTTATACTCTGGATCCTTAATCATCAAATGCAAATCCAATGGTATTTTTGTTAATTCTCTTATGCCACGAATGTAGTCCACCCCTAATCCAAAATTAGGAACAAACTCTCCATCCATGACATCAATGTGCAGATATTCAACCCCCTTATCTTCAAATATCTTAATTGTATCTTTCAAGTTGATTAAATCCGCACACATCATCGAAGCAGCTATTTTACTTTTACCCATCGTATCGCTTACTCTCCTCTGTTCCAAAGTGTCATTACTTTACAATATGGCTGTTTATGGTCATGCATCAACGCCATTCCAGCTTTCAAATCATCCTGCTGGTAAAAATGTGAAATTAATGCCGATGCCTTAATTTCATGATTTTCCAGAGCACTTTTTACTTCAGACCAATCACAATCATGATTCTTTTCATACGAGGAATTCCAGGTTCCCGCTATATGTAATTGCTTTCTTAAAATTCTCCAGTATGTATTTTGATTAAGATCAATCTCTCCCTCTGGATTACCCGTCAAAACAAGTCTTCCTCCAGCTTTAACCATATTAATCGCTGTATCAATTGCACTATTCGAGCCAACTGCTTCTAGAACAACATCAACCTCCTCTTTGCAGTTTTCAAATGTTGCATATCCAATTTTCGGAATAGTCTCTGCAATTTTACGCTTGCTCTCTGAACGTCCAACAACAATCACTTCCGCCGCTCCCATTTTTTTTGCCCATTGAGCCGCTGCAAAGGCAATCATTCCAGTTCCAATAATTGCAACTGTGTCTCCATTTTTAATGTCAGCAATCTTTATTGCATGTAACGCTACCGCAAGTGGTTCCATCATGGCAGCTTCTTCAAATGAAATTTCATCCGATAACTCCACTAAATTCCAAACCGGTACAGCTACATATTCCGCAAATCCGCCATCTCTTCTTGATCCCACATAATCATAGTTAGAACACATTTCATAGTGCCCATCCTTACATTGCTGACATTTACGACATGGAATCAGCGGAAATATACCCACTTTTTTCCCTACAAGATTTTCATTTTCACTATCAGCAACCTTGTCAACCACACCTGAAAATTCGTGCCCTGGTATAGTCGGAAAATGATATGTTCCCTTAGTATATACTCTCGGAATATCAGAGCTGCAAATTCCAGCGGCTTTAACTTTTACTACACACCACCCCGTTGTACATTCCGGATATTCAAGTTTTTCGTAGCGTAGATCATTAACTGCATGTAACGAATACCCTTTCATTCTTAATGTTCCTCCCTTTCCCTTACAAACTTGTTTAAATCCTCTTTTGTAGTGATTTTATAATTACATTCATCACCAGGTATCATACAAATTTTCAATCCTTGCCTATAAGCAATTTCGCTGCTTCCTCTTACCTTAGATAAATCTTCTTCTGTCATGCCATTGTGAATTTCAAAATATTTACCATATTTAAAGCTCTCTGGTGCCTGTCCTGCATAAAGTTGATCCCGATTTAAAAGCGATGTGATGTTTTCTCCGTTTCCGCTCAAATAAATTGTATCCTTAACCGGAAGGACAGGCATAGCACCATCATACTCCGACAACCTATCCATGCATTGTGAAATCATGCGCTCTGAAACATTTGGTCGAGCAGCATCATGGATTATTATATTATCATCTGCAACTGCTCCAATAGATTTTGCTTTAATCATCCCGCTAACAATAGAATGCTGTCTGCTACTTCCTGCCGGAGCGAAACCAGCAAATTTCTTTAGGTCATCTTTTTTTACCCATAACATGATATAATCTTGCCACATTTCAGAAGCGACAATCACAATCTTGTCGATTTGATTATGTTTTTCAAATTTTTCCAAGCAATAAGAAATGATTGGCTTTCCCGAAACTTCAATATATTGTTTCGGTATATCTCCACCAAGTCTAGTACCTTTTCCTCCTGCCAAAATAATTGCTATGTTCATAATGTTTCTTATATCCTTATCAATATTAATCTCTAAGCCAGTAAATATAAGGCTTTCAGATTCCCTTTTTATTAAAATCCCCCATTTTTTGCCAAAATCACTTGACAAATCTATCGAAAAATGCGGCGCTCCGCGCCTATTAATTAGTATGAACCCATCGCTCGCAGCGGCTGATATTTTTCGATTGGAGACGATTTTTTATGTTAACTGTGGCAGTCATGCCAACTACCAAAATTTTGTTGTTACTAATCTTCGTAAATATTATCCCGATCCTGACGCTCTTGCCCGCTCTACATGGGATATTATCGAGCATTTCTGGAATCTCGATTTATCTTTTACCGCTACTTTTCCCAGCCTGATTGTGATATCGGCTGGGATTCTTCCTGCGACTGTTATTATCATGACAATGATCTGTACATGCTTGCTGATTCGCAAAGTGACTTACCGGTATTTCCTCATTTTTCCTGTGCTTCAAAACATGATTCACATGGATTCCTGCCCGCTATTTCCACCCGGAACAATCCACTTCAACTTATCAATATTAAACTGCTTTGCATATGCCCAAAGAATTTGATTCCAGCCTTCCAGGCATACCACCTCAATCGCATCAATAAGCGGATGATTTTGAAAACTCTCAAGCGTATAAATTATAACAGGTTTATCGTACACATTTATAAATTACTTTGGAATGTCCTGTCCCATTCTGTGCCCAGATCCTCCGGCAATAGTTACTGCAGTATTCATTCTCCTCTATCAGAACATAACTCCAGAGTAGTCAACCTTTTGGTACTTTGAAAAATCAAACAAATACTCTGGCACCATTTTCTCTATATATTCTATTTCCTCTTTACATTGCGGATAACGATCCATAAGTCTCGTGTTGTTAATCGAAATTTCCGGCTTAAAGTATTTTTTAGGCTCCGCATGATTTTTACAACCCAAAAATGCTTCAATTCTCTTTACTGTTTCATCATAGTTGTAAATTGCGTCCTCAAATCGAACAAACAATATCTGATCGGTATCTTTTCGTTCCTGACTCTCCCGGAGACGCTTATAATATTCCACAAACACCTTGACATCCTGCCGAGGCATAAAACGTCCTTCGCCTTTGGCATCTCGTGCATATTTTGATACAAGCCATAAATCTCTAGGATCACGATCCACAACGATTGCCTTTGGGTTTCTAAAAAAGGGAAAACAGTTTTGAGGAGCATTTCCTTCAAAAACTTGATCAAAAACCACTGTCTGTTCAGGATTTGCCCCTGATGCCCGGATCAATTCGTCAGTATAGCTTTTTGCCTTTTCGTAGAAGTCTTCCGGGTTAATGGAAAGATACATTTTACGAGCAGGCCAATAATCAAACGAATGACCTGTCAGCTTTTCATAATTTGGGAACACAAGTTTCTTATACAACAAGATAATAAAATTCAAAAGCGGATGTCCGGTATTGTAATCAATATTGTCAATTCCGTACCAGCTTCCCTGAATCAAACTATCCACAAATTTATTTGCCGCTTCTATATACATTTGTGGCGGAATTGTTTTCTTAACAACTGGCGTTTTATAATATGTAATTGCTTTTTTAAATCTTACAATCGCAGCATCTCCCGAAATATGTCTCGAATACTGTTTTACCAAATGGTATTCCAGATCTTGCAATCCATCCACCTTGAAAGCTTCCTGAATTTCCGCCTTGTCACAAACCATCAGTTCAGGATACTCTTTCAATAGTCCAACCACTGCACTCGACCCTGTTGCGCCATATCCGCATACTCCAACAAACATTAATTATCCCTCCTCTATACTTTCATTTAATGAACTGTTTCAATAATGCTACTGTTTCTTGATTTCCAATATAAATCATATCTTTTATAGAAAGTCCTAATTCTTTATGCCCTAACGAAGGCCATTTCCACAAATTATAAACCGCCTGACTAATAATCTGTGCGCTAATCAGTCCCCATATTCCCATATTCAACGGACCGATCGCTACAAATGATAATCCAACACAAAGAATAGCCGAAATTGTAAAGCCTCCAACATAAATAATTCTGTTTGTACAAGAAAAATAAGATGTATAGCAATTGCGGTATTTCAAAATAAACTGATACACACACAATCCAATCAAAATTGGAATTGATACAACGGCTGATGGTTTAATAAGTTTCAAGAACGGGATTCCTATAACACAAAAAGAAGCTGTTCCCAAAAAGAATAAATAAACAAACGAAACAACTATCATTGACATTGTCTTTCTCATTTTATCTTTATCCGCACTTATATATGCAACCTGCAATTCAGGCTGATACGTGTTGTATAACGTTCCTGCAATTGTAGCAATTGCACTGGCAATCTGAACGCCTATGGAATATGTTCCAGTTTCTGCGAGTGATAAATAAGCGGAGCAGATCAACGTAGAGACCTGATTGCAACAATAGTTGCACAGCGAGATTGCCCCATCCCTCCACGCATTATGCCAGACAATGCTAATCATTTCTTTTATTTCATCCCCAGATGGTTCGTATTTGACTTTGCTTAGATTTTCACCGATTCCCTTGTACTTATAAAAGTAATGCTTCCCTAACAATCTAAAAAGTGTTCCGTATGCTAAATAAGCAACACACGCTCCAATCAAACCAAATTTCATAAATAAAAGCACAACCATAAGAATGATTTGAAGTAGTCTCGCCCAGACAGTATTCTTATTTGCCTGAGCCACATTACCTACACCTCTTAAAAAAGAAGCATAATATCCATAATAAAGATTCAGAAAAACCGCAACAGCATAGATAATCCAGGCGATGATATACGTATAACCATTAATTTCCCTTGAAACGAATATTACATATCCTGTTCCTAGTGTTAACAGTAACAGCAAAGCAGATCCGGCAATAATCCCATAAATAATTTTACAGGTTTTCAGTACCTTCTTCATAAGCCTATAATCAGGTTCACTGTTTATTGCAAGTTCAGCGCCTTCCTTTTTTAGTTCTCTCGCACCAGCCCATGCGTATGTAACATTTCTTGCAAAAGTTACGCCAAAACCAAAATCAAATAAAGTTGCAATCGCACCAATACTTGCGAAAACATACCAGAGTCCTAATGTATTTTCATCCAGAAAAATCATCAGAAAAGGCAACATTAATAAATTTGCGCCCATGGAGAGAATAGTGCCTATATAACTCCATAGGATATCCTGTTTTGATAAATTAATTTTCATTTACTTTTTCCTTTACAATAATATCAATGGCACTTTTAAAATCTTTTACGCCTGTGATAAGAGCGTCGTGATAATCTGAATCAATTAAATATCCTTTTATCGAAAGTTCGTTGCATATGGAAAGATCCCTGATTTTATCCCCGATTGCAACAGAGTTTGCCAAATCCAGGTCATACAACCTTTTCAATTCTGATATAGCCTTATAATATAGTTCTGTTTTTGGTTTCCTACAGTTACAGTTTTTTCTATATTTTTCTATTGTCGCATCAGGAAGATGTGGACAGTAATAAACCTTTGCAATACTGACACCGCTTTTCTCCAATTCTTGAAACATCCATTTATGGAGAACCTCAATATCCTCTTCTTTATAATATCCTCTTGCAACACCGGACTGGTTAGTCACAATAACAAGTAAAAATCCATTCTGTTGAAGTTTTTTCAAACCTGAAATCACACCAGGGAGGAATTCGAAATCGTCTATCTTATATATGTAATTTTTGTCTTTGTTTATTGTTCCATCTCTGTCTAAAAAAGCTATTTTATAATTCATTTTTCACCTCTCTGGAATGATGATATTGGTTCGCATGTCTTGCTGTTACCATTGATTAACTTTTTATATACTTTTTGTAAACCCGATTTTCCATAAACATAAGTATTATGATCTGAAATATTCCATTTAAAGTCATTACACTTCTTACCCAATCGTCATAGGAAGCCATAATGATTGCAGAATACAAAAATATGTAAAGGCAAGAGTAACGCACTGCCATCTTTCTGCTAGGCGTATATTTTAAACGATAATATATATATGAATAGAAAAGTCCTGATAAATATGACATAATAACAAGACCAGTAAGACCGAAATCGACAAACCATCTTCCAAATATAGTCACTGTATTTCCATAGTTTTTGTAAAACGGAAAGAAATCATAACTTCCAGTAAAAATTAAATTCATCTTGTTAAGCACTGAATAGATCCCTGGAAATGACCATTGCCCCCAGTTTTCTGAGGCTACAGTGTTGATTTTAGAAACTATCAAATTAATTCTAATTAGTCCATATGAAAAATAGTTCTCTACACTTTGGAATGCACTAATTTGACTGTAATTTCTACCGCCAATGACCCCTCCATAATAAAACAATGGAATTCCTATGACCGCAATGATAACAACCGCTTTAATCCAAAATTTATTTCCTTTCTTTTCACCAGATCTAAAGTGATCTCTAAAAATGTTACCACCGTAATTCAGCGTCAACGTGACAGCAAATAAAACCTGAAAAAAAACAGCAAATACCTTTCCTCTAGATCCGGAAATCAGATAAAGTGCCATCATATATATTACCATTGCTACTCCACCAAGTACTGGATGACGGAATTTTCTTTTGGCAATATATTTATTGTAAAACATCGAAAATAATAAAACCGGCTGTATGCCATATATAACTCTCGACAATAAACTCACTATTGAATTAGCACTTTTTCCTTCCAGCAAAGTTTCCGAACGATAAATTGATAGTGCCGTAATGATTGATCCTCCAACCATTTGTTTTACATGATAAATCTGCAAAGCAGTTGTGATGATTACAAGTGCAGAAAATCCAACATAAAAAAATATCGGCAAATTTATTGGCTTTATCCCATCACCTACAAATGCTGTATATTGTCTTTTATCACTATATTTTCTGATCGACTTTACAACTACCTTACAAGTTTCACTCCCCAAAATAAAAACAAGGATTCCTAATAGCAAATAGGAAGTCGTTTTTGCTGTGAACGTCTGTGCTTCTAAACGTTCTGAACCCAATATGTACATAGTAGCTGCCCCAATGAATGATGCACATATTAAGACATTGGGTGACAACACATCACATTTTGATAATTTCCACGATACCGCTAGCAGTAAATATAAAGATACATAAAAAACAATAAATGGCATTCATTTTCCCTCATCAATTTACATAATTATCTTATTAATTTTGTTTAATACCATATCTGGAGTAATTTCTTCCAAGCAACGGTGTTTTTCACAATGAGCACCTCTGCTACTGCAAAAACAAGGTGCACAGTCAAGTTTTAAATTCATTGTTGCTGAAGTGCTTCCACCGGGATTCCACATTTTGTAATCGGATCCCCCGAATATAGTTAATGTCGGTGTTCCGACTGCTGATGCGCAATGCATCATCCCCCCCTCAGCACCGACCATCAGGTCGATTCTGTTAATGACAGTTAAGCTCTCCTTTATGGATGTCTTTCCTACCAGATCGATCAAGTGATCATGTTTTGGAAAAATAATTTTTTTCTCAGAAAGCTCTTGTTTCTCCTTAGGTCCTCCTATCAATATGACTTTATACCCTATAGCAAGCAATTTACTTGTCAGGGAAAGCCAATACTCATATGGCCATGATTTCACGTCATATTTGATTTCTTGTCCATCCTCTTTCCAAAACATAGGGTTCGTCCCAAGAGATAACCCGATTACTTTATCTGAATCTACAATATACAATTTTTTAAGCCATAAACTGTCCAGCGTTGCTTTATCAATAGACTCCGCATCTTTTCTTCCTTCAATACCAATTGCATTAAGCAACATGCGGTTTCTTTCCAAATAGTGCAACCGATCAGGAATATCGACAACTATATCGGCTTTATTCGTCCCACATCCAACTATTTTTTTACACCGCGCCAGCCGCATGATCCGATATATCCAAAGAGATGGTTCGCCACTAACATTTCCAATTCTAACAAAACCGTAATCATAATGATTTTTTGACAGTTCACATACAAGGGATATATCATGTTTAATTGCTTTCGAGGAGTACCAATACAATTTATGCACGTATTTTTGACATTCTAATATCTGATTGTTTAATCTTAAAACTTTGTCAGATCCACGCATCAACAAATCGACTCTTGCATCCGGATCGTTCTCCTTTATCGCTCTTGCCATCGACAAAAACTGGATGATATCACCGATACCGGGACCTGTATGAATTATATACTTCATTTTCCAATCTCCCGATCAACTTCCAAATCTCTTTCAACCAATTCGCACATTATATGAATCAGCAAAATATGGGATTCCTGTACTCTTGCGGTCGTATTACACGGAACTATCAACGGAATATCTGCAATCTTTCCGATTATTCCACCATCTTTTCCAAGTAGCGCGGCAGTCTTACATCCTTTGCTCTTCGCCATTTCCAAGGCTCTTCGTACATTCTCAGAATTTCCACTAGTAGAAATACCAATAAAAACATCTCCCTCTTGGCAGTGTGCCTGAGCTTGTCTGGAGAACACATCATCATATCCGTAATCATTTCCAATGGCTGTCATAGTTGCTACGTCAGCATTTAAAACAACAGCTGGCCATGCATCTCTCTCCCGAATAAACCTGCCTACAATTTCTCCAGCGAAATGAAGTGCGTCAGAAGCAGACCCCCCATTTCCACAAAGGACCAATTTATGTCCTTTTCTAATTGCTTTTTTGATTTCATGTGTCAGACATTCTAGATTTTCAAGAAGGGACTCATTCTCAAGCAGCCCCTTTTTTACCTCAATGGAATCATTGATTCTTTGTTTTATAATTTCCCTCATTACAGTGCCCTTCCTTCGCTTTGTCAGATGTGAATGATAGAAAATCCCTTCACATCAAATGATATGTATGCACAGAATCAAGCTACAAATCTAATTTGTCACTTATTGAGACAGCGATCTTGATCCTTTATCTTCTTTATAATGCTGGTTGTTGACTTACCGTCAACAAATTCTATAAGCTTCAGTTTTCCACCTCTTGCTTCAACGATATCTCGTCCAACGACATTATCTGGATTATAGTCTCCACCCTTTACCAGTACATCCGGCTGTATCTTCTTAATCAACTCATATGGTGTATCTTCGTCAAAAACAACGACATAATCCACAAACTCCAAAGCAGCCATCATTTCTGCTCTGTCCGACTGGTTATTAATCGGTCTCTCTGGACCCTTCAAGCGTCTGACAGAATCATCACTGTTAAGTCCAACGATCAGAATATCTCCTAATTTTGCAGCTTCCTGCATATACTTAATATGTCCAACATGCAGAATGTCGAAGCATCCATTTGTAAATACTATTTTTTCATCTTTATGATCGTTCCTAAATGAATCTACTGATCTACCTATAAGTATCTTATGTACGGTGGCATTTTCCTCGTTAGTAAGATACTCTCTTACTTCTTTCCAATAGACGGAGGATGTACCTACTTTTGAAACCTGTATTCCTGCTGCATAATTTGCAATATCCACGGCGTCATTCATTTCAAATCCGTTTGCCATGCATGCTGCTAAATAAGCTATAGTAGTATCACCGGCACCAGTAACATCGAAAACCTCTTTACCGGCCGATTCAATAAAGTGCGAGGTTGTATCACCTACAAGAACCATGCCTCTCGCTCCGCAGGTCGTCAGTACATAATTCGTATGGCAAGTCTCCATAAGCTTCCGAGATGCTGCAATAATGTCTTCGTCACTTATTGCTGTAATTCCTGTAAGATCCTGAAGTTCTTTTAAGTTAGGTTTAAGAAGATATGCATTTTGGTACTTACCAGTATTTGGATCTTTTACATCAACTATTGCAGGTATATTTTTCGCTTTCGCCTTTCGCAATACCCCCTGTGTAAGATCATATGTTAAAAGCCCCTTAAGGTAATCGGATAACAAAATCAAATCAAATCTGTCAATCTGCTGTTCCAGAAGTTCTAATAATCGTTCGCTTTCATCATGGTCAATGGGAGAGGTATCTTCAACATCAAGTCTCAAAACCTGCTGATTGTTTGCTGCAAGAAATCTCGTCTTCTCCGTTGTGGTTCTGTTTAGTGTAAGGATGAGCGATGTATCCACTCCTTGTTCTCTAAATATAGTTTTAAGCTTGTCTCCATTTTTATCATTGCCGACTAACGTCATAATAGAAACCTTTTGTTCAGCAGCTATTAAATTTGATACGACGTTTGCAGCTCCACCGAGTACACTTCTTTCAGACTTTTTTTTAAATACCGGCACTGGAGCCTCTGGCGAAATACGCTTGACATCACCTGTAAAATAAGTATCAAGCATCACATCGCCAACTACTAATATGTTTTTTGTTTCAATTTCATTCAAATTCTTCATACAATTATCCTAACTATTCTTCACTGATGGTGGTTCCATTATCTCTTGTTTATAATATTGCTGAACTCCTGATAGTAGTGTCTCAGACACATCTCACTGCGGAATTGATTCAAAGAATGCTGATCCTCTTCCCATCCATTTTGTTTCAAGTTCAGTATATTTTCTGTGATGTTTTCAACCAGTTTGTCATCTCTATTTAAAATCACAGCTAACTTATTGGGGATATATTCTGGAATGCCACCTGAATTAGTAGTAATTAACGGCAATCCACTAGCTACGGCTTCTACCATAGTCATTCCGGCTGGTTCGTCCCACATTGATGGAAGAACCGCAATATTACTTAATTGATAGATTGACGGCATATCTTCATAATCAATATATCCGGTAAATATGATTTTATCTTTTATATCTTCTGCTTCTCTTTTCAGTTCCAACATGTAGTCATCCACAATGTCACTACTGTAAAAACCAGCGCCGACAATCAATAATTTCACTTGCTTGTCCTTGCACATTTTTACAGCCTTAATCGTTTCTAACGCACCTTTTTCAGAAACTAACCTGCCAGCAAAAATAACAACAAAATCATCATCTGTTATGCCGAATTTTTTACGGAACTTATTAATTTTTGTTTCATCCCTCGTTGCAAATTTGTCTGTATCCACACCATTTTTAAGGACGAAACACTGTCCATCTTTTAAAGATGGAGCTTGCTTTCTGAAAGATTCATTTACGAAATTGCTAATTCCTATCAGGCTTCTTATTGATGCGACTTCTTTCTCACATTTGAATAAGGATCTGACCTCATTATGAAGATAATAAATCGTTCTATCTTTATACTTTTTTGCAATTTTTTTATTCTTTAAGACAAAGAACAAAGTCGAGTTTGTGACCAGAACAATTCTGTCAAAATCCTGTGCCAATAAAGCATCTGGATATTTCGACATCACATACAGCCTTTGCAATATATAACGATATGATATTAAATTTTGCTTTTTTAGTACATTTTTAGCTACCCAATATATGCATCTGTCCAACTTATTTATGATATGTGGACAGCGAACAAAATAGAAATCGCTGTATTTATATTTTTTTGACTTGACTTCTGCATCTTGTTCATACAAGCTTAGGACAGAGAAATCAAAGTTATGATACAGTTCATTCTCATCTAATAAGTCTTCAATTAAATTTTCAACGGCACCGCCTTTAGTTGCTGGAACCGGAGAAGTTCCAACAGTTAAAAATGCAACCTTCATTTTATTTGTACCGTTTAAATCCATTTTTCTTTTCACCTTCCTATGATATCAAACACTCTCTCATGCTCTTTGGCCACCCTCCGAGCATTAAATCTTTTCTTTACATCTCTATATCCCTGCGCCTCTAGCTTGTCCTTCAGTTCATCATCCTGATAAATCTCCAGCACAGCTTCATAGCTTCCGACTGGATCATCCACTTTGACAAGCAACCCATTCTCACCATCTCGGATAATATTGGGAATTGCATCAACACGGCTTGCCACAATCGGTTTGCCTGCCATCATGTACTCCGGCAAAGCCAATCCAAATCCTTCCCAGCGGCTTAGTAAACAGGCAACATCAAAGAGTTCTACATAGCTCATCGGCTCATCGACCCAACCTGTAATATGTAAACTGTCAGAAAATCCGTTGTCTTCCGTATATTTTCTGATTTCTACTTCTTGATTGCCATTTCCCACAATAATAAAATGAGCATTCGGGATTTCATCCTTGACCAACTTTGCCATTTTCACAAACACATCTGGTGCCTTCTGTGGGCTAATACGTCCAACCATGCCGATGACAAACGCATCTTCTGGAATGTCTAAATCTGCTCTTTTAACTTTTCCGTGTTCTCCACATTCGTATGATTCGATGTCCACACCATTAAAAATGACTTGTAGTTTATCTTCTCTACAAATTTTCTTCTCCAATGCCGACTGCTTTTCTGCATCTGAAATGCAGATGATCTTCTCACAAAATGGAGCTGCTATTTTTTCAATTGCTGTGTACATCATTCTTTTCTTATCAGAGCAACGCATATTGAAAGCCCAACCATGAGGGTTATATACACAGTAATTTTTCAATCCAATATCCGCCACACGAGCAATCGCACCGGCTTTACTTGAATGAGCATAAACAATATCGGGATTATATTTCTTTATCAGCCTCCGAACTTCTCTAATTGAGTTCAAATCACTTGCCCCGATTGCCCTGTTCATTTCAATTTGTTCAAAGGCATCCACTAGCCCTTCGTAATCTTCCTTATGAAAATCCTGTGAACAGACCAAAACATTTTCAAATTTGTCTTTATCCAAATACTTGAGAAGCATTCGGATGTAGCGATCCACGCCGCCAGCAGCTTGCGCCACATGTAAAATCCTTATCTTTTTCATTACGCCACCGCCTTTGCAGCGACACAATGAACTAGCTCAACGCTAACCGAATATGCAAGGGTGTACGGTCTGACAACCGCAATACTACAGATTAAGTCATGCCGTACCCCCCCCCGTTCATTCAGCGCATTTTCGTACTTTTGGCTATACATTTGCGCCATCACTTTCGTGTTATACATCTTCAAGATATCTTGATATGCCCGCTCTGTCAGTTTTTCATCTTCGCAACGGCATTCTTCAATCACTTTTACAAAGTCTTCCGCTTTCGTACACACAAAGCCATTCTCACCATTGTGAATGACATCTCGATTACCGATTACGTCACTTACCACGCATATTTTTTTCATATACATAGATTCCAGCAAAGATATCGGTAGACCCTCCCACCTGCTAGGGAGAAGAAAAACATCTGCATTGACCGCATATCTAATCGCAGCGCTTCGATCAACCCATCCTGTGATTTCGATATTCTTGCTCGTAAGCTCACCTCGAAGCTCTCCATCACCAATCCAGACAAACTTCACATCTGGAAGTGATTCGGCTATCTCATTAAAAAGAGTTGGATTTTTCTGATAACAAATTCTCCCCAGTGTGTAAACCGTAAATGGGTGTTCTACTTTTTCTGTTTTATCAATAATCTCCTGAAGTTCCGCCATGTTGATGCCGTTATTTACATAAGTAGCACGTTTGGTAAGTTTCAAAGATTCCTGATTCTCACCCACGCTGCAACTGATAGTCATGCAATTTCGCTTTGCACACACTGATTCAATCAGCTTAAACATTCTACGCTTCATCGGTTTATAATTTTCCATCAGAAAACTATAACCATGTGGGGTATAGAACGTTGGGATTTTTCCATTGAACGCAACCCGACCAATCACGCCAGCTTTACTACTATGTAGATGGATTACATCAGGCTCGATTTTTGCCGCTATTTTTTTTACTTCAAAAAATGCGGCGATATCTTTCGCCGGATCAATTGCCCGTCCAAAGTTTTTGACTTCAATCAAATGAATTCGCTTATCAAAGTAATCCTTATAATTTTCTGGCGTTTGCTTTCGCACCGCGTAAGCAATGTACATATCATAGGAATTGACCAGCTCATTTGCCAAATCAACTATGTAAGTAAAAACGCCTCCGCCCATAGCTTCGACTATGTACAGTATTTTCTTTTTTTCCGCCATAGGTTTCTTCCTCCGCTAGTCTCTTCAAATTTTTAATCTATCTACACATCCAAATTTCAGGATGATATCAGTGTATTTTATGGTGCGTGTTCGCCTAAGTCTTTTTCCTTACTGTCGTACCCTTTCGGTGCAGCAATCACATTTTCTACTTTTCTCCGTTTTATTGAGTACACTCATCTCACTTCTGCAATCATCAAAGTGTTGTTTTATACCGTCGAACCTCGTCCATGCTCATACGCGATTTTAGCGAAGTGCTGTTTTATACACTCAAAGGGTGTAGATGCGTATATGTTATTGAAACTGTATATATCATCAACTTACGCCCACTCCCTCATAGTCACTATGAACAAATCATATAGATTTTTCATCTTCGACACCCCGTCCTTATGCACCTATCATTTCCACGACAGGTCTACCCAACAGAAAAGTTGCAAAGTAGAAATCGCCATTTTTCCTGATTTTTTCATGACTCAACAAACCGCAGCAAAGTAGCCCTCATATTTACCGGCGATAGTCTACTTAATAGAGCATTAGCAGAGTAGGTGATAAGCTCATGGATTTTTGATGAATTTATCATCTGCACCACCATTTTTCTCATTCCACCCACATCCGCGTTATCCCTCCTGCTATGTGTTCCTCATCCACCGGTAAACTGTGTAAATATCACCCATTTTCACCTCATATATCAGGGCGTTTTGCAACGAATCTTCGGTATGTTGAGTGTGAAAATCGAGTCTTTTTGACTATGCTACGTTGCTTCTGTTTGCCCCGTAGACATTCGCAGACTCTACCCTCACAATAAAATCCACAACGCTACATGTACCCTTTACATCTAGCGTTGCGGTCAAATCCACTCCCTTTTCTTCCAAATATTTTCCAACACAATACCCCAAATCAAAAATTTCTCATTCCTGCTCACATCGACCCTTCATGTCTCAAAACCGAAGCCACCGTCTTAATCAAAATCTTAATATCCAATCCAAAGTTCCAATTCGCAATATACTTCATATCCAGTTTCACAACTTCCTCGAAATCCGTAATATCGCTTCTCCCACTCACCTGCCACATACCAGTAATCCCTGGTTTTATCGCAAGTCGTGCTCGATGATGCAGTTCATACTTCTCCCATTCATCCAGTGTCGGTGGTCTTGTGCCTACCAGTGACATGTCTCCTTTTAGTACATTGAGGAATTGTGGAAATTCATCCAGGCTTGTTTTCCTAATAAAATTACCAATACCAGTCTTTTTTTCTCCATTTGGCAAGATTTTATTTCCTATTACACGTGGATCGAATTCCAGCTTAAACATCATACCGTCTTCAACTCTGTTGTCTTTCATCAGTTCTTTTTTCCGCTCCTCAGCATCCATGTACATGCTGCGGAATTTATACATCTTAAACTTCTTGCCGTTCTTTCCCACTCGAACCTGTGAGAAGAAAATCGGACCTGGCGACTGAATATAGATTGCAGGTGCCACAAATATGAAAATTATTCCTGTTAAAATACATCCTGCCAATCCACCTATAATATCCAGACTTCTCTTCATAACTGCCTGCTTCACAGTTGCATAGTTTATGCTGGTTGTCAATACTGTATAATCGCCCAGCTTCTCTACCAACTGCTTCTTTCCTATCGCATCTGCCAGCTTTGCCAGATTTAAATGCACCGTTACACCTGTTTCTAACAGCTGATCTGCCAGCTTCTGTGGATAAGGGTATTTTTCAGAAATCACAAGAAAAACTTCATCAATCCATTCTCTGCAGACATAATTTGCCGCATCTTCTTCATTTGCCAGAACAGGAATTCCTTCTATCTTTTGTCCTTTCATATCTTTGTCCACAAGCACAATTCCAACCAAATTAAATCGCTGGTAATTATGCTCCTGCATACTGCGCACCACTTCAGCAGCAATATCACTGCTTGTAATAATCAGAAGTGAACGGTCGCCTCCATTTTCTATTCTTTTCTGCAAATGTTTCTTCCACAAAATCCTTGTCACATATGCAAATATTATATAGAACATAGCTGTAAAATACAAAACTGATCTGGAAAAAGAGGTTCCCTCTTGAATTGTAAATAAATATAAAACTGCCAGAAGCATTACCAGAATCACGTGTTTAACCGTCGCAGCCAGTTCCTGATAGTATCCCCGTCTCAATACGCCTTTTAAAGTCTCAAACAGAAATACCACAAAAAAATCGATAAATGTCAACATAAATGCCATATTTCTGTATAATAAATTCTTGTACGGGTTTCCTATCCCATGACGACAAACATATGATAAAACGAATGCCAGATGCAGGCTGATTAAATCAATTAATATAAAATCAAAATGCTTCAGCCAGCCTTTAGAACTTTTTCTATACATATTTTTCTTTTTCTTCTCTCCCTGTTTTCATAAATCCATGTTTTCACTATAGGTTATTCTACATAGTTCAACATAATTTGTCAATATTTTCTGTTTAAAACATTTCGTATTACTGAAAGCAAAGCATACAATAACTTTTTCCAGAGCACAAAAAACAGCCGCCAATCTCTGGCGGCTGCATTTTATTTCTGAATTACCGAATAATTATTCAGCATCTGCAACAACAGTGAAGAAAGCACCATCATCTAATGC
>ENA-OWPB01001669-OWPB01001669.1-human-gut-metagenome-genome-assembly--contig:-NODE-1669-length-18425-cov-6.082689_pt1 | contig 18425 bp, 18 predicted proteins | sample MGYA00248260_ERZ651838 | MGnify/ENA primary metagenome ERZ651838 (study PRJEB26924, sample SAMEA4378304) | human gut metagenome | biome: human gut; feature: human-associated habitat; material: faeces...
AAATCCTTTGACCTGACCGGCAAGGTCGCGCTGATCACCGGCGCATCCTACGGCATCGGCTTTGCCATTGCCACCGCCATGGCGAACTGCGGCGCCACCATCGTTTTCAACGACATCAAGCAGGAGCTGGTGGACAAGGGTCTGGCTGCCTATAAGGAAGCCGGTATCGAGGCCCACGGCTATGTCTGCGACGTCACCAACGAGGACGCCGTCAATGAGATGGTCAAGAAGATCACCGCCGAGGTCGGCTACATCAATGTGCTGGTCAACAACGCCGGTATCATCAAGCGCATCCCGATGATCGAGATGACCGCTGCCCAGTTCCGTCAGGTCATCGACGTTGACCTGAACGCCCCCTTCATCGTTGCCAAGGCGGTCATTCCCGATATGATCGAGCAGGGCGGCGGCAAGATCATCAACATCTGCTCCATGATGAGCGAGTTGGGCCGCGAGACTGTTTCCGCCTACGCCGCTGCCAAGGGCGGTCTGAAGATGCTGACCAAGAACATTGCCTCCGAGTACGGCAAGTACAACATCCAGTGCAACGGAATCGGACCCGGCTACATCGCCACCCCGCAGACCGCACCCCTGCGCGAGATTCAGCCCGATGGCAGCCGTCATCCGTTCGACCAGTTCATCGTTGCCAAGACCCCCGCTGAGCGCTGGGGCGAGGCCGAGGATCTGGGCGGCCCCGCCGTGTTCCTCGCCTCCGAGGCTTCCGACTTCGTCAACGGCCTGATCCTCTACGTTGACGGCGGCATCCTCGCCTACATCGGCAAGCAGCCGGGCTGATTACTTTCTTCGAGAAGAAAGTAATCAAAGAAGCTTTCATACAATAAAAAGGACATCCGCTCGTGAAAGGGCGGATGTCCTTTTTATGTTGCACGGTAGGGGCCGGGCATGCCCGGCCCGGCAGTGTATGGTAAACGGACGCTTGCGGGAATCTCCCGGGCCGCCGCGGAGGGGTCAAGACCCCTCCCTACAAAACGACCCGCAAAGGGGGCTTTACCCGATGGTCACGCTCCACTTGAATTCTTTCGTCTCGTTGGGGGCCAGCTCGATGTGGCGACCGTCCTCATTGACGGAGTTTGCCCAGCCGTTCCACGGCTCCATGCAGACGAAGCTTTCGGCGTCCTGCTGCCAGAGCACGCCGTTGGAGAAAACGCTCTCGTCAAAGGCAACCGTGACCTTGTGGCCGTTGCCGGCATCGGTCAGCTGCATCGGGCTCTTGACGCCGGTCAGCAGGCGGATGGAGTCGGCGCTGCCTTCCTTGCGGGTCAGCGTGATCGTATCGGGCGCGGCGGGCTGCTCGCCCTTGGCGCTCTCGCTGCAGGTGGCGGCGTCAATGGCAAAGGAGACATTGTCGAGCTTGGTCACGCCAAAGTAAGGGTGGAAACCAACGCTGAACGGCAGCGCCTTGTCACCGGTGTTGGCAACGGTCAGCGCCAGCGTGGCGGTGCTGCCGCAAAGGGTATAGCGCATCGTCAGCGCAAAGTCGAACGGATAGACGAACTTTGTCAGGCCGTTGGGCGTCAGCGTCAGCTCAATGGCAGAATCGTCGGCAGTCTTGACCTGCCAGGGGAGCAGGTCGGCCAGACCGTGGACCTCGATGGGATAGGCCGCGCCGCCGAAGTGATGTACGCCGTCGTCGGGCTTGCCGCAGTTGGGGAACAAGATGGGAATGCCGCAGCGGGGGCGGTCAGTGGATTCAAAATTCTTGTCGCGCAGCCAGAGGTACTCCTCGCCATTTTTGGTGAAGGAGGTGGCCATACCGCCCTTTTCGGGAGTGACGGTAAAGGCGTACTCCCCATCGGTCAGGGTCAGGGTCTTGTAGGAAGCACCGTATTTTTCATAGGTGCCGGTAGTCAGAGTAGACATGATAAAGCTCTCCTTTGTATGCACGTAGGGGCCGCACATGTGCGGCCCGCAACTTTGTGGAAAGCACCCGATTGCGGGTAAGTTGCGGGCCGGGCATGCCCGGCCCCTACAGCGTAGTGCTTTTTTCGTGTTTAATTATACCACAAACAGGCTTACAATACAACGCCGTCCTTGAAAATCGAAATCTCGCGGAAGCCCTTCTTCTCGGCACAGGTCTGCTTGCCGGAGGCAACATCCAGCACCAGCCGGTACAGGTCGGCACCGGCCTCGTCCAGCGTGCGCTCACCATCTGCGACCACACCGGCGTTGAAGTCGATCCATGTCTTTTTCCTGCCAGCCAGCTGGCTGTTGGTGGCAATCTTCAGCGTCGGGGCCGGTGCGCCGAACGGCGTGCCGCGGCCGGTGCTGAACAGCACCATGTGGGCACCGGCTGCCGTCAGCGCGGTAGCACTGACCAGATCGTTGCCGGGGCCGTACAGCATGTTCAGACCCTTGGTGGTGACAGGCTCGCCGTAGTCGATGACATCCATGATCGGCGCGGAGCCGCCCTTCTGTACGCAGCCACAGGACTTATCCTCCAGCGTGGTGATGCCGCCCTGCTTGTTGCCCGGGCTGGGGTTGTCGTAGACGACCTCATTGTGGCTGATGAAATACTCCTTGAAGCCGTTGATCATCTTGACGGCCTTCTCGAACACCTGCTCGTTCTGGCAGCGGTCCATCAGGAAGCCCTCGGCGCCGAACATCTCAGGGACCTCGGTCAGCACGGTGGAGCCGCCGCGGGCGCACAGCATATCGCTGAAGCGGCCGATGGTCGGGTTGGCGGTGATGCCGGACAGGCCGTCCGAGCCGCCGCACTTCATGCCGATGACCAGCTCGCTTGCGGGGATCGCCTCGCGCTGGAACTGCCCGGCGTAAGCGGCCAGCTCCTTCAAAATCTCGCGGCCTGCTACCAGCTCATCCTCGACATCCTGACAGGTCAGGAACTTGACGCGGTCGTGGTCGTACTCGCCCAGTTCAGCGAGAAACTGGTCATGGGTCAGGTTCTCGCAGCCCAGAGACAGCACCAGCACGGCACCGGCGTTGGGGTGGCGGGTCAGCGCGGCCAGCAGCTTGCGGGTCTGCGCGTGGTCATGGCCGGTCTGGGAGCAGCCGAACGGATGGGTAAAGGTGTACAGGCCGTCAATGCTGCCGGTGACGAGATCCTGATTGTCGCGCACGAGCGCCTTGGCGCAGTCATTGACGCAGCCGACCGTGGGGATGATCCAGATCTCGTTGCGGATGGCGGCGCGGCCGTCCTTGCGGCGGTAGCCCATAAAGGTCTCGGCGGGGGCCGGGGTCAGCGGGTGGACATCGGGATGGTAGCTGTACTCGATCTCACCGGAAAGATTCGTCTTGATGTTGTGGGTGTGCATCCATGTGCCGGGCACGGCGTCTGCCGTGGCATGGCCGATGGGGAAACCGTACTTGATGACATTCTCCCCCGCCTTGATGGCCGCGATGGCCATCTTGTGGCCCTGAGGAATATCCTCAACAGCGGTGACGGTGGTGTTGTCAACGGGAACAGCGGTGCCCTTGGCGATGGGGTGCAGGGCAACGACTACATTATCGGCGGGATTGATCTTAATGGCAATGGGCATAAGATGCCTCCTTACTAATAATAAAAGCGGGGCCGGAGGGCATCCTCCGGCCCCAATGGGGTACGTTTTAAGCCTTCCCCCTTGGGGGAAGGTGGCCGCGCGGCGCGCGGTCGGATGAGGGGCGGCGTTACGGCGGCAACCCGTTTGCAGGCAGCAATGGCGAACGCGCTCCTCATCAGTCACCTTCGGTGACAGCTTCAGTCTACGCGCTAAGAGCCGCCTTCGGCGGTTGCGCTCCGACACGCGCCTGCGGGCGCAGTCCCTCGGGGAGAAGCCTTTATGGGCTTACAGGCAGCTCTTGTAAGCGGCCAGCGCGCCGTTCTCGCGGATGTTGGTCAGATTCTTGACGGTGGCCTCCTCAAAGCCGGGGACCTTGGTCAGATCCTGACCCCACATCTGCTCGTTGGTCATAACGGCATGGACCAGCGCGGGGATGCTGTCGTTCTTGTGCGCATTGTAGAACTCGAGGACCCAGCGGTCGTCGGAGACGGTGTACTCGTTGCCCTTGGCGCGCTTGCAGACCAGCCCCTTGTCGGTCAGCGCCTGCACATCATTGCTGTAGAAGGCAATGTATGCGGCAAAGCTCATGGTCAGGCAGGTGGGCAGCTTGCCGTTCTTCTCGACATACTCAAGGAAGGAGGGCATGTTGCGGGCGCGCCATTTGGAGGTGGAGTTCAGAGAGATGCTCATCAGCTCATGGTTGACGAACGGGTTGTTGAAGCGATCCTCCACGGCGGCGGCAAACTTCTTGCAGTCGTCCTGATCCAGCGGCAGGATGGGCACGACCTCCTGCAGCAGCATCTTGTTCATGTAGCCCAGAACGGTCTCGTCATGCATGCAGTCGCGCACGATGTCGAAACCGGCGAGGTAGGCACCCAGCACAAAGCCGGTGTGGGCACCGTTCAGGATGCGGACCTTGCGCTTCTTGTACGGGCTCATGTCGGGGGTCACAAAGACATGGTTCTCAAGGCCTGCCTTGCGGAAGGGCAGCACATCGTTCAGCTTGGTATCACCCTCGATGACCCAGACGCCAAAGACCTCGCCGACATCAAGCAGCGGGTCGGCGTAGCCGTGCTTTTCCTCCAGCTCGGCAACCTCCTTCGGGTCGCGGATGCGGCCGGGGACGATGCGGTCAACCAGAGAACCGCAGAAGGTGCAGTCCTCGTTGACATACTTCTTGAAGCCGTCCTCAAGGCCCCACTGCTCGATGTACTGGTTGACGCACTTGAGCAGCTCCTTGCCGTTGTTGTCAATCAGCTCGCAGGCGAGCATGATGATGCCTTTCTTGCCGGCCTTATAGCGGTGGTACAGCACCTGAGTCAGCTTGCCGGGGAAGCTGGATGCGGGAACATCCTCCAGCTTGCAGGCCGGGTCGTAAACGATGCCGGCCTCGGTGGTGTTGGAAACGATGATCTCGAGATCGTCGCTGGCGGCGACCTCCATCATCTGACGGAAGCCATCCTCCTCATACGGGTTCAGGCAGCGGGAAACACTGGAAATGACGCGCTTGTCATCGACCTTCTGGCCGTTTTCACTGCCGCGCAGGTAGAGGGTGTATAAACCCTCCTGCTCGTTGATCATCTTGGCAAGACCCGGGGCGATGGGCTGGACCAGAACGCACTTGCCGTTCCAGTCTGCCTTCTCGTTGGCAAGGTCGAACCAATAGTCAACAAATGCGCGGAGGAAGTTGCCTTCGCCGAACTGCAGGACCTTTTCGGGGGCGTTTTTCAGAATGTAGCCGTTATAACCGGATTTCGCAAGAACATCATAATTCAAGGTTTCCATATACGCTTTCTCCTTATAATCATAAACCATTCTGGTACTGCGGCAGGGGTGCTGCGGTACGCCTTGTTACCTAACATTGTATTTTCTTTGCCCGATTTCGTCAAGATGCAATAAAAAAACAGCGCACATATATTGCGCTGTTTTTTGCTTTCCACAAGTTGCACAACATTGTTTACAGTTTTTTGGCTATAATTTGGGGTATCAAGCAATTTTTGCAACTTGTGCAAGCAGTTTTTGTTATGTATAATAGTAACAGAGTATGCCGTTTTGGGGCATTTGAGATGCGCAAGGTTTGTGCTATCGCGCCTCGGCGGCTGCATCCGATTTCATCCATTACAAAGGAGCGTCTATACATGAAAGCGTTTATGGACAAGGACTTTTTGCTTGAGACCCCCACTGCGCAGCATCTGTACCACGACTATTCGGCCAAGCTGCCCATCGTGGATTACCACTGCCATATTCCCCCGCAGGAGATCTACGAGGACCGCCGCTTTGAGAACATCGCGCAGGTCTGGCTGGGCGGCCATCAGGTGCTGGCCGACGGCAGCGACTACTACTTCGGCGATCATTATAAGTGGCGCGTGATGCGCTCCAACGGTGTGCCCGAGGAGTACATCACCGGCGACAAGCCTGACCGTGAGCGCTTCCAGAAGTTTGCCGAGAGCTTGGAGATGGCCATCGGCAACCCGATGTATACCTGGTGCCATCTTGAACTGAAGAAGTACTTCGGCTATGAGGGCGTGCTGAACGGTGAGACGGCCGAGGAGGTCTGGAACCTCTGCAACGACAAGCTGCAGCATGATCCGAAGCTGACCGTCCGCGGCCTGATCGAGCAGAGCAACGTCGCCATGGTCGGCACCACCGACGACCCCATCGACTCCCTCGAGTGGCACAAGAAGATCAAGGAAGACCCGACCATCAAGGTCGTGGTTGCTCCCTCCTTCCGCCCCGACAAGGCCCTGAACATCCGCAAGGAGGGCTTCGCCGATTACATCCATAAGCTGGAGGAAGTTGTGGGCCGCAAGTTTGCCTGTGCAAATTGCGTTGTCAGTGCGCTGGAAGAACGCCTGGAGTTCTTCGTCGAGATGGGCTGCCGCGCTTCTGACCACGGTCTGGACTACATCCCCTTCGCCGAAACGAACGCTGAGAAGGCGACTGCTGCCTTCAAGAAGGCCATGGCCGGTGAGACCCTGACCAAGGAGGAAGGCGACGAGTACACCACCTACCTGCTGCTGAAGCTGGGTGCCCTGTACAAGAAGCACAACGTTGTCATGCAGATGCACTACAGCTGCCTGCGCAATGTCAACGACAAGATGTACCGCAAGCTCGGCCCCGACACCGGCTTTGATATGATCGCCGTGACCGATTGCAGCGCTACCATCAGCAGCCTGCTGAGCGCACTGACCAAAGAGGACGCCTGCCCGAAGGTCATCCTGTACAGCCTGAACCCCGCCGACTTCGACATGCTGGGCACCATTCTGGGTGCGTTCCAGGATGACGAGATCCCCGGCAAGATCCAGCTGGGCTCTGCCTGGTGGTTCTGCGACACGGACGACGGCATGTACCAGCAGATGAAGACGCTGGCGCGTCTGGGCCTGCTGGGCAACTTCATCGGTATGCTGACCGACAGCCGCAGCTTCCTGAGCTATACCCGCCATGAGCTGTTCCGCCGCCTGATGTGCAACCTGATCGGCAACTGGGTCGAGAACGGCCAGTACCCCAACGACGAGAAGGCTCTGAAGAAGATCGTCGAGGGCATCAGCTATTATAATGCCAAGCGGTATTTTAATCTGTGATTGAAATACCGCAATAAGCAATAAAACCCCGCCCCGCCTGTTGATTTTGACAGGCGGGGCGGGGGTTTATTGGGTGCGGGCAAAGCCCGAAAAAAGGCTCCCCATCAGGGGAGCTGGCCGCGCGTAAGCAAGGCCTGAAGGGTTTGCGAGCTTGCGGGAGCACCGCTTTTCCGGGCAAGCAGCTCCCTGACGATTGCATCAATCTCAAAGCACACCCCATCAAAATTCCGTATTACATCTAAATTGGAAAATCGCAGCACCTGTATCCCCTGCTGCTGCAAATAGGCGGTGCGGCGTTCATCGTAGACCTTGCCCGCATCCTCATAGTGCTGGCCGCCGTCCAATTCAACAGCTAATCCAGCGGCACAGCAATAAAAGTCCAGAATGTAGGGCTCTACGATTTTTTGGCGTGTGAACCGTGGGACATAGGCGCGCAGAAAATCGTACCACAGATGCCGTTCTTCTTTGGTCATGTCATGGCGGAGCTGACGGGCACGGGAAATCATTTCCTTGGATTGGGCCATGGTGGACTCCTTTTCTAAAGAGGTGACGCAGTGGCAATGGTAAGGCGGACGAACCCCTCAGGCCTCGCAAGCTCGGCCAGCTCCCCTGATGGGGAGCCTTTTTCGGGCGGCTCTGCCGCCCGTGCATGACCTTACTCGCAGCTTTCCCCTATCTCCGGCACCTCCGGCATGGTGCGCAGCTGTTCGAGTGTAATGCCGTCCACATATTTGTTGATCAAATCGTTCAGGCCGGACCAGAAATCCAGCGTGTGGCACTGGCCGCGGTGGGGACAATCCACCGCAGAAGCCAGACACGGAATGGCCGTCAGCTCCCCTTCTACGGCGCGCAGGATCTCACCGGAGGTGATCTGTGCAGCCGGGCGGGCCAGACGGTAGCCGCCCTGTGCGCCGCGCACGCTGGAAACAAGGCCGGATTTTGCCAGCGGGGTGACGATCTGCTCCAGATATTTTAAGCTGATGCGCTGCTTGTCGCTGATATCCTTCAGCGGGATCAGGTCATTGGGGCGGTTGGCCAGCTCCACCATCAGGCGCAAGGCATAACGGTCGCGGGTCGAAAATTTCATGGTGATGCTCCCTTTATCGGAATTAGTAAGACTAATCATAGCATAATACTGGGAATTTTGCAAGTCTACTACCTACTAACACAGTAGGATATATACAAAATGACGAAATATGCATTTTTATGCAAGAAGGTGTTGACAGAACCGGTTCACAGGCGTATACTGTGAGCCATGGAAAGCAAATGACCGCTGGCCAATCACGAGAGAAAGGGGTACAGACCAATGACGGCTTATCGTTCCGGTATGATGATGATGTGCATGTGCATGTTGCTCCGGCAGCCTGTGCCAGCTTTCTTGTGCGCAAAATACAGCGCGTAATGAAAACTTGCAGCGGGATGCCGGGGTAAAAGCCGACATCCCGCTTTTGTTTGGAAAGGAAGTTTGTAACCATGACAAGAGGCCCCATTTACAAGCAGCCCGGTGTGCGAATGTGTTGAAAATAGAGGGAACACACATTCAATCAACAACACACCTGACAATTATAAAGGAGAATATACCATGAAAAAACTCATTTCTGCAACGCTTGCCGCTACTCTGGCCCTGAGCCTCGCCGCCTGCGGCTCCTCCGCCTCCACCTCCGAGGCCGCCCCCGCTGAAAGCACTGCTTCCAGCGCTGCGGAGTCCACCGCCGAAACCAGCGAGCTGGCCGGCACGACCCTGAAGGTCGCCGCCTCCCCCACGCCCCACGCCGAGATCCTGAATGTGGCCAAGGAGGTTCTGGCCGAGCAGGGCATCGACCTGCAGGTCGTTGAGTTCAGCGACTATGTGCAGCCCAACCTCGTCACCGAGAGCGGCGAGGTCGATGCCAACTACTTCCAGCACACCCCCTACCTTGACAGCTTCAACGAGGAGAACGGCACCCATCTGGTCAGCGTCGGCGCTGTCCACTATGAGCCGTTCGGCATCTATCCGGGCAAGAGTGATGACCTTGCCGCTATCGCGGACGGTGCGACCATCGCCGTGCCCAACGACACCACCAACGAGGCCCGCGCCCTGCAGCTGCTAGCCGCGCAGGGCCTGATCACCGTGCGTGACGGTGCCGGTCTGACCGCGACCATCAACGACATCACCGAGAACCCCCACAACCTGAAGATTCAGGAGATCGAGGCTGCACAGCTGCCCCGCACCGTGCAGGATGTTGATTTCGCCGTTATCAACGGCAACTACGCGATGGAGGCCGGCTTCTCGGTCGGTAAGGACGCCCTTGCCACTGAGGATGCATCCTCTGAGGCTGCCCAGACCTACGCCAATGTGCTGGTCGTGAAGGAGGGCAACGAGAACGCCCCCGCCATTCAGGCCCTGTACGCTGCCCTGACCAGCGATAAGGTCAAGGAGTACATCAACAGCACCTATGACGGCGCGGTCGTGCCCATTTTCTAAGAAAATGCCTCGTACAGCCGTGAACGGGCACGGGCGGATATAGAATCCGCCCCTACGGTACGGCAAGCAGCGAAATTGCAGGGGCGCATTCCATATGCGCCCGCTGGCAGCCGCAAAGAAAACCCTTGCAACCTGCCGGAATATAGAGTACAATCATAGCGAATGAGTTTTTGCGCTCATTCGCTATCTTTGTAAATGAGGGAGAAAACCCATGATCGAATTGCAACACCTGACCAAACGCTTTGCCACGCAGGGCGGCACGGTCATTGCACTGAACGACATCAACCTGACGATTCAGGACGGGGATGTCTACGGCATTATCGGCATGTCGGGCGCCGGCAAGTCCACGCTGGTACGCTGCATCAACATGCTGGAGCGCCCCGATGAGGGCAAGGTCATCGTCAACGGAAAGCAGATGCAGGAGCTGAATGCTGCCGACCTGCGCGCAGCCCGCCGCGAGATCACAATGATCTTTCAGCAGTTCAATCTGCTGATGCAGCGCACCTGCCTGCGCAATATCATGTTCCCGATGGAGCTGGCCAAGGTCCCTCAGGACAAGGCCGAGGCCCGCGCCCGCGAACTGCTGGAGCTGGTCGGCCTGCCCGATAAGGCGGACGCCTATCCGGCCCAGCTGTCCGGCGGCCAGAAGCAGCGCATCGCCATCGCCCGCGCGCTGGCAACCGACCCGAAGGTGCTGCTCTGCGATGAGGCAACCAGCGCACTCGACCCCAACACGACCCACGCCATCCTGCAGCTGATCCAGAAGATCAACCGCGAGCTGGGCATCACGGTCGTTATCATTACCCACCAGATGAGCGTGGTCGAGGAGGTCTGCAACCGTGTGGCCATTCTGGACAACGGCACGGTCGTGGAGGAGGGCGAGGTGCAGGCCATCTTCAGCCACCCCACCTCCAAGGCGGCACGGCGGCTCGTCTACCCTGCCGGTGCGCCTCAGGCGGAGCCGCTGCCCGGCCACAAGCTGGTGCGCGTAGCGTTCGGCGGCACCCAGACCACCGATAAGCCGCTGGTCGCAAGCCTTGCCATTGAGTGCGGCGCGCTGGTGTCTATCATGGCGGCGGATACCCGCATCGTGAACGGCCAGACGCTGGGCACCATGCTGCTGGCCCTGCCTGACGATGATAAGGCGGCTGCAGCGCTCGACTACATCAAGAACTATCCCGGCATTACCTATGAGGAGGTGAACGGCTGATGGCAGAGTTTTTTGCAGGCAAGGACTGGCAGACATTCATGCAGATCCTGCCCACCATTCCGTTTGAAACATGGGAGACCATCTGGTCCACCGTAGTTGCGACCCTGCTGGCGCTGGTCATCGGCCTGCCGCTGGGGGTCTGCCTTGTCACCGGTGAGCAGGGCGGCGTGCGTCCCCTGCCCCGCTGGCTGATGGCGCTGCTCAACGGCCTTGTGAACCTGCTGCGCAGTGTACCCTTCCTGATTTTGATGATCATTGTCATTCCGCTGTCCCGCGCCATTGTGGGCACCTCCATCGGCACGGTGGCCTCCATTGTGCCGCTGGTCATCGCATCCTTCCCCTTTGTGTCCCGTCTGGTCGAGACAAGCATGCGTGAGGTGGACGGCGGTGTGATCGAGGCCGCCCAGAGCATGGGCGCAACGCCGCTGCAGATCATCACGAAGGTCATGGTCCCCGAGAGCATGCCGAGCCTTGTGGCGAATGTGACGATCGCGGCGACCACCATCATGGGCTACGGCGCTATGGCCGGCATCATCGGCGGCGGCGGTCTGGGCAAGATCGCCATCAACTACGGCTATTACCGCTTTAATGTCGTGCTGGAGTTCTTTGCAACGGCCCTGCTGGTCGTGCTGGTGCAGATCCTGCAGACCGTCGGCACAAAGCTGGCTATCAAGTGCGATAAGCGCGTGCAGAAGTGACCACATAATACGGCGCTGCTTTGACTGGCAGCAAAAAATCCCGCATCGCAAGGATGCGGGATTTTTTGCTGCGGGGGTACTGAAAAAAGACGCTTACAGGGCTTTTACATCGGCGATAAGCTGCTCTACAGCCGCGTCCTGCGTGGCCCAGCTGGTGCAGATGCGCACGGCGGTGTGGTGCTTGTCGGGCTTGCCCATGTGGGTCATGGCATAGCCCTCAGCCAGCTTTTCGTACCATGCATCGGGCAGGACAAAGAACTGCTGGTTCGTCTGGGAATCGTGCAGCAGACCACAGCCCTTTTCCTCGAAGGCGGCGCGGATGCGCAGCGCCTGCTCGTCCGCCTTTTTGGCCATCGTGAAATACAGGCTGCAGCTGCTGCCGTCCTCGCCGTCCAGCAGGGCAAGGAACTGCTCCCCCAGCAGGCGGCCTTTGGCCAGCATGCCGCCGTGCTGCTTGATGCAGTAGCGGAAATCGCCCTTCAGCTCATCGTTGGTGATGACGACTGCCTCGCCAAAGAGTGCGCCGCACTTGGTGCCGCCCAGATAGAACACATCACAGAGCGCCGCATAGTCCTGCAGCGTCAGGTCGTTGGCGGGGCTGGTCAGGCCGTAGGCCATGCGGGCGCCGTCCACAAACAGGTAAAGGCCCAACTCATAGCAGGCGGCGGAAATGGCGGTCAGCTCCTCCTTTGTATAAAGGGTGCCGACCTCGGTCGGGTTGGAGAGGTAGACCATGCCGGGCTGAACCTCATGCTCATGGCTGGCGTTGGCGCGGTGCTCCTCGACCGCTTTGCGGATCTGGCGTGCGGTGATCTTGCCTGCCTTGGACGGCAGTGACAGACATTTGTGGCCGGTGGCCTCGATGGAGCCGGTCTCATGGACATGGATGTGGCCTGTGTCAGCGCACAGCACGCCCTGCCACGGCCGCAGCGCGGCGGCAATAACGGTCAGATTGGCCTGTGTTGCGCCCACAAAAAAATGCACGGCAGCATCCGGTGCATCGCAGAGCAGACGGATCTGCGCGGCAGCCTTGGCGCAGTAGGCGTCCTCCCCATAGCCGGGGGTCTGGTCAAAATTGGTCCTTTGCATAAGGTCCAGTACGGCGGGGGCTGCGCCCTCGCCATAGTCACATTCAAAACGAAGCATATTCTTAACTCCTTACCCATTAGTATGTACGCTGCAGGTGTTGCAGTAATTATAACACTGTGATTCCGTGCTTGCAAGCTTCGCCGCGATACGCTATAATAATACTACTTTGTGAGAAAAGAGGAATCGTATGGAATCCCAAAAACAACGCGAGGGCTTCGGCTCGCGCCTAGGCTTCATCCTTGTCAGCGCGGGCTGCGCGATCGGCATCGGCAATGTCTGGCGGTTTCCCACCGTTACGGGGCAGTACGGCGGCGGTATCTTTGTGCTGTTCTACCTGCTTTTTCTGGTGCTTATGGGGCTGCCGGTGCTGACAATGGAGCTGGCAGTCGGCCGGGCAGGCCACGGTGCAGCACGCGCCGCGTACAAGGCGCTGGAGCCGGAGGGCAGCAAGTGGCATATCCACGGCTGGTTCTGCATGGCGGGCTGCATGCTGCTGATGATGTATTACACGACCGTCTCGGGCTGGATGCTTGATTACTTTGTCCGGTTTTTGACCGGCAGCTTTGACGGACTGAACGCCGAGCAGGCGAGCAGCGTCTTTGGCGAGATGCTGGCCAACCCTGCAGAGATGGTGTTCTGGATGGTTGTTATCACGGTGGCGGGCTTCATCGTCTGCGGCCGCGGCCTGCAGGGCGGGCTGGAAAAGGTCGGCAAATGGATGATGAGCGCTCTGCTGGTGCTGATTCTGGTGCTGGTCGTCCACAGCTTTACGCTGCCCGGCGTGGGCGAGGGGCTTGCCTTCTACCTGCTGCCGGATGCAGGGCGCGCTGCTGGGCAGGGCCTCGGCAATGTCATTACGGCGGCAATGAACCAGTCCTTCTTTACGCTGAGCCTCGGCATCGGCGCGATCGAGATCTTCGGCAGCTATATGGACCGCCGCTTTACCCTGCCGGGCGAGGCTGCCCGCATCTGCGTGCTGGACACCTTTGTGGCGGTCTGCGCGGGGCTGATCATCTTCCCGGCCTGCTTCTCCTTCGGCATTGCGCCCGATGCAGGCCCGAGCCTGATCTTCATCACACTGCCCAATGTCTTTACGAATATGGCGGGCGGCCGGCTGTGGGGCACGCTGTTTTTCCTGTTCATGACCTTTGCAAGCTTTTCCACGGTCATTGCCGTGTTTGAAAACCTCATCGCCTGCGCCTGTGAAAACTTTGGCTGGGAGCGCCGCAGGGCCTGCGTCATCGGCATGGCGGCGCTCGTCCTGCTGGGACTGCCCTGTGCGCTGGGCTACAATGTCTGGAGCTTTATCCAGCCTTTGGGTGCCGGCTCCACCGTGCTGGATTTCGAGGATTTCCTCGTCAGCAACCTGCTTCTGCCGGGCGGCAGCCTTGTGTATCTGCTGTTCTGCGTCACCCGCTGGGGCTGGGGCTTTGACGGCTACACGGCCGAGTGCAACACCGGTGACGGTCTCAAAATGCCGCGCTGGGTCAAGCCCTACTTCAAATATGTACTGCCCGTGCTGATCGCAGTGATTCTGGTGCAGGGACTTTAACAGCCGTTGGCTTTGAGCCACCGCTTCATTTCTGCGGTGATTTTCTCAAACGCCTGTGCGGTGTCGGGGTTGTCGGTTTTGAAGGCCAGCAGCCTCCAGAGCCACCCCTGCGCGTCTACGATCCGCAAGCTTTCGGGATAGCACAGCTCAAATACCAGAGATGCATGGCCCACGGCGTTGTCCGCGGGCCATTTTTTCAGGCTGTGCAGCACGCAGTGATGCTCATAAAAGGCGTCCAGCACAGCCGGGGTCACAGGGCTTTGGCGCAGCTGGGCTGTGGTGACATTGTAAATTTCCTCCATCGGGGTTTCGACATTGACGCGCAGGATGTCAATCTTATCGGCATCCCGCAGGATCTGGCAGAACCGCTGCGTGCGCTCATCCAGCCCGTCCGGCAGGCGGAAGGCGCTGTGCCACTCCACCGCCGCGCGCAGCAGGGTGTCGGTGTCGGCATCGTCGAGATAGTCCCGGATGCGCCCCTCGTCAAACAGGACCGAGACGCTCAGCGCGGCATGGCTGACCGACTGCGCATCAATAAAGGTGTTGTACCGGCGCAGCTGCTCAAAGCGGCCCACATCGTGCAGCATGCCGCTCAGCCATGCAAGGTCGATGTCCTGCTGCGGCAGCGAAAGACTTTCGGCGATTCTGCCGCAGAGGGCTGCCACGCGGTAGGTGTGGTCGATCTTGAGCTTTACCTTCGGGTCGGCGGTGTTGTAATGCGCAGCATAGTCGGCAAAGGCCCGCTGCGCGCGGGCACGGTCGATTTTCATAGTATCACTCCCCGCCCCTATTGTAGCATAACCGCACCGGCGTGCAAACCGCGAATTTGATAAAAAACCGTCCACAAATACAGACATTTTAGTACAAATGGTTTAAAAATCCTTGACATCAGTGTTAAAAACGGCTATTCTTAAAGTAGTAAATCGTGAGGAAGGCGGTGCATACAATGAACGCCAAGGGGGACGCCAACCGCAGTGTGCGCATGACCAAGCAGCGGCTGTATCAGGCGCTGATCACGCTGCTGCAGCAAAAAAGTCTGCGTGAGATCACGGTGCGTGAATTGACGGAGCTGGCCGGCATCAGCCGCGGTACCTTCTACTTTCATTACACCGATATTTATGCCCTGATGGACCAGATGGAGGCCGCCCAGCTGAAGCGGCTGAATGAGCTGATGGATACCCTGATCCCCAGCATCTCGCAGGAGGATGTCCCCACAGCGCTGGTGGCGCTGTTTACCTATTTGACCGAGAACCCCGACCTGTGCGCCGCTCTCTACGGCAAAAGCTGGGAGTCGGAGTTTACCTCCAGCGTAAAGCGGCTCATCGCCGAGCGCTGCTGGGGCAACTTTGCCCCCACCGGCGGGACTGAGGATCAGAAATATATGCTTTCCTTTGCGGTCAACGGCTGCTTTGGCACGATTGCAGCCTGGCAGGAAAATCAGTTCCAGCCGCCGCCTGCCGAGATCGCGCGCATTACCTGGCAGGCGATACGCGCCGTGATGGAGCAGCTGTAAAAGTGTCTGCCCGCCTTGCTTTTTGGTACGGCGGGGGGTATAATAGAACCGTGAAACCGCCCGCAAAGGGCTTACGAAGGAGAAAATGAACGATGGGATTTTTTGATTTTCTGAAGAAATCTGCCGCACCTGCCGCACCTGCGGAGCCTACCTTCCCCATGATGCTGGCTGCTGATGCCAAGGGCGCCTTTGTACCGATGGAGAACATCCCCGATGAGGTGTTTGCACAGGGTATTCTGGGCACCTGCTGCGGCATTGACCCCAGCGAGGGCAAGGTCTTTGCCCCGGCCGGCGGCGAGATCACCCAGGCCCCCGACAGCGGCCATGCGCTGGGCATTATGGCTGACGGCGGCGTTGAGATTCTGATCCATGTCGGTGTGGATACCGTTGAGATGAAGGGTGACGGCTTCAGCCCGAAGGTCAAGGTCGGCGACAAGGTAAAGAAGGGCGATCTGCTGCTGGAAATGGATCTGGGCAAAATCGCAGCTGCCGGTCACCCTGCCGTGGTCATCACGGTCGTGACCAACACCGATGACTTCAAGGCAGTCGAGGTCGTGGCCTCCGGCGATGTCGAGCCGGGCGCAGATCTCATCAAGGTCAGCAAGTAAAAACAGCGCGTCCGCCGGATGCGCCGCTTTGGCTTGACAAACCGCGGATACTGTGTATAATAGGGGTTGGACATTAAAACAGGGGCGCTGGGGGGCATCCTCGGCTGAGATCAAAACAAACCGCAGTTTTGGGTCACCTTGAACCTGATCCGGGTAATGCCGGCGTAGGAAGTTTGACCCCCGTCATAACACTTTTTGCGCCTGCAGGTATACCCTGCGGGCGCTTTTTCTGTTTTGTGTTACATTTTTTTGAGGAGTGGATACCATGTCCAAAACCTATTCCAAGACCCGTACCCTCGTCGAGTGCGCCCTGATGATCGCCCTCGGCACGGTGCTGGCCAACATCAAGATCTATGAGCTGCCCAACGGCGGCTCCATCACGCTGTTCAGCATGCTGCCGTTCATCATGATCTCCTTCCGCCACGGCGTGAAGTGGGGCCTTTTCACCGGCTTTGTCAACAGCCTGCTGCAGATGCTGCTGGGCTTCTACGCACCCCCGGCACCCGGCATCCTGCCGCTGGTCGGCATGATCCTGCTGGACTATGTGCTGGCCTTTACCCTGCTGGGTCTGGCATCTGCCATTGCCAAGCCGTTTGCCAACAAGCTGGTCGGTGTCGGCGTCGGCACGGCAGCGGTGTGCGGTATCCGCTTCCTGTGCAGCTTCCTGTCCGGCGTTCTGATCTGGGGCAACCTGAGCGATGGTCTGGCCGCTTGGACCTTCAGCCTGACCTACAACGGCAGCTACATGCTGCCCGAGACCATCATGACGACTGTTGCCGCCGTGCTGATCTACAAGGCCGCTCCGCAGCTGTTTGCGGCGCAGGAGAAGTAAAGTAACAAACAACCTCCCTGAGGCGTGTGCCGGTAAGACAGTGATTTGAGAGAATTACGAAATCGGCAACTGCGAAACAGGATCGGACAAAACAGGCGGCATTCAACTTCGGTTGGATGCCGCCTGTTTTCTGCTCTGTAAGGCAAGGATAGTGAAACGGGTGAAGTAGTTGCCATTCTCGTGGTAAACCCCCACAAAACGGTAAAACCAATAGGTGGGAATTTCAATGCGGAGTATGTCCGGCAGCATAAAAACCATCAAATCGGCTTGCGAACACAGGAGAGTTATATTTTGAAGTGCTGACTTTTGAAAAGCCTATTGAGAACCGAGCTATCGCCGTGCTACAATGTGTATACACACAAGTGAGAGGTTCATCGGATGGAAAATTTATTGTCTTTTACATTCAATATGGACAGCAATCCAGAGGAGGACCTTAAAGCGGTCAACGAGTATTGATCTTCGGAGCAACCTCAGATCGGAGGAGCGTTATGATAATTAACTGCGTATGGGAGCATAATGGCAACGACACCTTGCTTTATGCGGTGGATTTTGTAGGTGCATATACCCGTGGCGAAAGCCTTGAAATCGCAAAGGCAAAGATGCCACAGGAAATCGTTTCTTATTGCAACTGGCTGGGCATGGAGGCCGAGGGCAAAGCGGAAATCGTGATCGTCGGAGAAAAATGCTCCGAGCTTACAATTCGGGATGCGGATTCCGATGTGCTTTTTGAAAGCGAACAAGCACAACTGACAATAGAAGAATATAAGGCGCTTAAAACCCTTGCGCTGAAGTCAGCAAAGGATTTCCTTGCATTGTACGAATCTATCCCGGATAAGAACGCAGCCGCCGCACCGGAGCGCAAGACCTTTTACGGACGAGTCCCCCGCACGGCAAATGAAATGTACGAGCATACAAAGAATGTGAATACATATTATTTTGCGGAGATTGCTGTGGATGCCGATCATGACGGCAACATATACGAATGCCGCAAGCGGGGATTTGAATCGCTTGAATCCAACCCTGATTTTCTGCAAAATACCGTCAGAAAAGGCAGCTATGGTGAGGATTGGTCGCTGCGTAAAGTCCTGCGCCGTTTTATCTGGCATGACCGTATCCACGCAAGAGCCATGTATCGAATGGCGATAAAAGTGTTCGGGGCGGAGAATGTGGTAAATCCGTTTTTACTTTTTTGATGAAGGAGTTTTAACATAATGGCAAGAACCGAAGCGGTTGAATTTACAAATATGTGCATCGAGTACGATCTTGTGGGCTATATTCCCGTGGATGAGCTGCTAAAAGCGGAACAGGCATGACCGAAATCATGCCTGTTCCAAGAAATTTGATTTTACTGTCTTACCAGCAG
>ENA-OWPB01001694-OWPB01001694.1-human-gut-metagenome-genome-assembly--contig:-NODE-1694-length-18279-cov-16.079017_pt1 | contig 18279 bp, 16 predicted proteins | sample MGYA00248260_ERZ651838 | MGnify/ENA primary metagenome ERZ651838 (study PRJEB26924, sample SAMEA4378304) | human gut metagenome | biome: human gut; feature: human-associated habitat; material: faeces...
CGGCGGGTACAGCCTGCGGGCTGGGGCTTTCCTGTTTAGCATAGAACCCTTCCTCAAATTTCCTGCCCAGTTCTACACGAGAGGACTGCTGGATATGAGCGTAGGTGTTCACCAGCATATCCGCCGTGGCGTGCCCTGTGGTGCCCTGAACGGCTTTCACATCGCCGCCGGAGATCATCAGTTGGTAGGTCGCACTGGAATGCCGCAGACCGTGGAACACGATACGTGGGAACTCCGGGTGGGCATCCTGCCATTTCAGAAACTTCTTGCGGATGAGTGCCGGCTCCACCGCCAGGCCGTTGGGCAGACGGAACAGCATTCCGCTGTCATGGTAGCGTGTCGGATCTTTCATCTCGTCTGCCGCTAACTGATTCAGCCACTTCTTCAATTCCTCTTTCAGTGCAGAGGTCATGAAGATGGTGCGGCAGGAGGATGCGGTTTTGGTGCTTTTCAGGATGAGGGAAGTGGTGCTGCGCTCCAGCTTGTCCGGGAATACCTTTTCATAGGCAGACCTCCAATTCCTTGTAGCCGGGTGTTTTTTCACCCGGCAATTTTTGCATTCCAACATTTTCGGGTTATCCGATCAAAAGTTTCAGCTGTTCTAGCTTTTCCTGTGCGCTTTCCTTGCGGAAGCTGGCCCCGATGCAGGAGATGGGAACACACATTTCCAACAAGCGGTCATAGATTCGGGCGTGAACGGTATCCTGCGGATGCCGGATCTCATCCAGTGTTAGATTGGTCGTGACGATCAGGGGCTTCCGGCTGCGGTAGCGACTGTCTACAATGTTGTAGATCTGTTCCAGTGCATACTCTGTGCCGCGCTCCATCCCGAAATCGTCAATGATGAGAAGCGGATAGCGGCACAGCCGGTCTACCACCTTGTTCTGCCCAGAGAAACTACTATTCAATTCGTTCACGACATGAGCAAAGTTTGTCATGCACACAGGTACTTTCTGCTCCATCAGAGCGTTCGCAATGCACCCGGCAAGGAAACTCTTGCCAGTACCAACACCGCCCCAGAGGAGCAGCCCAAGGTTCTCTGCACGCATGGTCTGCCACTGCTCCACATAGCGATGTGCATGGTGCATCTGCGGGCTGCGGCCATTGTCGTTTTCAAAGGTCCAGTTGAGCATTGCTGGGTCAGAAAAACCCTCAGCTTTCAGCCGCCGCACAAGGTCGCTGCGTTTTTGCTGGCTGATAAGGACTTCTGAGCGTCTATTGTTCTTATCAGGTGGCTATCTTTCAGGTTGTTCTTATTACGTTGGTTAGGTGTGCATTTCTGTGCAATCATACTGCTCGTTTCTGCACAGTCATCCTCGGCATTTTTGCATACTGTGACAGTGCAATTTTGTGCGGAATATCGGGTTTGGGCGAAGCCCAACAAGTGTTTTGAAGCTGGATTTGTAAAAAATCAGGTTCAAAACTTGCGAGGTGGTACCGGCTCGCCCTGCCTACGGCGGTTGCTCTACGGAGCGCGCCTGTGGCCGCGGTGCAGAAATGTAATAACTCGATATAACACTTTCGCCTCTGTAATCTGCAAAGTGCAGTGGACTCTTCGAAGTCTCTCCGAGGGGGCGTCTCCTGCGGGAAAACTACGATTAAAAAACTGGATAAACTGCAAATAACCTGTGCGGTTCGTACGGCATACGAACGGATGAGATATGGACGATAAAAACGATTTGTTTCTCAAAAACTGCCTGCGCGGGTGCGTACAAGTACAGACCGCACAAATTTCTTCCGTGAAAAAATGCGCGTTTTACGGGCGGCTGGATCAGGAAAAACTATTGTTATTTTATGCGAAGAATGATATTATCATTATCATAAAAGGATGTTTCTCTTAAAAATATGCGTCGCCAGCCTTTGAACCTTTGAAAAAAGGCCGGACAGGCGGAAACGGTAAATGCAATGGAGATTTTACTCACGGGTTTTACGGCGTTTCTGACGCAGGAGTGGATCGAGACGGCATTCCCGAATGATCATGTGCTGACTACCTGCGCAAAAGGGGAGGCGCTGTCGGACACCCAGATTAAGACGGTGACGCTGGAAAGCAGGCAGCTGTTGGATCAGCTTGCAGAGACCTATCAGTTTGACCGCGTTGTCTATTTTTCTGAATATCTTCTGCCACACGGTGATCAGGAAGGTGAACTGGACCGCCTGCGCCGGGTCCTGCAATCCTGCCGCGAGCGGGAAGTGGAGCTGCTGTACCTCTCAGGGCCGGAGGCAGCATTTGCGCCGTCCACCGGTAAAACGCTGCTGGCCAATGCGGCGGAGGAACTTTGCTTCCATTACGCCAGAACCAGCAAACTTCAGGTCAAGGTGTTCCGCCTGCCCTACCTGTATGCTGTCTCGGCCAGCGGCGCGGATCAGTTTGCGCGGCTATTCGAACAGATGCCTGCCGGTACGGTTCAAATGGATGAACAGGCTGCGCAGCCGCTGCTGGCGCTCTGTGCAGAAGAATTGGCCGATCTCGTTGCCCGGGTGTTCGATACATGGACACCGGAGCCGGAGCGATTTACGCTGCCGGATGTTTTTGGGAACACACAGGGGCAGCTGGGCGAGGTGCTGCAAAAGCTGCAGCCCGGGCTGAAGGTGCTGTACGGAACCGATACGATCCAGACCTACCCCGCAGCAGATAATGCTGTCCGCCGCAGGTACGGCTGGTTCCAACGGTACAGCATCCTGGATGATCTTCCGGCGATCTATAATGCGTGGTGCGCCCGGAAGACAGAGAAAAAAGCTTTATACGCAAAATGGTGGATAAGATCCGCCAGAGCCCACTCCTGCTGCGGCTGGTGGAGATCGCTGCCGCGTGGCTGGCCACGGAACTGCTGGTGCGTATTACAGGCACGGACGCGCAGTTCCGGATGGTCGATTTCCGGCTGATGTTCGTTGTGCTGATCGGTACGGTCTATGGCCTCAATGCAGGTGTGCTGTCTGCTGTGCTGGCATCTGTTTCTCTAACAGCGGGCTATCTGCGGCAGAGGACCACTCTGATGCTGCTGTTTTATGAGCCTGCCAACTGGTTGGCGTTCATTATATATTTTGTGGTGGGAGCGTCCTGCGGCTATGTGCAGCTGCGTAATACAGAGACTGCCCGTTTCGTGCAGGAAGAAAACGAGCTGCTGCATAAGCGGCTTGAATTTACCCGGAAACTGTATCAGGATACGCTGGAGGATAAACGGTCGTTCCGCCGCCAGATCCTGGGCCGCCGGGACAGTTTTGGCAAGATCTATGCTGTGACCCAGCAGCTGGATATGCTGCAGCCGCAGGAGATCTGCCGCAAGACGGTGCAGATCATGGAAGACGTGCTGGAAAACCACAGCCTTACCATCTACCGTATGGAAAAGAACCAGGGGTTTGCCCGACTTACCGCCGCCAGTGCTGGAATGACGCCGGAGCCGGCATACTCGCTGGAGGTGGATCAGTGGCTGGACGTGATCCGTGCCATCGAACAGGAAGGGCTGTGGGTGAATCGCGGCTTCCTCCCCGGACGTCCGATGTATGCTGCAGGCGTGCGGCAGAACGGCAGCCTTGTGGTACTGATCGGGCTGTATACTGCCAGCGAAGAGCAGATGACCCTGTATTACCAGAATCTGTTCCGCATCCTCTGCGGACTGGTGGAAACAGCACTGGTGCGGGCCTTTGAGTACGAGAGCGTTGTGCGAGAAAACTGGTATCTGCCCGACACCTGCCTGCTGCGTCCGGCTGTGTTTGCGGAGCAGCTGGCCACAGCCTGCACCCTGCAGGAAGACAAAATGGCGCATCATCTGCTGCTGCAGGTGACGGGAACGTTCAAAAACCGGGCCGAATTCAACGACCGGGTGAGGCGCTCCATCCGCAGTACCGATGCAGCAGGCGTTGGAACAAACAACGCCGTTTACCTGCTGATGAATCAGACCGATGAAGAAAATCTGCCGCTGCTGACCCGGCGCTTGGATGAAAGAGGGCTTCATGTCACGGCAGTGCCGCTGGATGAGCAGCTGCGGCTGATCAGCGCTGCAAAACAGGAGGCATCGCATGCGTAACGGGTTCTGGCTTGGTCTTGTGCTGCTGGCAGTACATCTGGCCGTATGCGGGGGGATCTGGCTGCTGGCCTGGGCCAAGGTACTGGAGGTGGAGGGATATTTTGCTCCTGTGATGCTTCTTGTGCCGCTGTGGGGACCGCTGTGTGTGCTGCTGCTCCACACTTCCAACCGCCTTACAGGCGGGTGCCTGCGGGAACAGACACTTGAAAAGCTGCATATCAACGAAGAAATACACAAAAGTATCCTTGTGGCGGATGACGAAGGCGAGGATATGGTCGTTCCACTGGAGGAAGCGCTGCTGGTTGACAGTCCCGCGCAGAAACGCAAGCTCATCCTCTCGGTGCTGACGGATGACCCCGCAGGCTATTATGACCTGCTTCAGCAGGCCCGTATGGACAACGACAGCGAAGTGGTACACTATGCTTCCACGGCGCTGTCGCAGATCACCAAGGAAGCGGACCTGAAATTGCAGAAGCTGGAGCAGCGCTATGCCGCTGCCCCGGACGATGCCGCAGTGCTGGAAGAATACTGCAATTATCTGGAAAGCTATCTGAAAGACGGTTTCGTACAGGGCAGAGCCGCAGAGATCCAGCGCCATCAGCTGGAGCAGCTGGTGAAAAAGCGGCTGGAAAACCTTGGCGGACGCCGCAGCTGTACGCTGGAATGCAGGCTGGCAGATGTGCAGCTCAGTCTTGCTGAGTATGACCGCGCAGAGAAAACGCTGGAAGAGCTTACGGCGCGCTGGCCCCAGCGCGAGGCGCCGTGGGTGCTCTGCCTGCGGCTGGCAGCAGCGCGGCGAGATGGGGAGGCTATCCGAAAAACACTGGGTCAAATCGAGGAAAAGGAGGTCTACCTCAGTGCAAAGGGCCGCGAGATCGTGCGGTTCTGGCAGGGGAAACAGCAATGATAAAGGAGATCCTTTCCCGGCTGCGGGCGTTCCGCTGGCAAAAGCTGCTGATCATCTGGGCCGTGTTCGTGGCGATGGCCGCTATCCTGTTTGCGGAGCGCAGCGGCATTCAATACGAAGCAGCGAAATTCAAGCTCAATTATCTCCCCCGGACAGAGGTCGAGCCTGCACAGACCGCCATGTTCGGCCAGCCCGTCACCTGCCTGCTGCTCTACGATTCCGGTCAAGATAGTACAGACCTTGCAAAAAAGCAGTTCGATCGGATCTTGCTGGATATGAAAGTGAGTACGCAGGCTGTGGATGTACACACGACCGCTCTTGAAGGCATCCCGGAGTTTGACCGGTATAAAACCGTTGTGGTCCTCATGAGCGATCTGGATGCGTTAGGCAGCCGCCTGATCGACCTGATGAACTGGGTAAAGGACGGCGGCAGCGTCCTGTTTGCCATGACGCCCCAGAAAACAACATATTTTGACGCTATCTCGCCCAACCTCGGGGTATTGTCCTCTTCCTGGGAGTATAAGACTGCAGAAAGCATCGTTCCCGCGGAGGAGTTTATGCTGGGCGGCGGGGAGCGGTATGAGTTCAGCGACCCGTTCCAGTCGTCCCTCAGCGTCAGCCTCAGGGAGGAAGCCACAGTCTATGCCCGCACGGGGGACGAAGGCGTTCCGCTGGTGTGGGGTACAAAGTCTGGTGCCGGCAGGGTGGTGGTGGACAACATCGGCATCTACGATAAGATCATGCGCGGCATCTATGCAGCGTCCTTCAGCCTTCTGTGCGATGCCGCTGCCTACCCGGTGATCAACAGCTCGGTGTTCTATCTGGACGATTTTCCATCTCCGGTACCCGGCGGCGATGGTACTTATATCCGCAGGGACTACGGGATGAGTATTGCGGATTTCTATTCCAAGGTCTGGTGGCCGGATCTTATGAAGCTTGCACAGCAATACTCCATCCGTTTTACCGGTGTCATGATCGAAAACTATGAGGACGATACCCAGAGTGCGCCGGTCCGTCAGCCGGACACCCAGCAGTTCCGATATTATGGCAGTCTGCTGCTGCAGCAGGGAGGGGAAGCGGGCTTCCACGGTTACAACCATCAGCCGCTGGTGCTGTCCGATACGGATTACAAGGGACTGTATGCCTATCATCAGTGGCCCAGTGAGGAGGCCATTGTGGCAGCGATGAACGAACTGATCGATTTTCAAAAGACCGTGCTGCCCAACACAGAGGGTAGTGTCTATGTGCCGCCCTCCAACATCCTTTCCGCTGCAGGGCGGAAGGTGCTGGGCAGCAAAGTGTCCCAGATCCGCACCATTGCCAGCACTTACTTTGAGGATGGCACATCCCTGCCCTATGTGCAGGAATTCGGTGTGGCCAGCGACGGTATCGTGGAGCAGCCCCGCATCGTATCCGGCGGTATGGTGGGAGATACCTATATGCGGCTGGCCGCGATGAGCGAGTTGAATATGCATTACGTCAGCACCCACTTTATGCACCCGGACGATCTGCTGGATGTGGACCGCGGTGCTGCGGAAGGTTGGGAAACCTATAAGGGCGGTCTGAAAGATTATCTCAAGTGGCTCAGTGCCGCTGCACCGGATCTGCGCAGGCAGACCGGCACCGAGTGCTCTGCTGCCATCCAGCGGTATGCACAGCTGACGGTCACGCTGGACAGCACCGACACTGCGTGGACACTTCACCTTGGCAATTTTGCCGATGAAGCATGGCTTTTCTTCCGCGCCAATGAGGGGACTCCCAGCAAAGTGACGGGCGGCGAATTGACCCGCCTGACCGGAGATCTTTATCTGCTCAAGGCCAATGCCGACACAGTCCGCATTGAAAAGAAGGGAGCATGACCATGCGCATCTGTCTGGTGCTGGAGGGGTCATACCCCTATGTCCACGGCGGCGTATCCACATGGATGCACGCTTATATTCAGGCTATGCCTCAGCAGGAGTTCTCCCTCTGGGTCATCGGTGCCAAAGCGCAGGACCGGGGAAAGTTTGTGTATGAGCTGCCGCCCAACGTGAAAGAGGTGGAGGAGGTTTTTCTGGATGATGCCCTCCGTCTCCACGGTGAGCGGCAACCGGTCCTGTTTACCGCAGACGAGCGCACCGCCCTGCGGGAACTGGTACGGCTGGGCAGACCGGATTGGGATGTGCTGTACCGTCTGTTTCAGGAAAAAGGCGTCCACCCGCTCTCTTTTTTGCAGAGCCGGGACTTCATGGAGCTGTTCACGGACATCTGCATGAAAGAGTATCCCTATGTGGCCTATGCGGATGCGTTCCATACCATGCGCTCGATGCTGCTGCCGGTGCTCTACCTGCTTACGGGCCGGGTGCCGAAAGCGGATGTCTATCATGCGATCTCTACCGGCTACGGCGGTCTGCTGGCCTGTCTGGGCGGCAGCCTGAACCATGCACCGGTGCTTCTTACGGAACACGGCATCTACACCCGCGAACGTGAGGAGGAGATCATCCGTGCAGAGTGGGTGGTGCCCTCGTTCAAGAGCCGATGGATCCGGTTCTTCTATGTCCTTTCTGAGGAGATCTACCGGCGGGCGTTCCGGGTCAGCAGTCTGTTCTATAATGCCCGCCGGACGCAGATCGAGATGGGGTGCAATGCTGAAAAGTGCATCGTTATTCCAAACGGCGTCCAGTACGAGCGGTTCTGCAATATCCCGCTCAAACAGGAGGATGGCTGGGTGGATATCGGCGCAGTGGTGCGTCTGGCTCCTATCAAGGACGTCAAGACCATGATCTACGCGTTCTTTGAACTGGCCTCCCGGGTACCCAACGTCCGGCTGCACATCATGGGCGGCGTGGATGATGAGGATTACGCCAAAGAGTGCTATGCACTGGTGGAGGAATTACAGCTCAAAAATCTGATCTTCACCGGCCGTGTAGACGTGGTGCAGTATATGCAGAAGCTGGACTTCACCATCCTCACCAGCATTTCGGAAGGACAGCCGCTCTCTGTGCTGGAATCCATGGCAGCCCGCCGTCCCTGTGTGACCACCGAGGTGGGGTGCTGCCGGGAACTGCTGGAAGGCGCCCCGGGGGATACGTTCGGCATTGCAGGCTACTGTGTACCCCCTATGTACCGTCAGGGGCTGGCCGATGCGATGGAGAAAATGTGTGCCAGCCGTACCCGGCGCGAAGAGATGGGGCGCATTGGCCAAAGACGGGTGGATGCTTACTTTCACCACGAGCAGATGCTGGCTAACTACCGCAAAATGTACGACGAAACAGCTAAGGAATATCACTTGGAGTAACCATGGCAGGAATTGGATTTGAATTGAAAAAGCTGTTCCGCCGCAAAGGACTGTTTGCCTCCCTGCGGGCCTACGGCTATGCGGGCATCATCTGCACCGGCCCCATGCTGCTGGGCGTTCTGCTTCAGCTTGGTATTTTGCTGCTCTGCAGCTGGGCGGGCGCCCCGCGGGATCAGCAGGATCTGCTGGTCTGCATGATCACCTATACGCTGCTGTTTTCCCTTACGGTCACCAGCTTCTTTTCCATGCCGGTAACACGGTATCTGGCAGATATGCTGTATGAGGAACAGGAGCAGACCATCCTGCCTTCGTTCTGGGGCTCCAGCAGCATGATGCTTGTACTGGGCGGCACGCTGTATGGGCTGTTTCTGCTTGTTTCAGGAGCAACTCTTTTGCAGGGTCTGCTCTGCCTGTGGCTTTTTGCAGAGATGATCGTGAACTGGAACGCCATGAGTTATCTGACCGCCATCAAGGACTACCGGGGCATCCTCTGTTCGTTTCTGGCAGCTATTGTGCTGGCGTTCGGGCTGGGGTTCGTACTGGTGGTGCTGCTGGGCTGTCCGGTGCTGGAAGGAATGCTCTTTGCTGTGACCATGGGTTACGGCCTGATGATGGTCTGGGATGTAGTGCTGCTCTACCGCTACTTCCCGCAGAGTGAAGAGAGCCCTTGGGCGTTTCTGCGCTGGGTGGATGCGTTCCTTCCGCTGGCCTTTACGGGGCTGTGCACCAACATCGGGCTGTTTGCCCACCTTGTCATCTGCTGGGCAGGCCCGTCGGGCGTACAGGTCAAAGGCCTGTTTTATGGGGCTCCGTACTATGATGTGCCTGCCCTTATTGCGTTTTTGACCATTCTCGTCACGAGCGTAAATTTTGTGGTGTCAGTGGAGGTCAATTTCTACCCCAAATACCGGAATTACTACAGCCTGTTCAACGATGGCGGCGTTGTGGGCGATATCGTCACAGCAGAGGAAGAGATGCTGACTGTGCTGAACCGGGAACTCCGGTTCACTGCCCTCAAACAGCTGTTCGTCACAGCGGCGGTACTTTCGCTGGAGAACACTCTGCTGGCTTTGCTGCCTCTTGGGTTCAACGACCTGATGCACGGCTACTTCCGCACCCTGTGTGTGGGGTACGGCCTTTACGCCGTGGGCAACACCATCCTGATGATCCTGCTTTACTTCACGGATTACGGCGGCGCTGTTGCAGCCGCCGCTGTGTTTGCTGTCTCTGCCAGCGGGCTTACGGCACTTTCCATGGCGCTTGACCCTGCATTTTACGGATTTGGCTTCCTGATCGGGGCGGCATTGTTTTATCTGGTAACGCTGTTCCGGTTGGATGTCTTTACGGCCAACCTGCCCTATCGGGTGTTGGGGCAGCAGCCTATTGTGGCAGAAACAAAAGCCGGGCGCTTCACCCGGCTGGGGCTGTTCCTGGAACATAAAAAGCAAAAGCCGACGAAGAGTGCAAAACATAGTGCTTCTTGAGGGGAGAGAAAAGATGGAAGATAAGAAACTGATCCCGCGCCGCAGGGTGCTGGGGCTGGGCGTGGCGCTTGCCGGTCTGTGTGCAGGCTGTGCTGTGCTGCCAGCCGGGAGTACAGAGAGCGCTGTCGGCTCACAGGCGGCGTCTGAGGACAAAGCGGTCGATAAGGTGGAAAAGGCCCCCGCATCTGAAATCAACAGTGTCCACCTGCGCGACAATGCAGAGCTGTACAACGTCTACGATGACAGCGGCGTGGTGACGATGTACCTGACCGTGAGCCGGGGCAACGACAGCGAAAATACAAACCACAGCTGGGCAGAGATCAACCATTATTCGGTCTACGATTATGAGGCCATGGGGGTGCCACGCTATCAGGTCGCCGCTCTGCTTCAGGTCGGTGATGAGAACGGCCCAGTCGTGGGAGAGCTTGGATATGATACCCTGACCCCAAACGCCACCGTTCAGATCCGCGGACAGACCTCCAGTGAGAATGCTCAGAAAAACTACAAAATAAAGCTCAAGAAAAACAAGGGCAGCTGGCGCGGTCAGCGCACCATCGCCCTCAATAAGCACATGGGTGAGGGTCTGCGCTTCCGCAATAAGATGGCCTATGACCTTATTAAGGGGATCGACCAGATGATGGGCCTTCAAACCCAATTCGTGCATTTGTACGTCAAAGACCTGACCGACAGCGACAATGGTGTATTTGAAGATTACGGGCTGTATACTCAGGTCGAACAGCTGAATAAGACCGCGCTCAAGACGCATGGAGCAGATCCAAACGGACAACTGTATAAAATCAATTCCTTTGAATTTTTGCGCTATGAAGATATTATCCTCCTCTCAACGGACCCTGCATATGACCAAACTGCATTTGAGGCGCGGCTGGAAATAAAGGGAGACAGTGACCACTCCAAATTGATCGAAATGCTGGAAGTTCTCAACGATGAAACGTCGTCCATGGAGAATGAGCTCTTTGCAACGTACTTTGACAAGGAAAATATCGCCTATTGGATGGCATTTCAGCTGCTGACCGGCAACACAGACACTCAAAATCGAAATGTCTACTTGTACAGCCCACAAAACTCCAGCAAATGGTATCTCTGGGACTGGGACAATGACGGTATGCTCCGCCGCCGGGAACGTGAGATCATCAAGTTCTCGGACTCTGAAAGCTGGGAACGCGGCGTGAGCAACTACTGGGGCAATGTGCTGTTCCGGCGCTGTCTGCAAACACAAAGTTACCGTGATATGCTGGATGCTGCCATGAAGGAGCTTTATGCTTACATGAATGAGAAACGCATTCAGTCCATGCTGGAACATTACCGAAGTGTGACGGAAACGTATGTCTGGCAGATGCCGGACCGGATGTATGTACCTATCACGCATGCCGAATACGAAGATGTTCTGAAGAGCATCTGGCCGGAGATCGAAGAAAACTATAATTACTACTGGGAGAGCTACCGTAGGCCCATGCCATTTTACATTGGTATACCGCAGGCAGCAAACGGTCAGTTACATCTGAATTGGGATCCTTCCTATAATTTTAAGGTCGAGGAGATCTGTTATACGGTCGAACTTGCAAAAGATTATCTGTTTAACACAGTATTCTTCCGGCAGGAGAATCTGATCCTGCCAGAGCTTACAATGGATACGCTCCCGGCCGGGCAGTATTTTTTGCGCATAAGAGCGACCAATGCCTCTGGTTATACGCAGGATGCCTTTGACTACTATGTTACCGAGGCCGGAAAGCATTATGGCATGATCTGTTTTTACGTCCAGCCGGACGGCAGCATCGTGGAGGATACCTATGAAGAGTAGACCGGGGCAGCACACCGGGCCGAGCCTGTTTGAGCGGGGCAGGAGCCTGCTGGCCCCGCCGCCCTCCCGCACCGGAGAAAAATACCGCCACGAGCTGAAATATCTTATTTCCTATGCGGATAAGGCAGAGCTGGTTGTGCGGCTGGCTCCGGTGCTTCATCTGGATCCTCACGCGCAGCAGGGAGGGTACTTCATCCGCAGCCTGTATTTTGACGATTATTGGAATACTGCTTACGAGGAAAAAGATGCCGGTGTGCTGCTGCGCAAGAAATACCGCATCCGCATTTATAACTGCAGCGACCGCAGCATCAAGCTGGAGCGAAAGAAAAAATTTGGCAGTTATATCTATAAAGAAGCCGCGCCTTTGACCCACGCAGAGTTTGATGCGATTCTCGCCGGAGACTATGACTTTCTGCTGCACAGTCCCCGCCGTTTGTGTCAGGAGTTCTACACCGAGTGTGTGTGCAATGTGCTCCGTCCCCGGGTCATCGTGGATTACGACCGCGAACCGTGGATCATGGATGCCGGCACGATGCGCGTTACATTTGACCAGAATGTCCGGGCAGCTGTGGGCAGTTGGGACATTTTTGACTCCACGCTTCCCACCCTGCCGGTGCTGGAGCCGGGCAAACTGGTAATGGAAGTCAAATTTACAGAGTATCTGCCGCAGGTCGTGCGGGATATCCTCCCGCCCCGTGCGCAGGAGCTGACTGCAGTTTCCAAGTATGTGCTGTGCTGCGATAAGACCGCCTATCGGCACGGGTTTGAATACTGGAACGAAACCTGAGGGGAAAGGATCTGCAAAGAACCATGAGCACAAAAGACTTTATCAAAAAATCTGTCCTGAACGCCTTTACCCAGTATGATGCGCCGAAGCTTGCCGTGGCGCTGCTGGCGGCGTTGGCGCTGGGCATCCTTATTTATCTGGTCTACCGCAAATTCTATACGGGCGTGGTCTACTCCCGCAGTTTTGCAGTTACGCTGGTGGGTATGTGCGTGCTCACCTGCATGGTCACGCTGGCCATCAGTACCAACGTGGTCATCTCCCTTGGTATGGTGGGTGCATTGTCCATCGTCCGCTTCCGCACCGCAGTCAAGGACCCGCTGGATCTGCTGTATCTGTTCTGGTCTATCACTACGGGCATCACGGCGGGTGCCGGAATGTATGCACTGGGGCTGGTCACGGCAGCTGTCATGATCGTTATGATTTACCTGTTCTCCCACTGGCAGGCCAAAGGCCGGGTGTACATTGCGGTGATCCACTATGTGGGGACCGAGGCCGGAGACGACATCGTCCGGGCGCTGGGGCGCATCAAGTATGCGGTCAAATCCAAGACCATGCGGGGCGAAAACACCGAGATGGCGGTAGAGGTATTCTGCAAAGATCCCAATATGGAATTTGCAGACCGTATCCGCGCAGTAAAGGGGGTGCAGGATGTCACCCTCATCCAGTATAACGGGGAGTATCATGGGTAAAATTTCAAGGATCCTGGCGGCAGGGCTCTGTCTGCTGTGGATGGGAGCTGCAATGACCACATCGACCACAAAGACAAGGACCTATGCTGCGGACGACAGCGCATTTCCCAATGCTCAGATCGGTTATGCCCCGATGATCGATACCGCAGAGGCAGGCGATGCAGCGCTCCGCTATCTGGAACTTACATGGCGGGAGGCAGAGCCGGAAGAGGGCGTGTATGCGTGGGAGGCAATCAGCGAAAAATACGACTTTGCCTCACTGCGGGAGCAGGGGATCCACCTGGTGCTCCGCTTTGTCTGCGATGTGCCGGGACAAGAGACGCATCTGGATATCCCGGACTGGCTTTATGCGCAGACGAAGGATGGCAGTTGGTACGATACAGATTATGGGAAAGGCTACTCTCCAAACTATGCTAATGTGGTGTTCCGGGCTGCGCATCATCGTGTGCTTTATGCTCTGGCGGAGTTTTTGGGTACGGATAATTTTGCTTCCTATGTGGAACTGGGCAGCCTTGGTCACTGGGGCGAGTGGCACATCAAAAGCGAAGATGGCTTGGTATCCATGCCGGACGAGACGATCCGGGACGAATATGCCGCAGATTATCTTGCAGCTTTTCCTACGGCAAAGCTGCTGATGCGCAGGCCGTTCCGCTTCGCGGCAGAACAAAGCCTCGGCCTTTATAATGATATGACCGGCGAGGAAAAAGACACCATGGAGTGGCTGGGATGGATCGCAGAGGGTGGCTGGTACGGCAGCGACCCCAATGCCCTGACGCCTATGCCGGATTTCTGGCAGGATGCTCCAGTGGGCGGCGAGTTCACCAGCAGCCTTTCCATGCAGGATATGCTGGGAAAGGAGCTTCCCCGTACGCTGCACCTGTTGGAGGCATCGCACATGAGTTTTCTCGGCCCCAAAACGGCATCGATAAAGTATGCGAAAGGATATAATGCCGTGCTGAAGCAGCTGGGCTATCGGCTCCGGGTAACAGAGTTGAAGCTGACTCCCTGTGCAGACGGCGTTTACGCAGAGCTGACTGTGGCAAACAAGGGCGCAGCACCATTCTACTGGGAGTGGCCCGTGAATCTTTATGTGGAGGATGCAGCAGGCAGCACTTTGTACACGGTGCGTCTGCCGCTGTCCCTGCCAGAGCTGATGCCGGGGAAGAGCCAAAAAGTATCGGTCACACTGGAAGGGGCAAATGCACAAGAACTGCTTTGCGGAGGGTGGAAGCGCTTATTCCGCAGCCCAAAACATCTGACTATTGGAATCGTGGATCCAATGACGAGCCGTGATGCAGTGCGGTTTGCCATGAAGGCGGCACGGAAAAACGGAAGAACTGTTTTGCTGTAGGCTGCCGTGCAAAAAGTAGAATTTCATAGGATTTGATTTTGATGTGCGGTCATTCAAACCAATGCCGTCAAGTCGGTGGGGAATAGGGCGATTTTATTTGTCGGAGAGTAAGTGCACGGTTTCTGCACACCGTTTGCACATTTGCCCGAATCGGGGGCTTTTCTGCGCATGGTTTGAACAGCCTGCTTTCCTTTGCATAAAAAGAAGAGAAGTTAGGCGAACAAGGCTCTCGTCAACTCTCTGCGTTCCTCTGCATCCATCAGCCGGATGGCTTCAAGGATCTCCTTACCGGAGATTTTTGTTGCCGCCGGCTTTTCGTTTTGCCGGGGCTGCGGTGCTGCCGGGGTCAGGTCTTGGGAATAAAAATTTGCCTCGATCTTCTCTGCCAGTTCCAGCCGGGGCTTGTCGAACCTCTACTTGTTCACCCGGATGCTGGTGCCGATGCGCAATGCCCGGAAATCCTTCGTGTTGTTGCACAGACGGAAACTTTAGCAAAAAGAGAGAGGGCTGGACGGTGCCAGCTCTCTTGACAAAGAAAATTATGGGTTGGCAGCCTTGGTTTTCTTGAGCGCAATGATATATAAATTGGCTGTCCATATCCCTGCCAAGAATCAAATTGTTGATGTATATTTGATGTGTGGTATAAACTGGTAGTGTCGGGTGTGTCATTCGCAGGTGAAACCGGCTCGTTTTCACCCCATTGTATAAAAATCAGGTGCGGTTTTTAGGGGCTGATTTTGGCTCTGCACAATTTGCACACTGGAACGGCTGGATAACGGATGCAAGAGGGGATAGCGGGTGCAGATGACGACCCGCCTGCAGCTCTTGCAGGTGAAAGTCTCATTGCAGACGATCGTCAAGATCGGGGTCTTATTTCTAACTGTATCCCAAAAGCCGCTGCACGAAGGGCCGGAGCGAGTTGATGAACTCTTCATCCGAAAGCTCTGTCTGATGTTCCAGTTTCCAGACACAGAGATGATGGAAAAATTTTCAAAAAAGTTGCAGATTGTGCAGGAAAAATTTCTTGTAGTCCGTTCTGTTAGATGGTATCATTATAAAGGTTCGCGCCGCTAACCCGGGGCAGTATCTCGCAGACAGGTCATTTTTGGCGGATGCTGTGGGGGAAAGCGCAGAATGAATGAAAACAGGCAGAAAGAACTTTTCTTTTTCATGAAACACAGGAGGTCAGGCTTTTCATGCTAGGTTTCAACAAGAAGACACAGGACGCCTCTCCGCAGGAGAATACCGGCGGAGAAAATAAGGTGTTCCACTTTATCAAGACCCACAAAAAGCGCTGCATCGCGGTGGTCGCAGCCGCAGCGGTGCTGGTGGCGGTCATCGTGCCGCGCAAGAGCCGCAGTGCGTCGGCAGACCTTGCCTACACGCAGGAGAAGCTGGGACGCCGCGACATCGTGAACGTCTACGACGGCAGCGGCACCATCAACGCCGCCGATTCCTACACCGTCAAGTCCCTCGTCACCGGCACGGTGCTCACCGCTGATTTTGAGCTGGGCGACAGCATCGAGAAGGGCGATGTTCTTTACACCATCGACATTTCGGATGTGGAAAACAACCTCGCGAGCGCACAGCTCTCGGTGGAGCAGGCACAGCGCAATTACGATGACATTGCGGATATGCAGAATGTCCGCACCAAGATCAGCGGCGAGGTCAGCTCCTTTGCAGTCGCCGCAGGCGACGCCGTGCAGGCTGGTCAGACTGTGGCCACCATCCGCGACACCTCCGTGATGCTGCTGGCCGTGGATTTCCCTGCCGCAGAGGCCCAGAGCTTTGTTGCCGGTCAGGCCGCACAGGTCATGCCGGACACCACTTTTGAGACGCTGAACGGCACCATCCGCTCCGTTTCCGGTGCAGACCCTTCCGGCGACGCCAGCCTGATGACCTGCACCGTCACCATCGCTGTTCCCAACGCGGGCAGCCTGACCACCGCACAGGCCGCTGTGGCACAGGTGAACGGCGTCAGCTCCCTCAACTCTGCACACTTTACTTACCAGCGTGAGGAGACTGTCGTGGCAGCTGCCTCTGGTACCGTGTCTGAACTCTGCGTCAAGGAGGGCAGCACCGTCCGTCAGGATGACGTCATCCTCCGCATTACCGGTAAAGATCTGGACAAGCAGACCAAAAACGCCGCTGACAGCCTGCGCGCTGCCGAGCTGCAGATGTCTTCTGCCGAGAAGACCATCAGCCACTATACCATCGACGCCCCGATCAGCGGCACCATCGTGGATAAGAAGGTCAAGGCCGGCGACAAGCTCAGCGCCAACGACACCGCCATGCAGAACCTCTGCACCATCTACGATATGAGCTATCTGGAAATGAAGCTCAACGTGGACGAGCTGAAGATCCGCTCCCTTGAGGTTGGCCAGGAGGTGGAGATCACCGCCGACGCCGTCCCGGGTGAGACTTATAAGGGTGTCATCAGCAGCATCCTCGTGGCAGGCACTACTGCCAACGGCTCCACCAGCTACCCTGTCACCGTCCGGATCGACGATATGGGCGAGCTGCTGCCCGGAATGAACGCCACTGCGAAGATCACTACCGCCAGCGTCAAGAATGTTCTGGCCCTGCCCAACGCCGCCCTCGTCCGGGGCAGCTATGTGCTGGTGACCAAGGATTCGCCCAGCGCTGCCAATGCTGAGACTTCCATGACCGCTCCCGATGGCTACGTCTACGTCAAGGTGGCTACCGGCATCAGCGATGACGATTACATCGAAGTGAAGAGCGGCCTGCAGGAGGGCGATACCATCGCTTACGACAACTCCAGCGTCAGTGCGACCGATTTCTACAGCAACATGATGGCCTCCGCCGAAGGAGATGACGAATGAGCACGCTGATAGAATTTGATGGGGTCTGCAAGTATTACCAGATGGGCGACACCCTCGTAAAGGCCGCCGACCACGTCTCTTTCAAAATCAACAAAGGCGAGTTCGTGGCCATCGTCGGCCAGTCCGGTTCTGGTAAATCCACTTGTATGAACATCATCGGCTGTCTGGACGTGCCTACCGAAGGCACTTATCTGCTGGACGGCAGGGATGTCGGCAAGATGAGCCGCCGTGAGCTGGCACACATCCGGAACGAGAAGCTGGGCTTCATCTTCCAGCAGTACAACCTGCTGCCGAAGCTGACACTTTTGGAGAACGTGGAAGTTCCCCTTGTGTATGCGGGCATCCCCGCCGCACAGCGCCACGCGACGGCAAAAGCTGCCCTTGAGCGGGTGGGTCTGGGCAATAAGCTCAAAAACCTGCCCAATCAGCTTTCCGGCGGTCAGCAGCAGCGTGTGTCCATTGCCCGTGCGCTGGCCCGCGGCCCGGCGGTCATCCTGGCCGACGAGCCGACCGGTGCATTGGACTCCCACACCAGCCGCGAAGTGCTGGGAATGCTGCAGGATCTGCACAAACAGGGCAATACCGTCGTCCTCATCACCCACGACAACTCCATTGCTGTGCAGGCCGAGCGCATCATCCGCCTCGAAGATGGCCGCGTCGTCTACGATGGCGACGCCCACGCACCCGAGGCAGTCGTTCAGCCGAACTTCATGATGGCAGAGCCGAAAGCCGGAGAGGAGGGGACGCAGGCATGATAAAGGAGACCTTCAAACAGGCCGTCCAGAACGTCTTGAGCAACAAAGTCCGCACCTTCCTCACCATGCTGGGCATCATCATCGGCGTCATGGCCGTCATCGTCATCGTCGGTCTCGGCAACGGCATGACCCACATGATGCAGGACTTCTACTCCGACATGGGCAGCGATATTCTGTCCGTCAACATCATGACCGCCAGCACCCGCTCAGTGGAAGTGGACGATGTGTACAGGATCATCAATGAAAAGCCCGAGTATTATAAGGGCCTTTCGCCTATTGCCAGTGTCGGCGACACGCTGCGGGTGGCGGGCGAGAAGTACCGCCGCACCTACATCAGCGGCG
>ENA-OWPB01001703-OWPB01001703.1-human-gut-metagenome-genome-assembly--contig:-NODE-1703-length-18184-cov-4.573280_pt1 | contig 18184 bp, 10 predicted proteins | sample MGYA00248260_ERZ651838 | MGnify/ENA primary metagenome ERZ651838 (study PRJEB26924, sample SAMEA4378304) | human gut metagenome | biome: human gut; feature: human-associated habitat; material: faeces...
GGAAATCTTTGTGATTCCTGCACATACTCTGTACGGTGTGTATCCGCCGAAAATCCCGGAAAACGAGATCAAGCCGGTAAACGAAACCGGTGAGATTGTGCTAAGCAGAGTTGTCGTGCCGGAATACATTGTTGTTCATAATGGCTCACCACGCGATTCTACCGCACAGAATTATTATGTAAAATATAAAGATTATATCAAAAATGTTGCTTCCAGTGAAATCTATGCAACCTGGCCGGAAAATACGATCCGGGCAAATGTACTGGCAATCATGTCTTTTACGCTGAACCGGGTTTACACCGAATGGTATCGCAATCAGGGCTATGATTTCACAATTACATCTTCTACGGCTTTTGATCACAAATGGATTCCGGAACGGAATGTTTTTGACTCCATTTCTACAGTGGTGGACGAACTGTTTGCAGATTATCTTTCCAGACCGAATGTAAGGCAGCCGATTCTGACACAATACTGTGACGGAAGACAGGTTCAGTGTCCGAACTGGATGACCCAATGGGGTTCTAAAGCACTTGGTGATCAGGGGTATTCTCCGTCGGAAATCCTCCGCTATTATTACGGAGATGATATTTACATCAATACCGCTGAAGAAATTTCAGGCATTCCGTCTTCATGGCCAGGGTATACCCTTTCCCAGGGCTCTTCTGGTACAAAAGTCCGGCAAATGCAGGAACAGCTAAATGTCATTGCCGGTGCATACCCGGCAATTCCGAAAATCACAGTTGACGGTATTTATGGTCCTGCAACAGCATCGTCCGTCAGAAAATTCCAGTCGGTGTTCGGGCTTCCGGTAACCGGAACTGTTGATTACCGTACATGGTATAAAATTTCCGAAATTTATGTAGGTGTGTCCAGAATTGCAGAATTATCCTGACTTGGATTTTATATTATGATCTAAGTTTTCTCCCAAAGTCTGCTTTTATGCAAAGAATACCAAATGTGTCATGCTTCAGTTTAAAATGTTTCATACTCATCTGGTGCAGATTACTGCAAAATAAAAAATGCTAAAATTAACAAAACCTCCCAGTGTAATCTGAATTTATTCTCCATATACTAGGAGCGTAACACAAAACAAAATGTTACAAAAAAGGAGGAAATGAATATGGCAAGTCGTTCATCAAACAGAGCAGCCGTGCCAGAAGCAAAAGGTGCACTGGACAAATTTAAATACGAGGTTGCAAGCGAACTGGGAGTACCGTTATCAGACGGGTACAACGGAGACTTAACTTCAAGACAGAACGGATCTGTCGGAGGTTATATGGTCAAGAAAATGATCGAAGAACAGGAAAAACAGATGTCCGGTCGATAGGACAGTCAGTGAAGGTATCACAGGCATTTCTGCCGGATACAAAAAGGGAATGTCTGATAAACAGGCACTCCCTTTTTCTCTGATCACTAAGCTGGAAATCGGACTTGAACCGACGACCCCTTCATTACGAGTGAAGTGCTCTACCGACTGAGCTATTCCAGCATTCGTACTGCTTTCGCAGTCACGAATTATATTATATCAAATTTTTGAATAAAAGCAACTCTTTTTAAAAAAAATTACACTTTAAAATAAACATAAAAAATAGGTATTGAAATCTGTAACCAGATATGGTAAACTTTTTACAATTTGAGAAAGTGTGGGCGCTCTGGAATTGAAAAGACTCCAAGAGTGCCCCTTTTTTGAGAATAAAAGAGTATTACGAAGGGATAAGGTGAACATATGAAAGCGTTTCTAATTTTAGAAGACGGAACTGTGTTTGAAGGCACAAGCATCGGCTCAACAAAAGATATGATTAGTGAGATTGTATTCAATACTTCAATGACTGGATACTTAGAGGTGCTGACAGACCCTTCTTACGCCGGACAGGCCGTTGTCATGACATATCCGCTGATCGGAAACTATGGTATTACACCGGATATGGAGTCCAAGAAGGCGTGGCCGGATGGTTATATTGTAAGAGAATTGTCCAGAATGCCAAGCAACTTCCGTTGTGAAGGTACAATTCAGGATTTCCTGAAAGAACAGGATATTCCGGGAATTGCAGGAATTGATACCAGAGCACTTACCAAAATCCTCCGCGAAAAGGGTACAATGAATGGTATGATCACAACGAATGAAAATTACAATCTGGATGAGGTACTTCCGAAACTTCATGCATACAAAGTAGGAGATGTAGTTTCCAAAGTAACTTGCAGTGAAAAATATGTCTTAGAAGGCAATGGACCAAAAGTTGCATTGATGGACTTTGGTGCTAAGAACAACATTGCAAGGTCTTTAAATGATCGTGGATGTGAAGTTACCGTTTACCCGGCAAATACACCTGCAGAAGAGATCATTTCCGCAAATCCGGACGGTATCATGCTGTCGAACGGACCTGGCGATCCGGCGGATTGCACTTCCATTATTAAAGAAATCAGAAAATTATACGATTCAGAGATCCCAATCTTTGCAATCTGTCTGGGACATCAGCTGATGGCACTCGCCAACGGTGGTAAGACCTATAAGTTGAAATACGGACACAGGGGCGGAAACCATCCGGTAAAAGATCTGCAGACAGGAAGAGTTTATATTTCTTCCCAGAACCATGGGTATGCTGTAGATGCTGATAGTATTCCGGAAAGCGTTGCAGTACCTGCATTTGTGAACGTCAATGACAAGACAAACGAAGGAATGTCATACGTTGGAAAGAATATTTTCACAGTACAGTTCCATCCGGAAGCTTGCCCGGGACCACAGGATTCTGGTTACTTGTTTGACAGATTTATGGATATGATGGGAGGAACAAAATAATGCCAAGAAATAAAGACATAAAGAAAGTATTAGTTATTGGTTCCGGTCCAATCGTAATCGGACAGGCAGCAGAATTTGACTATGCAGGAACACAGGCATGCCGTTCACTGAAAGAAGAAGGACTTGAAGTTGTACTTCTGAATTCGAATCCGGCAACGATCATGACAGACAAAGATATTGCAGACCGCGTTTATATCGAACCACTTACGGTAGAAGTTGTAGAACAGCTGATCCTTAAAGAAAAACCGGACAGCGTACTTCCTACCCTTGGAGGCCAGGCCGGACTGAACCTTGCAATGGAGCTGGAAGAAGCAGGATTCCTTAAGGAACATAATGTGAGACTGATCGGTACAACGGCGGAAACCATCAAGAAAGCAGAAGACCGTCTGGAATTTAAAGATACCATGGAAAAGATCGGTGAGCCGGTTGCAGCTTCGCTGGTCGTTGAAAATATAGAAGATGGTGTCGCGTTTGCAGATAAGATCGGATATCCTGTTGTTCTTCGTCCGGCATATACCCTCGGCGGAAGCGGTGGTGGTATCGCACATGATCAGGAACAATTGGAAGAAATCCTTGAGAATGGACTCCGTTTGTCACGTGTAGGACAGGTTCTTGTAGAACGCTGCATTGCAGGATGGAAAGAAATCGAGTACGAAGTAATGCGAGACAGTGCTGGAAACTGTATTACTGTATGTAATATGGAAAATATTGATCCGGTCGGAGTTCATACCGGTGACAGTATCGTTGTTGCACCTTCCCAGACTCTTGGAGATAAAGAATATCAGATGCTGCGTACTTCGGCACTGAATATCATTACAGAACTGAATATTACTGGTGGATGTAACGTACAATACGCATTACATCCAGACTCTTTTGAATATTGTGTAATTGAGGTAAACCCGCGTGTAAGCCGTTCTTCTGCACTGGCTTCCAAAGCGACAGGATACCCGATCGCAAAGGTTGCTGCAAAGATTGCCCTTGGATATACACTGGACGAGATCAAGAATGCAGTTACAAAGAAAACTTATGCAAGCTTCGAGCCAATGCTTGACTACTGTGTTGTTAAGATGCCGAGACTTCCGTTCGATAAATTTATCAGTGCAAAGAGAACGTTGACGACACAGATGAAAGCTACCGGAGAAGTTATGAGTATTTGCGATAACTTTGAAGGAGCTCTTATGAAAGCAATCCGTTCTCTGGAGCAGCATGTAGACTGCCTGCTTTCTTATGATTTCTCAGCACTTTCCAAAGAAGAAATTCTGGAAAAACTGGAAATCGTAGATGACCGCAGAATCTGGATGATCGCAGAAGCACTCCGCAAAGGAATTTCTTATGACGAGATCCATGCGATCACAAAGATCGACAAATGGTTCATCGACAAGATCGCAATCCTTGTTGAGATGGAACAGGCTCTGAAGACACAGGAACTCACACCGGAACTTCTGAAAGAAGCAAAACGTATTGAATTCCCGGATAATGTTATTGCACGACTGATCGGAAAAGATGAGAGAGAAATCCACGATATGCGTCATGCAAACGGAATCGTTGCAGCATACAAGATGGTTGATACCTGTGCGGCTGAGTTCGCGGCAGAGACCCCATATTATTATTCTGTATTCGGAAGCCAGAACGAAGTAGAAGAGACTTCCGGCAAAAAGAAAGTTCTAGTACTTGGATCAGGACCGATCCGTATCGGACAGGGTATCGAGTTCGACTTCTGTTCTGTACATTGTACATGGGCATTTGCCAAAGAAGGATACGAGACGATTATTGTAAATAACAACCCGGAGACAGTAAGTACAGACTTCGATATCGCTGACAAGCTGTATTTCGAGCCTCTGACACCGGAAGATGTAGAAAGTATCGTAGATCTGGAAAAACCGGACGGAGCAGTTGTACAGTTCGGTGGACAGACAGCGATCAAGCTGACAGAATCTCTTATGAAGATGGGCGTTCCGATCCTTGGAACATCTGCTGAAAATGTAGATGCAGCCGAAGACCGTGAGCTGTTTGATGAGATTCTTGAGCAGTGCGAGATCCCAAGACCGACAGGTGGAACTGTATTTACAGCAGAAGAAGCGAAGAAAGTTGCAAACAGACTGGGTTATCCGGTACTGGTAAGACCTTCTTACGTACTTGGCGGACAGGGAATGCAGATTGCGATCAATGATCACGATATTGATGAGTTCATCGGAATCATCAACCGTATCGCACAGGATCATCCAATCCTGGTTGATAAATATTTACAGGGTAAAGAGATTGAGGTAGATGCCGTATGCGACGGTGAAGATATCCTGATTCCAGGTATCATGGAGCATATCGAGCGTGCCGGAATCCATTCCGGAGACAGTATCTCTGTATATCCTGCACAGAGCATCTCTCAGAAGACAAAAGAGACGATTGCCGAATATACAAGAAGACTTGCAAAATCCTTACATGTAATCGGACTGATTAACATCCAGTTCATCGTATGTGGAGAAGATGTATATGTAATCGAAGTTAACCCTCGTTCCAGCCGTACTGTTCCATACATCAGTAAGGTAACAGGTATTCCAATCGTACCACTTGCAACAAAAGTGATCATCGGACACAAGATCAAAGAACTTGGTTATACACCTGGATTACAGCCGGAAGCAGATTATTTTGCAATCAAGATGCCGGTATTCTCATTTGAGAAGATCCGCGGTGCTGATATCAGCCTTGGACCTGAGATGAAGTCTACCGGAGAGTGTCTGGGAATTGCCAAGACATTTGATGAGGCTCTTTATAAAGCATTCATCGGTGCCGGAGTCAAACTTCCAAAACACAAGAACATGATTATGACAGTTCGTGATGAAGATAAGGAAGAAGCAGTAGAGATCGGACGCAGATTCGAGAAGATCGGTTACAAGATCTTTGCTACAGAAGGAACTGCCAAGGTCCTGACAGATGCAGGCGTGAAAGCGATGACAGTCAATAAGATTGAGCAGGAATCTCCGAACCTTATGGATCTGATCCTCGGACATAAGATCGACCTGGTTATCGACACACCTCCGCAGGGAGCTGATCACTCAAGAGACGGATTCGTGATCCGTAGAAATGCGATCGAGACAGGTGTCAATGTACTGACAGCGATCGATACAGCAAAAGCTCTGATCACCAGTCTTGAGAATACAGATATCCAGAAACTGACACTGATCGACATTGCTAAGATCAAATAGAGTTTGGACAATCGGATTTTGCGTAAATGAATTTTATGTAACAGAATTTGAATAATTAATATTTGTAATGTTTGTAAAAACATAAATAAAAAGTGGCATACAGCATGATTATTTTGCAGTATGCTGCTTTTTTGTTGCCTACCTGTAAAGACCAGTGGACTGGCATTCATGAACAGTCTGGAGCAAGAAGTACTTGCAAGAAATTTTGTGAAAATCGGCAGTGGATATTACTGGACACCGTATATTATCATGATTGCGGCAGTAATTTGTATCCCGGTATTTTTAATTGTAACAGTAGTAAGCTATTGTAAAAGAGAAGCTTAAGGAGCAGAGAAATAACGGAGAAAAATGAACGCTAAAAATAAGAAAAAAGAGTAGCATAATCTGCGGACTTTAAAAAAGTAAATAAAAAAGTTGACAAAACGAGACATACATGATATGATACCAATCGTTGCTTGTAACAAATTTGTAATATTTGTAATAAAGTTGCAAAAAATGAATATACTTTATTAAAAGAAATGTAAATCATTGCAACAAAATCAGGAGGGTATTTATATTATGTTAAAAGCGAAGAGACTGAAATCGATGTTCGTGCTGTATTCAGCATGCGCAGTAATGGCAACTGGTTTTACCAGTCAGGCAGCCTCTGAACAGCCGGAAGTAACAACAATCACAGAAACAAAAGGGGAAAATACGAATACACACACTGCTGTACAGGCGATATCACAGAATATCGTGGCATCTGCACAGGAAATGACGGATGCAAGCCAGCAGGTAATTGCAGACAATATAGCGAAAAAAGAAGAGGAAGAACGCCTCGCAAGAGAAAAGGCAGAGCAGGAAGCAAAAGAAAAAGCAGAACGCGAAGCAAGAGAAGCATACGTAAGAGCCAATCAGGAACTGCTTGCATCCATCATCTACTGCGAAGCAGGAAACCAGCCGTATGAAGGACAGGTTGCCGTCGGTGCGGTGATCATGAACCGTGTAAAGAGTGGAAGTTATCCGAATTCCATCGAAGAAGTCATCTATCAGTCCGGGCAGTTCGGACCGGCAGCGACCGGATGGCTGAACAGAGTGAGAAGTTCAAAGGGATATTCACAGACAGCTCTGCAGGCTGCTGTAGATGCGTTGAATGGCTCGAATCCGATTGGAAACTGTCTGTATTTTGATCAAGGCGGTGCCGGAATGAAGATCGGGGCACATTATTTCCACTAACATTTGTAGAAATAATATAGAAAGAAATGCATAAGGAATGGAGCCGGAGTTCTTCAGAAATTCGAAAGAAATCTTAAGAAAGCCGGAATTGACAATTGCATGACAAATGTATTACGATAAGAGGGCAAAAGTGTTAAACTTTTGTCCTTTTTGTCACCGCGCATTAGAAAAGATGACGATGGTAACTTACGCAGATAAGGACAGAGTTTGAAGTATGGGGAGAAGAAAGATTGTATAAGATTTTAATCGTGGAAGATGATGAAACAATAGCAGGCGGACTGAAAAACCATTTGGAAAAATGGAATTATCAGGCAGAATGTATGACGGATTTTAAAGACGTAATGGGAAAATTCGTGGAATTTGAGCCGCAGCTTGTGTTATTGGACATTGTGCTTCCATTTTTTAATGGATTTCACTGGTGTCAGGAGATCCGGAAGATCTCGAAGGTGCCGATCATTTTCCTGTCATCGGCGAATGATAATATGAATATTGTGATGGCAATGAATATGGGCGGCGATGAATTCATCGAGAAACCGTTTGACCTGAATGTGGTGACGGCAAAGGTGCAGGCCGTGTTAAGAAGAACCTATGAATTTCGTGGAACGGCAGATGTCATGGAGTGGAACGGTGCGATCCTGAATCTGGCAGATGCGACAGTTCTGTATCAGGACCAGAAACTGGAACTGAGCAAGAACGAATTCAAGATTCTGCAGATACTTCTGGAAAATACAGGGAAGATCGTAAGCCGTGAAAGTATTATGACGAGACTCTGGGACAGCAATGAATTTATTGATGACAATACACTGACGGTCAATGTGGCAAGACTTCGTAAAAAAATGGAACAGATTGGCCTTGGCGGAAAGATCATCACAAAAAAAGGAATAGGATATATGGTGGAGGCATGAAACTGTTAATAGCATTTTTTAAAGATAAAACAAGAGAGATCAGCCTTTATGCCGGAACGGTCGGAATATTTATTGTTGTAGCATTTCTTTATAATATCAGGATGGATGCGTTGAAATATGCACTGCTGCTGGTGATATTGTGGCTGCTCCTTTATGTAATAACGGAATATCATCGCTTCCGGAAGAAGCATCTTCTGCTGGAACGGTTTAAGAAGAGCACGCAGGAGTGCACAAAAGAACTTCCAGAGTGCAGGAATCTTCTGGAACTGGATTATCAGGAATTACTGGGGATCTTTGACGAAAAGATTCTGGAGTTGAAATCAGAGGCAAGAATCAAAGGCCAGGACTTAAGTGATTATTATGGTATGTGGGTGCATCAGATCAAGACACCTATCGCTGCGATGCACATATTGCTGCAATCGGTGGAAGATGAAAACCCGGCACTGCCGGAATTAAAAGAGATGAAGATGGAACTTTTTAAAATGGAACAGTATGTGGAGATGGTGCTGATGTATCTCCGCATGGAAGATATGTCTGGGGATCTGCAGTTTGAGAAGGTGTCTTTAGATAAGATTCTGAAACAATCTGTCCGGAAATATTCTCAGATGTTTATTCTTCAGAAGATCCGTCTGGATTACCGGCCGGTGGAACGAATAGTTCTTACAGATGAAAAATGGCTGGAGTTTGTGACAGAACAGATTCTGTCTAATGCTTTGAAATACACAAAGAATGGCGGCGAGATTAGAATCTGTCTGGAAGAAAAAAGAGGACGGGAGTGTCTGGTGATCGAGGATAATGGAATCGGTATTCAGGCAGAAGATCTTCCTAGAGTATTTGAAAAAGGGTTTACCGGATATAATGGAAGAGCAGATAAGAAGTCTACCGGGATTGGACTGTATCTTTGCAAAAAGATCATGGATAAGATGGGACATAAGATATGGATTGATTCAGAGGTGGGAAAAGGAACCCGTGTATATCTGGAATTGACAAGGAAAGAATGGAATCCGGAATAACGATCAGACAAAAAGAGAAAACCTTACAGGAATGTAAGATTAAACAGGGGAAATGTCACATGCTTCGATGGCAGGATATTTCCTCTTTTTTTATAATAGATACCGTAAAGAAGAAATCTTAAAAAGAAAGGAAGAAAAACTTATGTCATTACTGGAAGTAAAAAATGTGAAGAAGATATATACGACTCGTTTTGGGAGCAATCAGGTAGAGGCTTTAAGAGATGTGAATTTTACGGTAGAACGCGGGGAATATGTTGCAATCATGGGAGAGTCTGGATCGGGAAAGACGACTTTGCTGAATATTCTGGCGGCACTTGATAAACCGACAGAAGGAAAGGTTTATTTAAAAGACAGGGATCTGGGAAAATTAAAAGAAAAAGAGATCGCAACGTTCAGACGTCAGAATCTCGGCTTTGTATTTCAGGATTTTAACCTGTTAGATACATTTTCATTAAAGGATAATATATTCCTGCCACTGGTATTATCCGGAAAGAAATATCCGGAGATGGAAAAGAGATTAAAACCGATTGCAGAAAAACTTGGAATTGAAAAACTACTGGAGAAATATCCATATGAGGTGTCTGGTGGGCAGAAACAAAGAGCTGCAATTGCAAGAGCGCTGATCACGAAACCACAGCTGATTCTTGCCGATGAACCTTCGGGAGCACTGGATTCGAAAGCGGCAGACAGTCTGATGAATCTTTTTACAACGATTAACCAGGAAGGTCAGACGATTGTTATGGTGACACATAGTGTGAAAGCGGCGAGTAGTGCGAAAAGGGTGCTTTTTATCAAGGACGGAAAAGTATTCCATCAGCTTTACAGGGGGAATCTTACGAACGAAGAAATGTATGAAAGAATTTCAGATACGCTGAAGATTCTTACCACAGGAGGTGAGGAGGATGAATAATTTCATCTATGAAAAACTTGCTGTGACCAATCTTAAGAATAACCGTAAGACCTATGTACCCTATATCTTTACAGGTGTTCTGACCGTCATGATGTTCTATATCATTGACGCACTGAGCAAGGGGGAAGGTATTACCCAGAATACATTGAAGATATGTCTTCAGTATGCAACGGGTGTGATCATTGTATTTGCAGTGATTTTTCTGTTCTATACGAATAGTTTCCTGATCAAACGACGAAAGAAAGAGATCGGAGTATACAATATTCTTGGAATGGGAAAGCGGCATATTGCACGAATGATGGCAGTTGAGACGATCCTGACGGCGGGAATCAGTATTCTTGGCGGTCTGGTGTTTGGAATAATATTTGGGAAACTGATGTATCTGCTGCTCCTTAAGATTCTGCACAATAGCGTAGATATGCAGTTTTCGGTTAATGGGACTGCAATTGTACAGACTGTCATATTATTTGCAGGAATTTTTCTTCTGACGTATTTATATAACATTTTACAGATACAGCTGGTGAATCCGGTGGAACTTCTGCACGGAGGCAATCAGGGGGAGAAAGAGCCGAAGAGCAGATGGCTGCTTGTGATCGTCGGTGTGGCGGCACTTGGCAATGGTTACTGGATTGCACTTACAACAGAGGCACCGTTAGAAGCACTTTTGAAATTCTTTGTTGCAGTGGTCTGTGTGATTATTGGAACTTATGCACTTTTTATTGCCGGAAGCATTGTGGTATTGAAAATACTCCGGAAAAATAAAGCTTATTATTATAATCCAAAGCATTTTACCAGTGTATCAGGCATGATCTATCGTATGAAACAAAACGGAGCGGGACTTGCGAACATCTGTGTGTTAAGTACGATGGTGCTGGTTATGGTATCCACAACGGTATCTTTGTATGCGGGAATGGAAGATATTCTGGACTCACGTTTTCCGAGAGATGTTTCAATTGTCTGCAATGAAGCCGATACAAATAATGAAGAGACTCTTCAGAGACTGATAAAAGAACAATGTGAGAAAGCAGGGGTAAAAATAACAGACAGAGTCCGGTACAGATATGGCAGTATGAATGCGGTTTTGAAAGGAAATAATCTGGAAAAGGTAGAGCAGTACTATCCGGACAATCATTTTTACTATGTAGAGATGATCACACAGGAAGAGTATAACCGGATAGAAAAACAGAATGTTTCGTTAAAGGAACAGGAGATACTGACCTATACCACGAACGGCAAATGTGGAAAAAAACAGATAAACATTGCAGGACAGAACTATCAGGTGAAAAAAGAACTGTCCGAGATGACGAGCCAGCCGAAGAGCACGGCAGAAATGTATAAGACATTATACATTGTATTTGCAAATGCAGAGCAGATTGAACGTATCGAGTCATTTTCTTATGCAGATAAATTCAACCTGAAGGGAGATGACGGAAAACAAAAAGAGACACTGGAACAGATACAGAACGAATTTTATGAAAAGTTTCCGGATGGAACGATGGAAAGCCGTATGTTAAGCCGTTCTTCTTTTTATGAATTGTACGGCGGACTGTTCTTTATTGGAATCTATCTGGGAAGTATGTTTATTATGGCAACGGTACTGATCATTTATTATAAGCAGATATCGGAAGGCTATGATGACAGGGAGCGTTACCAGATCATGCAGAAGGTTGGCATGAGTAAAAAAGAAGTGAAGCGTTCCATAAGAAGCCAGGTCTTAAGCGTATTCTTCCTGCCGTTGGTTGTAGCAGTGATCCATGTTGCAGTAGCCTTTAAAGTAATGACAAAAATTCTGGGAGTATTAAATCTTACGAATGTATCGTTGTTTGCGGTATGCACAATCATTACGATAGCGGTGTTTGCGGTATTCTATATCATCGTTTACAGTATAACCGCGAAAGAATATTACCGGATCGTGAATTAAGATTAAGGGTTTACCATTGACTTTGTATCTTTCAGGTTGTATTGTTGTTTTAGAATGTTTTACGAATCAAGGAGGAACTTAAAAATGACAAGAGAAGGCGAAAGAGAACTGGTAAAAGTGGAACATGTAAATGGCGGAGACGGTTATATTGTAAGAGAAGCAATGGTTACTTCGGAAGAAGTTGGAGAAGCCTGTAAGATGTATGCCAAGATTCATCTGGATCCGGGATGTGAAGTAGGATACCATTATCATCATGGTGAGACGGAGTCTTACTTCATTCTGACCGGACACGGAACTTATGACGATAACGGCGAAAAACAGCCGGCAAATCCTGGCGATCTGTTCCTGTGTAAAGACGGAGATGCACATGGAATTAAGAACACCGGTGATGAAGAACTTACCTTTATGGCATTGATCTTAAAAAAATAACATAGGAAAATATGAAAAACACCTGTCTGTAACTTGGATTATTTCAGGAATGATACCGGGCCGCAGACAGGTGTTTGTATTGCCATGCATTCGGAAGAAGCTGCCGGGGGCAGGTTCTCTGTATTGATTATAATGAACGGAATACATCCAGCAGCCGGTCATTATCCTCTGGATTCATAATGCAGAACCGTACATATTCTCCGTTCAGGCTTTCGAAAGAAGAACAGTCCCGGATCATGAGATTCTGGTGAATCGCTTTTTCAAAGACATCGAAAGAAGTGAGTCCTTCTTTTAAGATCTTTACAAGAACAAAGTTGGCATAAGCCGGGTAAATCTTTACGGTATCCAGTCCGGAAAGCTCTGTGCACATTCTGGTGCGCTCAGAATCAATGAGAGACCAGGTTTTCTGAATATAATCGGTATCTTTCAACATCCGTTCACCGGCGTAAGCCCCGATACTGTTCAGGCTCCACGGATTCTGGTGGGTAAGAAGTGTCTGAAGAAATGCCTGATTACTGGTGAGACCATAACCAAAGCGAAGTCCAGGTGCGGCGAAGAACTTGGATACACCGCGGATGACCATGAAGTTGTCGAATTCCGGTACAAGAGAAACTGCAGAGAGGGAAGTGCCTTCCGGTGCGAATTCGATATAAGTCTCATCGATCATAACGAAGATACCAAGTGACCGGCATACGGTTAACAGCTTTTTCATATCAGCGGTACTGATGGCTGAAGAGGTCGGGTTGTTCGGATTACAGATGATCAGAAGATCAATATCACTTTTCAGTGTATCGGTCAGATCGGAAATATCCAGTCTGAAATCCTGTTCTTCTTTCAGATTATAATATTCCAGTGTGCCGCCGACCAGATTCAGCTCTCTTGCATATTCGGAATAGGTCGGTCCCAGAAGCAGCGCTCTTTTTGGTGCGCGCTGGCTGATCAGAAGTGAGATAAGCTCCGTAGAACCATTTCCGACAACAATATGTTCCGGCGAGGTATTGGTATATGCAGCAATTGCTTTTTTCAGATCTGTATAATCTCTGTCTGGATAACTGCTGATGATATCCAGATGTTCTGCGAGATCTTTTTTTACCTGTCCGGATAATCCGAGCGGGTTTACATTGGCGCCGAACAAAACAATCTTTTCCTTATCAAGGTGATAATAATCTGCGATCTTTTCCAGATCGCTTCCGTGAAATTCTGGTTTTTTTTTCATAATTTTCCATCCTATCGACACAATTTTGATATTTTCTCTTTCCGGCATTGCCATTCGTTGACAAACAATGCTATAATTTATTATAGTATGTTTTAAGAAAAAAGCAACGAAAGAAGCAGGTGTAGGACTTGAAAAATAAAATCCAAAAATTTTCAAAAGGCGACTTTCAGTTGATACGACCTGATGTTATATTCGATGAGACGAATCTGGTGCTCGTTATAGGTGAAGGGGAAGTATACAGGGGAAGTTTTACAATGAGGGCGAATAATGAAGGCAGAATACGAGGACTCGTTTACTCGTCTTCTTTTCGTGTTCATTTTAAGGACCAGGGATTCGAGGGAAATCCGTCGAGGGTTGAGTTTACATATGACGGACGTGGGCTTCGTCCGGGACATGTAGAAGAAGGTAAATTTACGATCGTATGCAGCGGTGGTGAATATGAACTGTCGTTTACAGCTATTATAGAAAAACCATATGTGATGACAACGTATGGAAAAGTACAAAGCACAGATGATTTCCGAAAACTTGCGATCAAAGATTTTTCGGAAGCAGGAAGATTATTCCGGTCTAAAGAATTCTATGAGATTTTAAAATATGAAAATGAACGTACTTTCTATCTTTATGACAATATGCGTAAATGGTCTCTCAGTGAGCAGGCGATGGAAGAATTCATGGTGGGAATCAAGCAGAAAGAATGCATTTTCCTGACATTGCAGGGAGAAGGAATGCTGTTTGAAGATCTGACTGAGTCAACGAAAGGAACTTTGACTCTGATGAAGAATACCTGGGGATATATGCCGATCAAGATTGAGACAGTAGGAGATTTTATCCGGGTATCAAGACCGGAAATCAGTACAGAAGATTTTGTGGGAAATGCACATGAGATAGAATATGTGGTAAGAGCAGAGAAGCTTCATGGAGGACGTAATTACGGAGCACTGAAATTTGTGACACCGTATGAGACACTGACATATGAAGTGGAAGTACTGCAGAATCAGGAATATGACGAAGATCACAGGATGCCGGAACTTCTGATGGCACAGATCGTAAAAGAATATGTAGGCTATATGGCAGGAAGAGTAAGCAGAGATCATTGGGTGGACAGTGCGATCGAGAAGATGGTTACACTTCGCAAATTAGAACCACTCAATGAGGTATACCAGCTCATGCTGGCTAATATTTATCTGCTTGGAGAGAAGATAGAAGAAGCCAAATGGATTCTGGAGAATTATAATTATAACCGGTTTGCAATCGGGAAAGATCCACTGACAAACTGTTATTATCTTTACCTGACTGCAAAAATCCGTGGAGACGTGAATTATGAAGAACGGGTACTGGATGAGGTTGGAAAGACATATATGCGTCATCAGGATTCCTGGTGGCTGCTTTATATGATCCTGAATCTGGATACACGCTATAAAAATCCGTACAAACGTCTGGAAGTTCTGGAACAACAGTTTGAATATGGAATTCATTCGGTTATGTTCTATCTGGAAGCATATCTGTGTTATCAGGAAAAGCCAACGCTTCTTAAAAAGCTCGGAACATTCGAGATACAGGTGTTGAATTTTGCTACAAAATACCGGATGATGACAAAAGAACTGGCCCTTTATATTTCAAATTTTGCCAGCCAGCAGAAGAAATACAGTGATAATCTTTTCAGAATCCTGGAAAGAATCTATAAGATGTACGATGAACCGATGATCCTTAATACAATCTGTACACTTCTGATCAAAGGAAATAAAACAGAGAAAAAGTATTTCTTCTGGTATCAGAAGGCAGTAGATTCGGATCTTAAGATCGCACAGCTTTATGAATACTATATGATGACAATTGATGAGGACAGTGCACACGGACCGCTTCCAAAATCACTGGTATTGTATTTTATGCATGGAAATGCACTGGATTATAAAAAAGCGGCATATCTCTATGCAAGTCTTGTGATTCATGAGGAACAGGCTGGAGATCTGTATCTGAATTACCGGGAACAGATGGTAGCATTTACATGGGAACAATTGATGAAGCGCCATATTACAGAATCACTGCGCACTTTATATAAACGCTTCTGCAAAGAAGATGAGATGTCTGCGGAGCGTATGGAGGCGATGCGTGACATTTGTTATTCCTATGAAGTAAGAACAAAAGTACGTGGTATGAAGTGCGTTCTGGTTATTGAAAAGGACGGCTCTGTCCGTCAGCGTATTCCTTATGACGAGAAGAATGGGGCAATTATATATCTGTATGACAAGGAATCAAGAATTGTCTGGGAGTCTGTGGAGGGAAGACACTATACGGATTCGATTCCGTATGAGACCAAGCGTCTGTTCTATGAACCACGTTTTGTAGATATGTGCCGAAAGTATGCGGCATCTACGGGATTCTGGAATCAGGAGCCGGAAAAAGAAAAACCAGATTATGATAAGATCCTGGCAAAAGGAATCGATGCATTTGATGATAAAGATGTATTTCTGGTATGCAGCCGGAGGATCAGAGAAGAAAATTATACAGAAGATGATTTTCTAAGTTATCTTGCGTTTGAGATGTTCAGACGCGGCCAGTATGATAAAGTGACACTGACATATCTGGCGGAGTATTATTGCGGTGCAATCGGTGATATGAAACGGCTGTGGAAAGTGCTGAAGCAGTATGGTGTGCCATCATATAAGGTCAGCGAAAGAATTATCACTCAGATGGTATTTGCAGAGACGTTATATAAAGAAGAGCATATATTTGAAGATTATTATCTGTCGGATAATGTATATTTCCGTCTGAAGCAGGCATATCTTGCATATGTATCCAGAGAATATATCGTATACGGACGTAATCTGGAAAAATGTGTATTTGAAATAATTGCAAACGAATGTGAAGAGAAAGAAGATCTGCCGGATGTATGTAAGATTGCACTCTTGAAGTATTATTCAGATAAAGAATATTCTGAGGAAATGGCGGCGGTCCTTCATCAGGTAATAAGAGAAATGTGTGAAAAACAGCTGGTATTCCCATATTACCTGAAATATCCGGAAGAATGGTTAAGAGAAGTACAGCTTTATAATAAGGTTATGGCAGCATATCGTTGTAAGCCGGGAGGAAAGGTAAGGCTGTACTATAAGATGAAGCAAAAAGAAAGAGAAGAACTTGGATACAGAGCAGAAGCCATGATGCCTGTATATGAGAATCTTTATGTAAAGCAGTTTGTGCTTTATGATGATGAGTCTGTAAGCTATTATTTCCAGGAGTCCGGAAATGGAGAAATGACCACTACAGATAAGAAGACACTGGAAACTGATAAAGAACGCATTTACGCGGGAAAATATCAGCAGTTGAATGAAATGACAGGTATGGACTCTGAGGCAGAACGCAAAAAAGCTATGCTGGAATTCGAGGAAGAAGAACAGATGGCGAATCAGATATTTAAGATATATTAATGAAGAAAGGAGGAGATGATAATGAAAAAAGGAAGTATTCTGGGAGTTGATCTGAATGAAAAAAGCTGTCAGATCAGCTACTATGATGAGAATAAAGAAGAGCCGGAAACGATGGAGGCAGCAGTAGACAATTATCAGATTCCTCTGATACTGGGATATTATAAAGACCGATGGGTTTACGGACAGGAAGCAAAACGGTTAAAAGAAGCAGGAGAAGGAGACATTGTCACACATCTGTTCCGGAAGGCCGTGAAAAGAAAAAAAGTACGTGTAGGAGAAAAGATACATGACGGAGTATGGCTCCTTGCCAAATTTGTCAGTCTGATGCTGAAAAAGTTTGAAAAGATTGATTATATTACATTTTCTGTTCCATATACGAATGTGGATATGTCAAAGATGTTAAAGGGGATCGGTAAACATATAGGTGTGCCCGGAGAGTGTGTGTTCGTACAGGATTATAAGGAAAGCTTTTGCCAGTATATGTTCTATCAGCCAAAAGAACTGTGGCAGTATGAATCGGCGTTATTCTACTGCGATGCACAGGAGATACGTGCATATATGCTCAGACGTCTGAATACAGTGAGCACAAAAAGCAGAGACATGTTCGTAACAGTAGAAGAAGTTGCCAATGCACATATGAGGGAACTTGAGGCTATTTATCCTGTGCTGAATGTGGACAAGGCGAAGGATGCCGATGAAAGCTTTAAATCATTTATTCAGAATGTGTTTGATAAAAAAGTAGTATCGTCGGTTTATCTGACAGGGGAGGGGTTTGAAAATAACTGGTATCCGAATTCTCTGAAGGTGTTATGTAACGGAAGAAGGGCCTTTCTCGGAAATAATCTTTACAGTAAAGGTGCCTGCTATTCGTCCATGCGTTATGCAGACCCTTATGACGATGGACCGATTTATCTTGATGGGACGAAGATGACAGAACAGATTTGTCTGCGCATGCGTATTGCGGGGCAGGAAGGCTGGTATCCGATCGTTGCATGGGGAACACATTGGTATGAAGCTGATGGACAGTGGGAAGTAATACTGGAAGATACATCTGATATTGAGATTCATATAGAGTCACTGGATGGAGAAGATCTTAAAGTGGAAACTGTTTCTTTGGAAGGACTTCCGGAACGTACGGATTATTCGTTGAGGC
>ENA-OWPB01001715-OWPB01001715.1-human-gut-metagenome-genome-assembly--contig:-NODE-1715-length-18012-cov-7.275046_pt1 | contig 18012 bp, 18 predicted proteins | sample MGYA00248260_ERZ651838 | MGnify/ENA primary metagenome ERZ651838 (study PRJEB26924, sample SAMEA4378304) | human gut metagenome | biome: human gut; feature: human-associated habitat; material: faeces...
TGGTGAGTAGTAACAAGTATTTCTCAGTGGGAGTTCAATCTCCGACTGAGATAAACAAAACGTATATGGCACCAGTCAGGCAATCTTTCCTCGACAAGCGATTGTTAGCTGCAGAGGTAAGATTGCCTGACTGGTGCCTTCATTATCTAAATTTACTGTCGCAAAGCAATTTACATCATGGTAGACGTACGAATCTGCTCCGCTTTTATGTCACCTGCAAGGTAACGAATGATCTCAATCGCAAATTCAGCCGCTGCTCCCGGTCCTTTTCCGGTTACCAGATTTCCGTCAACAACTGCTGCATCTTCGCTCCAGATTGCGCCGCCTTCCGGTTTGCATCCCGGATAGCCGGTTGCGTGTTTTTCTTTTAAAATGCCGGTTTCAGAAATCATTCCCGGTGCCGCACAGATTGCTGCCAGCATTTTTCCATTATTTAAAAATTTCTGCGCCAGCTCTTTGACACCCGGTTTTTCACCCATTGCGCCGGTTCCCGGTCCACCCGGATAAACGATTCCGTCGAATTCATCAAAATTCATATCTGCATATACTTCATCTGCATGAAAAACGATCTGATGTGCGCCCATGATCTGGCGTTTTCCGGTCACTGAAACTGTTATAACCTCGATACCTGCTCTTCTGCAAAAATCAACTACGGTCAGGCATTCAATCTCTTCTACACCATCGTTACATAATACTGCTATTTTACTCATATTATTTCCTCCGTTTCATTATAAAATTCATAAACAAATTTGCTTCTGATTGCATTTTTCCAACAATAGCTTATACTAAAAGGACATGAACAATAACTATCAGAATGGAGCCTTATTATGGAAATCGAACGCAAATTTTTAATCCGACAGTTACCGGAACATCTGGAACAATATCCATGCCGCCACATTGAACAGGGCTATCTGTGTACCAATCCGGTTGTGCGCATCCGCAAACAGGATGATGCTTATTTTCTCACCTACAAATCCGGTGGTCTCATGGCAAGAGAAGAATACAATCTTCCGCTGACCGCAGAGGGTTACGAACATCTCCGCCCGAAAGCAGACGGTCTGCTTATCACAAAAAAGAGATATTGTATTCCATTTGGTACCTATACCATCGAACTGGATATTTTTGAGGGAGAACTTGCTCCGCTGATCCTTGCAGAAGTGGAATTTCCTTCTGAAGATGAAGCGAACAGCTTTACACCTCCGGAATGGTTCACCGAAGATGTTACCTATTCCGGCAAATATCACAACAGCTATATGAGCCACCACGGTTATCATCCAGAAGCATAGATAAAACATGCCTAAAGCAAACTAACTTAGCAGACAAACTTTCTGTGCATCGCTATTTGTTAGTCACCCCATGCAGGGTTGGCATCTGATTTTATCAGATACTATTTTCTCCAGAGAGAGGTCTGTTCGTATTTCTGACGTGTGCGGATACAATATTTTAACTGGTCATAACGATCACTTAATTTTCCCTCCGGGATTACCACATCGACAACAACTGCCAGATCATCGATCAGACGATCTGTAATTTCATTTTTGATGTCGCAGACAATCTGATACTTTTCTTCCATGGTTTCTGCATCCAGAAAACGCAGTAACCATGGATTGATTTGCTCTATGGTATCATCTTCTGGCGAAGCTACTACTGTTTTTTCTATTTCTTTATTGTCATTTTCCACGGATGTGCTTACTGGTTCTTCCTTCTGACACATCGTTGCTGCACTTACATTTTCTTCTTTCTGGCTTATCGTCTCTGGATCTACATATTGAAACCGGTATTTCTGTGTCACTTCCGGATATTTTTCATGATCGACTTCACTCACAAACATATCATACGGGCGGATGTATACACCAAAATCACCATACAACGCCTGATACACAACATACGATTCCATGGTTTCTGAATGTTTTGCCACTGCAATGATCTGATATAATTTCTTTTTAAAATGTAAATATTTTTCTCCCGGTAACGGATTTCCCTGTGCCATTTTGATTCCTTCTTTCTGCCCCTGATTCTTTCTTCGATCACTCCCCTGATCTGTTTAAATCTGCATGTCTACAGCTTCATTCTATGTTTTGTCATGCATCCTTCTATTTTACTTTATTATCCGAAGCCCAAACTAGTAAACATTGTTTTCTATGTTTTTCGCTAATCCCAAACTTATACGTTGAATGAATTTAACATATCCATTCCTTCTGCAATAAAATCACGCTGAAATTCTATGTTGTTTTTTGGTCCTTTGACCATTACCTCATAGACATCATCCATCAGATTCTGATTTTCAGCGTCCCTGTCATTATCCAGCTCCACCTCTCTGGTGTTCGCTTTTGCTGCTGCCACAATCTCGTTCTGATCAAAAATGCTCATCTGCTCTGCCTGCTGCTGTTGCTGTGCGCGCTGTTCGGAAGCTTTTGCCTTTTTTGTATCGGAATATTTTGTCGTGGAAGCCGCTGGCTTTGCCTTCGACTGTTTATAAGATCCATAGGATGTCTGCTGTTTTTTCACCGTTTGTGCCGCTGTCGGCTGTGTCCGCGGTTTCTGTACCGGACAGCTTTGTGTCGTTCCTGCATTTCTATTTCTGTTTGCAGGCTTCTTTTTGCCTTTTACTACACTGGAAATAATAAAAATCAATACAATAAACCAAAAAATCAGACTTGCCATCACGCCATCTCCTTCCTGTCAAACTTTTCGTACAGTATAGCATATTTACAAGAATCATGGTATACTGTTTTGAAGTTCGACTTGATTGAATTTTGGAGGTTACTATGTTTGCCAAAGCAAGAAATAATATTTCACAGATGCAGATGATCGCACTGGGATTTTTCTGTATCATTCTGATCGGTACGCTGCTGCTTATGACACCTGCGGCAAGCCGGAGCGGTACACCCACTGATTTTCTCACTGCTCTGTTTACATCCACCAGTGCCACCTGTGTGACGGGACTGGTAGTCACAAATACGTATCTGCACTGGTCACTGTTCGGGCAGATCATCATTATCACCCTGATTCAGATTGGGGGACTGGGATTTATCACTTTTGGTTTCGGTTTTTCCCTTTTTCTTCGCAAAAAAATCACGTTACGCCAGCGCGGTTTATTAAAAGAGAGCGTAAATGTGCTGAATACCGGCGGAATCGTCCGGCTTGCACGATTAATCTTACGGGGAACTTTACTATTTGAAGGTGTCGGTGCCATTATCCTGACCCTCTGTTTTTGGCGGGATATGCCTTTTCATCAGGCACTTTATTATGGCATTTTCCATTCCATCTCCGCTTTTTGTAATGCAGGTTTTGACCTGATGGGCGCATTTGGAATGTCATCCTTCATCGGATACAACGCAAACTGGGTGGTTTGCCTGACTCTGATGGCTCTGATCCTGATTGGCGGCATTGGATTTTTCGTCTGGAGTGATTTAAAAGAACACAAACTACATTTTCGCAAATATGCACTGCATACCAAAATTGTGCTGGTCACTTCCGTAATCCTGGCTGTTGTTCCAACGATTTTGTTCTGGATTCTGGAGCGCCATGCATTGTTTGCAGACATGAGCGGTTCCCAGGCACTTTTAAATGCTCTGTTTTGTGCCGTCACACCACGAACCGCCGGTTTTAACACAACCGACATTGCCTCTTTGAGCCAGAGCAGTCAGTTTCTGACCATTATCCTGATGTTTATCGGCGGTTGTCCGGGTTCTACCGCGGGCGGTATCAAAGTGACAACGATTGCCGTACTGATCCTGTATCTGCGCTCTACCCTGACCAGAACAGACGGTGTCAACATTTTCAAACGCCGGATGGAAGATGATGCAATTTCAAAAGCTGCTGCTGTATTTACGACACATCTGCTGCTGGCAGTGGTTGCCACGTTTTTGATCTCAATGCTGCAGAATCTTGACCTGACCACGATACTTTTCGATGTCGTATCCGCGGTCAGCACTGTTGGCATGAGCACTGGTGTCACACCTTCTCTGGTACCGGCTGCCAAAGTGATCCTGATCATTTTGATGTATCTTGGACGTGTGGGAAGTCTTTCCTTCGCCATGTCCTTTACAGATAAAAAACGACTTGCACACGTTCGCCAGCCCAAAGAGCATATCAGCATCGGTTAAACATAAGACCCGGCAATCTGTTGGTATACTTTGATTTTTCGGCATATTCGTTATTACATACGGCAAATTACTTCTGATAACGTCTTGCCATTGCATATTTGTTACTATTTATTTTATTACACCAAATCTATTTATTTTCGCAGAAAGGATTTTATTATGAAATCATTTTTAATTATCGGAATGGGACGTTTCGGCAGTCATTTATGCCGAAATCTTGCCAAACTTGGAAACGAAGTTATGATCGTTGATCGGAACGAAGAATTATTAGAGCCGCTTCTCCCTTATGTCACAGATGCAAAAATCGGTGACTGCACCAAAGAAGAAGTGTTAAAAAGCCTGGGCGTCGGAAACTTTGACAAATGTTTTGTCTGCATCGGCACAAATTTTCAGAGCAGTCTGGAGATCACCTGTCTGTTAAAAGAACTTGGGGCAAAATATGTCATCAGCAAAGCAACCCGCGATGTGCATGCAAAATTCCTTTTGCGCAACGGTGCCGACAAGATCATCTACCCGGATCGGGATATTGCAGAAAAATGTGCGGTGCAGTACAGTTCCGACAGTGTTTTCGACTATTTTGAACTGGGCGAAGATTTTTCCATCTATGAGCTGGCTCCGTTGCCGAAGTGGATTGGAAAAACTATTATTGAGATGGATATTCGTAACAAATACCACACGAATATTGTGGCGATTCAGACAGCAGATGGGATTCAGGCAATGCCGCCGGCGAATTATCGGTTTAAGGAAGAGGAACATTTGCTGGTGATGGGAAAAAATGAAGATATACGGAAACTTGTCCGGAAATATAACAATTAGTAAGCAGTGTGGTTTTTGCACAGCCTACAGTAAAGGGACTCTGGCTATTTTTTCTCAGCAAGCGATTGTTAGCCGCGGAGACAAAATAGCAGAGTCCCTTTTCATAACTTATATCAGATGGGAGATGACTCCCACCTCTATAGGTGGTGAGAAACAAGTTAGTATCAGTGGTGGGAGCCAATCCCCCATCTGATATAGCCTCCGGCAGGATTACAGAGGTGCGCAGTTGAAGTATGTCATGCAATTGCATGACGCGCACCTCGCAACAAGAATGCCGGAGCATTCTTGAATTTAAACCACACAATTACCCGTAAAATTTACACTAATTTCGGTGCGTCCAATTCAGATGGACGTTCTTTTAATGCGTATGCCAGATTAATGGCATGATCGGAACATCGCTCCAGATCGGTAACCAGATCGGAGAAAATAACTCCACCAAGTGGATTACACATAGAGTTCATAATACGCTCAATGTGATTATTAATGAGATCTTTCTCATGATCATCTACATGCTGCTCCAGAATTTCAATCTGATCCAGCTTGCTGTAATCATCTTTTTCAAAAATATCCAACGCCAGATAAACGGCATCCAACGCATCCTGAGACATATCCAGAAGTTCTTTTCTGGCTGCCTCTGACATTTCTGCTTTTTTCGCATTCATCTGTTCAATGTACTCTACAATATTTTCCGCATGATCGGATAAGCGCTCAATATCAGTAACCGCAATGGTCATCATAGACACACGACGCATATTTTCCGGTGACAGATCCAGGGATCTGAGATCTACCATGGCATCTGCAATCAGATGATTCAGGATATTGACACTCTCCTCATGAGACCGTACGGAAGCTGCCTTTGACGTACTGTAATTGAAGAAGCAATCCAGTGCACGTTTCAGATTGTCAGCTGCGATATGTCCCATACGTGTAATCTCACGCTGTGTCTGACGCAAAGCAACCGGAGCCGGCACTTTTGTCATCTGTGTCATATAAATCAAAGAGCGGTCTTCTAACTGCTGGTTTTCCTCCGGAAGCACCGGAACAATCTTCTCTGCCAGCCAAATCAGTTTGTTTGTAAACGGTAATTCCACCAAAACCGCGATAATTGCAAAAATCGTATGTGTATTTGCCACCTGACGTCCAACATCGCTCGGTGACAGACTCTGGATTCCTGTCAGTATGATTGGGAAGATATTGATCAATGCAACCAGAATTCCCGCACGGAATACGTTAAACAGCAGGTTCAAAATTGCCGCTCTCTTTCCGTTTCTGTTTGCAGTCAGGCTTGCAAGCAGGTTTGGTGTAACAGAACCAATTGCCGCACCAATTACCAGGTAAACAGCTACGTTGTAGCTAAGCAGTCCCTGAATGGCAAACGCCTGAAAAATAACGGTTGAAGAAGAAGAACTCTGCAGCAATGCCGTAAATGCAATACCAAAGAGAATTGCAAGTGCCGGATTGTTCAATGTGGATAAGAATGAAACAAATCCTTCACTCTGGGATAACGGCTGAATCGCAACTTTCATCATGGTAATACCCTGGAATAACATACCAAAGCCCATGATGACAGATCCTACATGCTTCACAAAATCATTTTTCATAAACAGATACATGATCGCACCTGCAAAAAGAAGCAGCGGCGTAAATGTACTGATGTTAAACGCTGTGATCTGTGCAGTGATTGTTGTACCAATATTGGCACCCATAATAACACCGATTGCCTGTCCCAAGTTCATCAGACCTGAGTTTACAAATCCGATAACCATAACATCCGTAGCCGAAGAACTCTGAACCAGTATCGTCATACCAAGTCCCACAGCAATTGCAATCAATTTGTTTTTTGTTGCGTGTTCCAAAATTGTCTGGAGTTTATCACCACAGGCATTTTTCAGACCAGCGGACATGATCGTCATACCAAAAAGGAACAATCCAACGCCACCCAATAGTGAAAACACTTCTACTATAGACATATATTTATCCTCCGTAATATTCGTAAAAAAATTGTAAATAGATTTTTACATACGAATCTATTTTAACAGTAAATTGTAAATTTGTCTTTAGCTTAAACGTAATTTATTGAAAATAGGTAAAATATAAGAAATTTCAACGTAAAATAGAGGTAAAATATATAAATAGTAACAAATTTATCACTATCCATTTACGGAACCATAATTTTTCACAATTTTTAATGATTATTTTAATGAAAGTAACGGTTGATTTTTTGTTTTGTATTCTGTATAATTCGATTTGTGACTAAATTTTTTAGTTTTGCGGATATGGCGGAATTCATGACCATTGAACTACTAACGTTCAATGGTAGGCAGACGCGCCAGAGCGCGTTCATTACTTTGCGGATATGGCGGAATTGGCAGACGCGCCAGATTTAGGTTCTGGTGGGAGACCGTGCAGGTTCAAGTCCTGTTATCCGCATAAAATAAGGGTTTCCGGGCATTTTTCATAGTCCCGAAAACCCTTATTTTTTATGTTTTGACAGCAATTTTGACAGCAACTAACTTCCAACCGGAATATATGTAGCTTCTATTTTCCGTCCCACCATACGATTTCACCGGCTTCTTCGGTTTTTCTCAGATCGATCAGACGCTGATTTTCCGATCCTCGGAACTGCAGACTGATATTTTTCTTATCTTTCATAAATTCTCCGTCTACCAGCACATCCACACAAGCAAGCACCGCATCCGTCACCTCACAGCGTGCTCTCCCTGTTCCGCTCTCTTTGCCGATCAGTTCTTCGTATACATAGCCACTGTAAGCCCAGATTGTTTTTTTCGGCAATTCACGGCGCACTCTCTGTAAAAACGGAAGCAACACGTACTGATGCTCCGGCTCAAATGGTTCCCCGCCAAGTAATGTCAGACCTGACACATATCCAGGTTGCAATGCATCCATCAGTTCTTCTTCTACATCTTTTGTAAAAGGCTGACCATAGGAAAAATTCCATGTCTCCGGTTGAAAACATTCCTCACAATGATGCGTACATCCGGACACAAATAAGGTTACGCGTACTCCCGGTCCGTCCGCAATATCTGATTTTTTTATATTACAATAATACATGTTCTATCCCCTCCAGATACTATCTTCAGCTTATCGGAACTGATTTGTCTCCGGCTTATATTCATAATTGATCTGTGCAAGCTGATCTATAATTTCCTGTTCTGTTACACCATACGCTTTTGCCAGTTCTGCCAATGATGGATAATGGTCTCTCAGATCTGTATTTACAACGCTTAAAAGCATCACAGGATCTTTTGGTAATTTCATTGTTTTATTCCTCCAGCATCAATATTTCTGTATCATTCCCTATTATTTATAATACCATATGCTCTTTTTGAGTATGCTATTTTACAAGAACTAAAAGACCACTATGTAATGTCTTTCACAACTTTACACAGCAGTCTTTTTTATCATTTTTGTTACAAATCCCCGAAAAAAATTTTGGGGTTTTCTTTATTATTACAGATGAAGCACTCTCTCTTTAATCTCCTGAGTTCTTCCCTGATTCCAGAACTGTGTTCCGATATAACCACAGGTACGACGTGCCACATTCATCTTATCCTGATCATGGTTTCCGCAGTTCGGGCACTCCCAGATCAGTTTTCCGTCTTCTTCTACGATCTGGATTTCGCCTGTGTAACCGCACACCTGACAGAAATCACTCTTTGTATTCAGTTCTGCGTACATGATATTGTCATAAATGTACTGCATTACTGCAAGTACTGCATTCAGATTCTGCTGCATGTTCGGTACTTCCACGTAGCTGATCGCACCGCCCGGAGACAGCTTCTGGAATTGCGCTTCGAATTTCAGTTTTTCAAAAGCATCTATATTCTCTGTTACGTGTACATGATAGCTGTTTGTGATGTAGTTTTTGTCTGTTACACCCGGGATCAGTCCAAAACGTTTCTGCAGACATTTTGCAAATTTGTAAGTGGTGGACTCAAGCGGTGTGCCATACAGACTGAAGTCTACGTTGTGCTCTGCTTTCCACTCGTTGCAGACATCGTTCATATGCTGCATTACTTCCAGTGCAAACGGTGTTGCACTTGGATCTGTGTGGGATTTTCCTGTCATATAACGAACACATTCGCACAGACCTGCATATCCCAGTGAGATTGTGGAATATCCACCGTGAAGCAATTCATCGATGGTCTCGCCTTTTTTCAGTCTTGCCAGTGCACCATGCTGCCACAGGATCGGAGCTACATCAGAAGGTGTTCCTTCCAGACGCTCATGACGGCAAACCAGTGCGCGGTGGCAAAGTTCCAGACGCTCATCAAAAATCTTCCAGAATTTTTCCATATTTCCGCCGGAAGAGCACGCTACATCAACCAGGTTGACAGTTACAACGCCCTGGTTGAAACGTCCGTAATATTTCGGCTGATTTGTTTTCGGATCTACATACGGTGTCAGGAAGGAACGGCATCCCATGCACGGATAACAATGTCCCTCACCGTTTTTGTCTACTTTATTTTCAAACATAATCTTCTCAGAGATGTAATCCGGCACCATTCTTTTTGCGGTACACTCTGCAGCAAGTTTTGTCAGATACCAGTATTTGCTGTCCTCATGAATGTTGTCCTCTTCTAAAACGTAGATCAGTTTCGGGAATGCCGGTGTGATATAGACACCTTTCTCATTCTTGATACCCTGAATACGCTGTTTTAACACTTCCTCAATGACCATAGCCAGATCATCTCTGGTACGTCCTTCCGGAACTTCGTTCAGGTACATAAAAATGGTAATAAACGGAGCCTGACCGTTGGTAGTCATGAGTGTGATTACCTGATACTGGATCATCTGAACGCCCTGTTTTACTTCTTTCTGTACACGAAGCTCTGCTACTTTATTGATTGTCTCTTCATCTGCTTCGATACCACTCTGCTCGAATTCGTAAGCAACTTCTTTCTGATATTTCTCACGGCTTACCTGTACAAACGGTACCAGATGGGACAGGGAAATACTCTGTCCGCCGTACTGTGAACTTGCGATCTGTGCAACCGCCTGTGTCGCTACGTTACATGCAGTAGAAAAGCTGTGTGGTTTTTCGATCATTGTCTCGCTGATCACGGTTCCGTTCTCCAGCATGTCGTCCAGATTTACCAGACAGCAGTTGTGCATATGCTGCGCAAAATAATCAGCATCGTGGAAATGGATCAGACCTTTCTCATGTGCATCCACGATATCTTCCGGCAGAAGGAAACGTTTTGTAATATCTTTACTTACCTCACCCGCCATATAGTCACGCTGTACGCTGTTAACTGCCGGGTTTTTGTTGGAGTTTTCCTGTTTTACTTCTTCGTTGTCAAACTCAAGCAGGCTTAAGATCTGCTCATCTGTTGAGTTGGACTTACGCACCAGCGCTCTCTTATATCGGTAGGTGATATAGTTACGCGCTACAGAAAAGGCTCTCTGGTTCATGATCTGATTCTCTACCAGATCCTGAATTTCCTCTACACTCAGTGCACGATTCATGCCTTCACAAATCGTACGCATATTGGCTCCGATAACTGCGATCTGCTCTTTGCTCATCCGCTCAGTCTCTGCCACACTGTCATTCGCCCTGATCACTGCGGAAATAATCTTATCCAGATCAAACTGCGATTCTGATCCGCTACGTTTAATAATCTTCATTCCACTCGCCCTTTCTTACCACTTTTTCTCTTACTTTTATTATTTGTTCATCTGCTGTTCAGAGTTGTCTCAAGTAACATCCAACCCTTTTTTCTCTCCAAACAGTTGAATTTCTATTATAACGATCCTGTTGATCCCTTTCGAAGCCCTGTCTTCTTCTCTGGAGGACCGTTCTTGACCATTGTACAATATCTAGTGTTGATTTTCAATTGCAAATCCTACATCTAGTGATTTTCTATCAATATCCACAAATTTCAGTTAACGTATTGACTTTTTGAAATCACTCAGAATACTGCCTTTTTTTCGCAACTTTTTCCATTTAATTCAAAAAATTTCAAAATGCAAAAATAGCACTTTGCACAATTGACAAAAAATGTTTTTCAAATATCAATACTATATCTTGTATGTGCATTTTTTTACACACCTATTCCTCAAAAACAGAGGTTTTTACGCACAAAAAGAGAGGGAAAGAGTTCCGTCGTGATCAGGTACTCTTACCCCTCCCCTGATGTCAGATCTGATAACCAAACTGTCTGTGTCATATTTCCATGACACAACATCTGGTATGATATTCATTTTTCTTATGCTTCTGCTGTCAGTTTTTCGATAGCAGCTTTGATACGTGCGATGGACTCTTCTTTTCCAAGTACCTCCATCAGCTCAGTTGCTCCACCCGGTGTCATCTGTTTTCCGGAAAGTGCAGTACGGATCGGCCACATTACATAACCGTTCTTGTATCCGTTTTCTTTTACATAACCGCTAAGCATTGCATACAGGGCATCGTTGCTGTAATCTTCCTGTGCTTCCAGTAACGGTAACACATCTTTTAAAACTGCCAGAGATGTCTCTGCATTTGTTTTCATCTTTTTATGTGTATACATTGCTACATCGTACTCCGGAACTGCCTCGAAGAAATCAATATGCTCTTTGATATCCGGGAAGATCTCGATACGTGTTTTTACCATCTGAGCGATCTTCTTGTAATCACAATCACGATGTACCACTTCTTTGATGTACGGCTCTGCCATCTCGTAGAATGCATCAAAATCCATTGCTTTGATGTACTCTCCGTTCATCCATTTCAGTTTTACCATATCAAAAACGGCCGGAGATTTGCTGATGTGATGATAATCAAATTCTTTCACCAGCTCCTCTAAGGAGAAGATCTCACGGTTGTCTACCGGACTCCATCCAAGCAGTGCAACAAAATTTACAACTGCCTCAGATAAAAATCCCTGTTCGATCAGGTCTTCATAAGAAGAATGTCCGCTACGTTTGCTCAGTTTCTGATGTTCTTCGTTTGTGATCAGCGGGCAGTGGATGTATTTCGGCTCTTCCCATCCGAAGGCATGATACAGTCTTGTATATTTCGGTGCAGAAGACAGATACTCATTACCACGGACTACGTGTGTGATGTTCATCAGATGATCATCTACAACGTTTGCAAAGTTGTAAGTCGGATATCCGTCGGATTTGATCAGGATCATGTCATCCAGCTCAGAGTTTGGCTGTGTAATGTCTCCGTAAATCTCATCATGGAAAGTTGTCTCTCCTTCATTCGGTACATTGGCACGGATAACATACGGTTTTCCTGCTGCCAGATTTGCCTCGATTTCTTCTTTGGAAAGATGCAGACAATGTTTGTCATAAACGCTGATCTCTTTACCGTTGATGTTCTGTTTTAAAGAATCCAGACGCTCTTTGTCGCAGAAGCAGTAATATGCCTCTCCTTTTTCGATCAGTTTCTTTGCATATTCCAGATAAAGACCGCTCTTGCAGCGCTCACTCTGGATGTACGGACCATAGCCGCCATCTTTGTCCGGTCCTTCATCGTGGATCAGACCTGTTTTTTCCAGTGTACGGTAAATGATGCCCAGTGCTTCTTCTACGAAACGCTCCTGGTCAGTATCTTCTATTCTTAATACAAAATCTCCGCCCTCGTGCTTTGCGATCAGATATGTGTACAAAGCGGTACGCAGATTACCAACGTGCATACGGCCTGTCGGGCTCGGTGCAAATCTTGTTCTGACTTTAGCCATAACTCTACCTCTTTCTGTATATTTATTTCGATTCAACATCCAACTTTTTCAGTTTATCTTCATATGCTAGTAAAATCTACACATGATTTTGAATCACACAAACTGATAAATTTTTCTGAATCGTTTTCTTCATTCCATAAGCGTTCCTATTATAACGCAAACAGGATATTTCCACAAGAGAAAAAAACAGGATACCTGTCAGTATCCTGCCTGCAAGCGTCAGCTTGTCTTAAGTTCTTTCCAGAGCTGACTGTAATATGCTGTGGTATCCGCATCCAATGCTTTGTATACCTCACATTTTTCCAGTGTCTCCTCACTCGGGAAAATCAACGGATCATTCTTTGTCTCCTCATCCAGCTGATCGTATACTGCTGTATTCGGTGTCGGATAATAGATTTCCTCAAAGTTTTTCATCGCAATATCTTCTCTGCAGAGGAAATCCAGGAACTTCAGTGCACCCTCATGGTTTTCTCCTTTTTTCATCATTGTCCAGGAATCAAACCATACATTGGAGCCCTCCTCCGGAACGACATATTCCAGATCTTCATCATAATCGTTGGCTAAATATGCCTCACCGGAATAGCAGACAGCTAATGCCGCATTTCCGGCAACCATCTCCTCGCGGACTTCATCTACGAAATATGCTTCCACATCCGGTTTCTGCTCAATCAGCAGCTTCTGTGCAATGTCCAGTTCCTTACGATCTGTTGTGTTCAGAGAATATCCTTTATATTTCAATGCACACATATACGCATCACGGATACTGTTCTGCATAATAATCTCTCCGGCGTATTTTCCGTTAAACAGACTATCCCAGCTTGTGATCTCCTCATCCACCATATTTGTGTTGTACAAGATACCTACGGTTCCCCAGAAATACGGAACGCTGTATTTGAGTTCCGGATCATAAGATTTGGACATTTCCCAGTAAAGATCACCAATATTATCGATATACTGCATTTTGCTGTAATCGATTTCTTCCGCCTCACCCTCTTCGATAAAACGCTCTACCATGTAATCGGAAGAACAGACCAGATCATATGGAATCGTACTCGCCATATATTTGGAATACATTTCCTCCGGTGTCGTTGCTTCCTCATAAAGCACTTTGATTCCGGTCTCTTTCTGAAACTGTTTTAATATGGAAGTATCAATATATTCTCCATAGTTTAATACCACAATGGTATCTTTTCCGCCAGCTTCGGACATATCCACGGAAGATTCTTCCTCTCCGGTAGCACCGCAGCCGACTAAAATTCCGGTCATGGCAACACACAGCGCCATTGCCACCCGGCGTTTCCAATTTCTATTTATCATACTGTCACCTTTCCCATTCGCCCGGCGTGTTCTATGCCATAAAATACTTTTTTCTATATAAAAGATGTTTTTCTTACAAAATTCAAGAATGCTCCGGCATTCTTGTTGCGAGGTGCGCGTCATGCAATTGCATGACATACTTCAACTGCGCACCTCTGTAATCCTGCCGGAGGCTATATCAGATGGGGGATTGGCTCCCACCACTGATACTAGCTTGTTTTTCACCACCTATAGAGGTGGGAGTCATCTCCCATCTGATATTTTTATCGCAACCGCCTTTTTGCCGTTTATCGTACTGCTACTCTAAAGCGGACATTTGCAATCCGCTTTTGCTACCTGCTCATGAACGCAGTTGCTTTGCGACCTGCGTTCACTCTGTTCTGATGAATTCTCGGAACATAATTTGCCAGCAGTAAGATCACCAATACTACCACAAAAATCAGTGTGGAAAGTGCATACATTTCCGGCTTGATACCACGCTTTAACTCACCGTAGATCATGGTGGATAAGGTATTGATTCCTGCTCCCTTTGTGAAATACGTAACAACGAAATCATCCATGGACATTGTCAGCGCCATGAAAAATCCACTCATTACAGACGGGAAGATCATTGGCAGAATGACACGTACAAATGCTGTCACGCTGTTTGCGCCAAGATCTCGTGCCGCCTCGTACACACTCATATCCATCTGTTGCAGTTTCGGTAAAATACTCAAAATGACATATGGAATATTGAACGTGATATGCGCCAGTAAAATACTTACATAACCTAAATTCGTAAATCTGGAAAACCACAGCATCAGTGCGATACCTGTTACAATATCTGCATTCAACATTGGAATATTTCCCACGCCAAGAGTCAGTGTGTAGCTTCTTTTTCGCATTGCATCGATACCGATGGCTGCCAAAAGACCGATTCCGGTTGCGATCGCCGCAGATGCGAAACCAATGGTCAATGTATTCTGTAACGCCGCCATTACATCACTGTTGTGTAGCAGGTTTTGATACCATTCCAGTGTAAATCCACCCCATACAACACGGGATCTGGATGCATTAAAGGAAAGAACGACCAGCACTGCAATCGGAATATACAAAAACGCAATGATCAGCACCAGATAAAATTTCATAAAAAATCGCTTTACCATACGCTGCGCTCCTTTCCTGCATCTGTTTTTGAAGTAAACATCATACTGATCAACACAAAGATCATCAGCGCAATGGATAAACCAGAACCAAGATTCCAGTTCATACTTGTTGAGAATTCCTGTTCAATAATATTTCCGATCAGCATGATCTTACCGCCGCCCAGAATATCCGGAATGGCAAAAGTGGTCAGTGACGGAACAAATACCATGGTAATTCCACTGATGATTCCCGGCATGGTCAGCGGGATCATAATTTTTGTCAGTACTGCTTTTGGCGGTGCGCCAAGGTCTCTGGCTGCCTCAAGGATATCCTCATTCAGCTCGGAAACCGCATTGTATACCGGCAGGATCATAAATGGCAGATAATCATATACCATACCGATTACAATTGCCACATTGGAATTGGCAAGATGCTGTCCCGGCAGTCCAAGTGCGCCAAGCAGTGCATTGATAATACCGTTTCTGGATAACAATAGCTGCCATGCCATGATACGCAGTACAAAATTTACCCACATCGGCAGGATCACGATGATCGCCATCATTCCCTGTTTTCCGATGTTCAATTTCCGTAGCATTACTGCCAGCGGATATGCCAGCACCAGACAGATGGCTGTGCAGAGCAGTGCAAGCCAAAGTGCCAGCAATAAAGATTTCAAATGCACCGGCTGGAAAATCGCCAGAATGTTCGCCAACGTAAATCCGCCGTTTCCATCCCCCAGCGCATAAAATACGATCATCAAAATCGGCAATACCGTAAATCCGATGATCCAGATAATATACGGCGTAGCCAGTAAACTTCTCTTATTCATCCTTTTTGATAACCTCCTGTGCGGAAGACACTGGTTTGTGCATGATCTGAATATTTTCCGGTTTTACATACAAACCGATCTCTGTACCCGGATGGTAAGCAATGGTACTGTGCGCCAGCCACTCAAAGCCTTTTGCCTGCACTTTCATCTCATAGTGAACACCTTTAAACAAAATGGATGTCACAACACCGTCCATCATACCCTCTCCCGGCTGTACAAATTCCATATCCTCCGGTCGGATAACCACATCGACATTTTCATTCGGAGCAAATCCGGTATCCACGCATGGGAACGGACATCCAAGGATTTCCACCAGACAATCCTTCGGCATCACACCGTCTATGATATTACTCTCGCCGATAAAATCTGCTACAAAAGCATTCTGCGGCTCGTTGTAAATATCTACCGGTGTTCCTACCTGCTGGATCAGCCCCTGGTTCATAACAATGATACGGTCAGACATGGTCAGTGCTTCTTCCTGATCATGGGTAACAAAAATAAAGGTAATACCCAGCTCATTTTTAATTTTGATCAGCTCCTGCTGCATATCCTGACGCAGTTTCAGATCCAGTGCCCCCAGCGGCTCATCCAACAGCAGTACTTCCGGCTCATTTACAATGGCACGGGCAATGGCGATACGCTGCTGCTGTCCGCCGGAGAGAGACATCGGATGACGATCCTCAAATCCTTCCAGATCTACCAGTTTCAGTGCATATTTGATCTTATCCTGAATATAAGATTTGCTTTTTTTCTTTAATTTCAGTCCAAAAGCAATATTTTCTCCAACGCTCATATGGGAAAACAAAGAATATTTCTGAAATACGGTATTGATGTGACGTTTATCCGGAGACAGATTTGTGATATCCTGTCCTTCAAAAATAACTTTTCCCTCATCCGGTGTGGCAAATCCGCCGATGATACGCAGTGTCGTTGTCTTACCGCAGCCGGAAGGACCTAATAATGTCACAAATTCATTTCTTCCGATATCAATACTCAGATCATCCAGAATCTTTTTCCCGTCAAAAGATTTCGTCAGATGCTGTAAATTTAAAATTGGCTGTTCCATCCCATTTCTCCTCATGTTAATTATTTTTCCTGTTTAACCCACTCAAGATAAGTCCCCTTCGCTGCTCATTTTTCACATTGAAAACAGGATACTTACTTTAGTCAAAGGATATTCGCAATCCGCCTTCGCTACTTGCTCATAACCAAATAGCTGCTTCGCAGCTTATCAGAAGGGGCTTGCACCCCTCCTGATACAAGCAAGTCCCTACCCCTGCTTATTGCTTTTCGCAATTGAAGCAGGGGACTTCCTTGATTTGGTTAAAAGGTTGGCGGCGTGCTCACCCACACAAATTTTGCCGGGCGGCTGCCGGTATTTTCAATATAATGATTTCTGTTCGCACAGAAATAAAAACTTTCTCCGGATTTCACGGTATATGTCTTGTCACCAAGGTGCAAACGGATTCTTCCAGAAATCACATATCCGAACTCCTCGCCCTCATGAGGCTTATCCTCCTGCAATTTCTCCTTTGGCTGAACCACCACAAGCAACGGTTCCATCTGATATTGCTGCGCATTCGGCACAATCCACTGAATGCTGTTTCCGGCTTCATCAATTTTTTCAAAAAATGCGCCTTCCGAATACACCACATGTTCTTCTTCCGTCTCCTTGAAAAATTCAGACGGTGTCGTTCCCAGACATTCGATGAGATCCAACAGTGTCACCACGGAAGGTGCCACCTGACCACGCTCTAACTGGGAAATATATCCTTTCGTCAATTCTGACCGGTCTGCCAGCTCCTGCTGCGTCAGACCATTCTGATTTCTCAGATCTTTGATTTTTTCTCCGATTCTGCAATTCACATAATTCGGTTCCATGTTCTCGCTTCCATTTCTTTCGGATTAACACTACTATTCTAAATAGTTAACAAAATGTTGACTGTCACTAAACTTTTCGCACGATTTTGATTATACTATTATTAAACAGAAAGTCAACTATTATTGTTATTTTTTACATACTTCTTACTGTATTTTTTCCCGGACATATCACAGCCTTTTCCAGAAACCAAATAGCTTTCATCTCAGTCTGAGTTGAGACTCCCACTTCTGCAAGTGGTGAGTAGTAACA
>ENA-OWPB01001717-OWPB01001717.1-human-gut-metagenome-genome-assembly--contig:-NODE-1717-length-17996-cov-30.942813_pt1 | contig 17996 bp, 25 predicted proteins | sample MGYA00248260_ERZ651838 | MGnify/ENA primary metagenome ERZ651838 (study PRJEB26924, sample SAMEA4378304) | human gut metagenome | biome: human gut; feature: human-associated habitat; material: faeces...
TATCTTCAACTCCGCGGTTCTTTAGTCCATTCATGATGGAGAGCCAGAACTTGGCGCTTTCGTTTTCTCCAACATACATACCAAGAACGTCCTTTTTTCCGTTCATATCAATGCCAAGAGCAATGTAGACTGCACGTTTTACAATGCGTCCTTCACTTCGGACATGATAGTGGATAGCATCCATAAATACGACGGCGTACACTTCTTCCAATGGACGTTCCTGCCATTCTTTTACGATTGGCAGGATTTTATCTGTAATACGACTGATAGTGCTGTCAGAAATATCAATATCATACAGTTCCCGCATATGAGACTCAATATCACCGGTAGTCATTCCTTTGGCATACATGGAAAGGATTTTTTCTTCCATGTCCTGAGTCACAGCATTCTGATACTTTTTGATCAACTGAGGCTCATACTCACCATTACGATCTCTTGGAATAGCTACATCCATATCTCCATAGCTTGTGTGCATAGTTTTACGGGAATGTCCATTTCGGCTGTTATCCGTTTCTTTGTTTCGATAATCATACTTGGAATAGCCTAATTCTTCATCCAGTTCTTCATCCAAAGCACCTTCCAGAAGAACAGACATCATGTCACGCATGATGCTGTTTACATCGGTGCCGTCTTTGATGCTGATATCATTATTTTTCAGATAATCACGCATCATTTCTCTCATTGCTGCTTTTTGTGGGCTGTCTTTTCTTCTTGCCATAAAAATAACCTCCAAACTGAGTAATTTTATCTTACATCAGTTTGGAGGTTTACACAAACTTTGGGATGCTCCCTGAAATTCACTCCCTGGTACTTCTATCGTAAATTATTTTTGAAAAGAAATAATCTTAAACAAGCACAGCTTTTTTATCCGTTTCAATAATAGCAATTACATCGTCTACACTTGTGCCTGTATATGTGGCAATCTGTTCTGCCGTAAGCCCATTCTTGTGCATATTAAGAATAATTCTAGCTTCGCCCTCAGCAATGCCATCTTCTCTGATCCCCTGACTTAAATTGCACATAATGTTCACATCCCTTCTAAAATTTTCCTCAACAGGAATATTGTATTCATCACCGATGATTGTCAGCTTTTCATTTATCGTCAGTTCTTTGGATAATAATGCCCCTAACAGACGGTGCAGCTCATACATTTCATCGTGTTCCGGAAGCTCTTTTGTAAGACCTAGCATGACGATATTTAACAGGTCGAGATTTCCTTTCCAGTGATAAGTATCTATAATATCATCTTTGGTGAGGTGGATATGGCTCATGCTGTTTTTGTCCATATTCATACATACCCAGATCGAATAGACACGGCGTATGTCATTATAGTTTGAATTTTCAAAATCCCGCCCTTTTTGTGAGGATATCATCCTGCTGACATAAAAGATTGCCCGGTTTAAAATATCATATTCCGTCGGTTCTGATTTCTGTGCTTCCACATTTACGATTATCTGCGATAATTCGCCTTTTATGCCACTTTTTGATGGCATACGGACATAAAAGATAATGTCAAATCGTATCAGTCCCTCGTTGATTTCTGCGTTTTCCCCATTCAGACCGATTAAGCGTTCTCCGCTGTTTTCGGTGACAGTATTGGTAAGTCCCGGCTCAACCGGAACGGTACTAATACAAGGCTCGCCCTCGATCAGCGGAACAATGTCTTTTGGGTTCATTCCCATAAATTCAGGGACTGTTTTTACTAAGATATGTGCCAGTATGTGTTTCTGTCCCAGTAAACGCTTGGCACTGGCATCATATTGGGCATCTTTATCCGTTGATGCTATTGCATTTTTTAATTCTGTGTTCACAGGTTTCCTCCTTTTTGTAGGATATAGTCATCTACAAGGAGTATCTGACCACATCCTCATTATAACTTATTTTTAAGGTTAAAACAACTTGGAAATCTTTCTGTTGCAGGGCAAACGCATATAGGTTTCCTCCTTGATTTTTGAACATACAAGATTTAAAATGAAAAATGTACCTTGAAAACATTAAAAAGTAATAGAAAAGAGGTAATATTATGGATAATCAAAATAAAGTTCTGGAGTATGCTAACAAATTAGAGCATATTCTTCGTCATTATCTTGAATGTGACTATACTGAATTTGGCGTGAAAGCAAATGATAATTTAACTCGCTATGATTGGCAAAGTCCTATAAATTTTGCTTTAGGTTATCGTTATGCTTCGTCAAATAAAGACCCCAAAGTGAAAGCAGATATTGATTATTTTTTAGGTAATGTGCTTGAAGGGCAAAGTATTGGCGATGTAGTGGAAAAATATGAATACTATGGTTATGACTCCCCAGAAGCCGCATTTGAGTATATTGACAAAGCCATTGAAAAGTTAAGAAAAATACTGTTTTCGTAACATTAAAAGTATTTTTGGCGGTTTTATTGTTTTTTGGGTGAATTAGTTTTTGGCAACTTCTTGATACAGTACCCGATACAAGGGGCTGTCCTTTTGTGGTAGGGGCAGGAAGCGCAAGCCAGGGAATGGGGAACGGGAGGCTTGTGCTCATGCCGCCCGTTCCCCGGTTTTTGTATCATCATTTTGGTTCTATGTCAAGAAAAAATGAAAAATTACAATTCATGTTTTTTCTCTTTTTTTATCTGATCCGTATCGTGTTCCACCTGCACGTCCCGTCCGAGATACCGATTAAGATTTTCCTGTTTCCGCTTCAAATCCCGCACCTCTTTTTCACAGCTCTTGTAGGTTGCGGTCAGTTCTTTTTTCCGTGTTTCCAATGCCTGATACTCGGCTCGCAGCTTATTCACATTCAATCCTTTTAGCTTGATGCCTGCCTGTTCAAGCACCCGTCTTGCACCGCCATAGAGGATGATCTGGCTCTCGTATCTGCGGAAATAAGCGTCCGGGTTCTTGGCTTTCTTGTAAGCAATATGATAGGAGCGGTTGTCCTTGTACTGCTCGGCATATTTGATGATTTCCGCAAGGTCTTTCATGCGGTGTTCCAGTTCCACAACGCTCTGTTTGGCAGACTTGCCCGCTTCCGTTTTTACAGTAATCTTATGCTCCAGATCGGAGAGAGAACCAGCTTCATTATAGCTTTGTGCGGCGATTTTCAGATTCTCAATTGCCGCCCACTGTTGCAGTCCGGGACTGTTCTGGAATTTCTCGTCCGAGGTGTCAATGAGCCTGCGGGTGGAGTAGTCCTTTTTCGGGATAACTACTTTTCGTTCCCGCTTCTTTTCAATGAGTTCCCGGATACGTTCCTTTGTGTATTCTTTCCCTAAAGACCTAGTACTGCCACGAACAAAACGCTCCTTGTCCAGAGGTCGGAAAGAGATATATTTCACAGCTTCTTCTCCAAAAGTTTCCCCTTTGATTTCATATCCTTTGGCTCTCATTAAAAGCAGAAATTCTTCATAAGTGGAAGCCGCCTTGATACAGAAATTGATGTCCCGTCTGAGTTGCGTTTTCCAGGTCGAACCATTCTGATCAGACTGCCATTCCTTGTATTTTTTGCCACGTTCACCGCCGGGAATGATGACAGAAAGATTGTGTTCTTTGCACAGCTCATCACTCAGGTGGCGGATGCGGTGGTAGGTCTGTGTGCAGTCATGGTATTTGTTATATTCAATGTTGTCAGCCGCACAAAAGATGATATGGTTGTGTATATGCACCTTATCAATATGCGTGGTGACAACATACGAATATTTTCCCTCTAAAACCTTGTCTGCAAACTCTTTTCCGATGTGGTGCGCTTCCTCATAACCGACTTCGCCCGGAGCAAAAGCCTGTATCAGATGGTAGGCTTTGTTGGGACTGTTTTCCCTGCAATGGTCAAGCGTATATTTAAAGTCAATTGCCGCAGTTTCGGGCGCACACGCATAAGACGAAACATAGATTTGTTCATCGGTTTTGTCCGGGTTACAGATATATTCTATGGCTTTATCAACGGTTGCTTTGATAGCATGGATTTTTGTGTACGCCATACCTCGTTCATCAACTCCTTCACTTCGTCCATATCTTCCTGATAGATATGCCCGGTGCTGTTTATACGCTTCGCAATCTGGTTTAAACTGGAGCTGATACGTCCCAGTTCCGTATTGTAATTTCGCAGGTAACTGTAATCCACATCATAGACATATCCGTACAAAATGAGCTTGCGTAAAAAAGCGGATTTGCTTTTCATGCCGGACAGCTTAAACTTTCTGTCAAGGATATATTGTTCTTCGTCATTGAGATAAAATTGCACCGGATTGGTGCGGTTTCGCTTTGCCATTTCTGCCACTTCCTTTCTGATTTTGGGTACAAAAAAACTGCTGTAAAATGTTCGATTTTTACAACAGTTCGTTTCAAGTTTTATTCAATTTTGAGCGTAACCACCCAAGCAGATTATAGCAAAAGTGGCAGAAAAGGTCAAGGTATTCCGGTGGAAAACCGGAGAAAAATAAAAGAGGGTTAGGGATACTTCCCTATGGAAATTCAACTGCACAGACGATAGGAAAGTGCGGGAAATTTCGCCTGTGTCATGACACAGGCAGTGCTTGCTAAGGTTGTTTTTGGCACTCCAGGAGGGTGTGCCGGATGCTTTGTTATTTTGAAAATATAAGGGAATAAAAATATGTTTACAGATTACTGCTCACTTTCAAATACACTTTATAGTGGGATAGTAAGCTCTGTTTTGAAACCGCCATAATATTCACTGTGATCTATTATAACAGTTCCACTATGACCATCCATAATCTGCTTCACAATCAGCAGTCCTAAACCATGTCGTTGTTCGGTAGTGTTTGTATCACAGACCATATAATGCGGTGTGTGATTGAGCTTTTCTATTTGTTCATCGGAAACTCCGATACCGTTATCTTCAACACAGATGATACATTTGTTATTATATGTGGAAACTGATACATAAATCGCACATCCGTTTTCGTTATGAGTTATGCTGTTCTGAATAAGATTTGAGATTGCCCGTTTTAATAAATCCTTATCTGCGTTAATGTTGCAAACGGTCAGTTTATCATCAGTTTTCCATTTAATTGGAAATCTATCATCAATATCCATATTCATAAAATCTACAACGACTTGACGAACAACGGCAACAGCATTTTCCTCTTTTTTCATAATTGGTTGCATATTATATTCGAGCTTTGAAGCAAGATTAAGGTCGTTAATCAAATTCTTCATTCGCTCACTTTGCTTTACAATTACAGTAGCTTTTTTACGCTCTGTTTCCGAAAGACTTGGGGAATTTCCTAATTGTCCAGCATATCCCATAACCATTGACAGTGGTGTCCGAATATCGTGGGAAACACCCGCTATCCAATTTGCTCTTGCAGTTTCCTTTTTTCTTAACTGCTTTTTTTGCTCCTGCAAAATATCGGAGGTGTGATTGATATTAACGGATATTTCTGAAAGCACACCTGTTTCTGGAATGTGGACATTCTCTCCAATGGATAAACCTTGTATTCCCTTTGTAATCGGCTTAACTGATTTTAAGAGCTTCATATTAGCTATTAAATAAATTGCAAGGATAAGCATGATATTGATAAATAACACATTTAGAACAATTTGCGGAAAATTTGAAAGTAGGCTGTAATCCCAACTTGGTTGTGTATGTTTCCAAAAGCTGTCTTTTGGAAATCCGAGGACGACAACACCGTATTCATTTTCACCTGTGTAGGTTGGATAACCGTCAAGATATCCCACACTCAAATTAGCTATATCGGACAAAGTATAATCATTCGGAATAGTAGAAGGAACATTTTCGGTTTTCCATGTGACTTTCAATGTATTATTATCAACCAAAATCGCCCATGCTCCACAATCTGTCAATTTAGCAGACATATTTTCTGATAAAACATAATTTCCACCTGTGGACGATTGTAACGCTTTTCCTGTTTCTCTGGCTATATTGTAGGGAGACGCATCTTTATCGGGAATGTAGCTTGCCATAAGTACAACAAACGCAATAAAATTTATTAACACTATAAGTATAGAACTTAGCAGCAAAATACCTACAAAACGCCGTATAAGTTTTGGTACGCTTTTCATGTTACTTGTCCTCCACAATCAACTTGTAGCCTAATCCCCTGATTGTTACCAACGAAACAGGCTGTGAGGGATTTAGTTCTATTTTTTCTCTGATACGGCGTATATGCGCCATTAAAGAATTTTCATATCCAAAAGGATTATCGCCCCATGCAGCTTCACATAATGCGTCAATCGTTATAATACGTCCGGCATTTCTGTACAGGGCAGAAAGTAGATCATGCTCCTTTGCTGTCAGAGGAATATGTTCGTTATTTTTTATTACTTCGGCACATGAAAAATCAATCTGACTGTTTTTCAGTTTCACAATAGGGTTTTCACTCTTATAGCTTCTTCTTAAGATTGCCATGATTCGAAACAATAGTTCTTTTGGAAGAAATGGCTTTACTATGTAATCATCAGCACCTAACCCAAACCCCTTAAATTTATCATCATCTTCACCGCGGGCAGTAAGAAACAAAATAGGATAATCACCATATCGTTTTAACTGCTCCATTAAATCAAATCCATTCCCGTCTGGAAGCATAACGTCAAGAATTGCTAATTCTGGACGGAATTTTTGGGATGCTGCTATGGCATCTTTCATACTCTTGGCAGTCGTTATATTATGAAATCCGTATTCATTTAGGATTGATAAGACCATATCTAAAAGTTCTTGCTCATCATCAACGAGTAGTAAATGCTTGTTCAACAAGTAATCATCATTATTCATGGTGAAACCTCCTTTCACATTTACATTATACCATACTAAAAATGAATTTTTGAGTGTCCTGCAAAATGTAAGGTAGATGTAAGGTGGAGAGAATGTTGCCGCAAGGTTGGCGCAGTATCATAAACTCATGAAAGGAGATGTTGCTATGAACTATATTATTACAACAGAACAGTTGACAAAAAAATACAAATCTTTTGTCGCTGTTAATGATGTTTCACTTCATATTCGGAAAGGAAGTATTTACGGCTTTCTTGGTCCGAATGGAGCAGGAAAATCAACCACTATGAAAATGCTTTTAGGACTGACTGCTCCCACGAAAGGAGACTTTACAATTGACGGGAAACAATTTCCAGCTGACCGCATTTCCATTTTGAAAGAAATAGGCTCATTTATTGAGTCACCATCTTTCTATGCAAATCTGACAGGTAAGGAAAACCTCGATATTATCCGTCGCATTTTAGGACTACCCCAAAGTGCAGTTGAAGACGCATTGGAATTGGTTGGTCTTTCAGAGTTTGGTGATCGTCTTGCAAAGAAATATTCACTTGGCATGAAGCAGCGGTTAGGGCTTGCCGGGGCGTTGATTGGTAGACCGCCTATTTTGATTTTGGATGAGCCGACAAATGGACTTGATCCGTCCGGCATACACGAAATCCGAAATTTGATTGAGTCCCTACCTGACCTTTACGATTGTACAGTACTTATTTCTTCTCATATGCTATCTGAAATCGAGCTGATGGCAGATGACATTGGGATACTCAATCATGGGCGGTTGTTATTTGAGGGCAGTTTGGATGAACTACGGCAGTATGCCTTACAATCTGGTTTTGCTACTGATAATTTGGAAGATATGTTTCTGTCTATGATTGAGAAAGACAATACAAGCAGGAAGCAGAGGGCAAAACTATGAGAACACTTGTAATCGAACTTCGGAAAAGCAAAAGGACAGGCGTTATCCCTCTGATGATTGCAGTGGGTATCGCGGGTGCAGCCTATGCTTTTATAAATTTCATTGTCCGAAAGGACACATTATTAAATTTGCCTTTAGCGCCTATGGATGTTCTTCTTACGCAGCTTTACGGCATGATTATGGTCTTAAATATGTTCGGTCTCATAGTCGCAACATGTATTATTTATAACATGGAATTTAAGGGAAGTGCAGTAAAAAAGATGTATATGCTGCCTATGAACGTTCCTACCATGTACCTGTGCAAATTTCTGATTTTAACAGTTCTGTTGTTGATTGCTGTTTGCTTTCAAAATTTGGCACTTGCAAAAATCGGTGTGACAGATTTACCGCAAGGCACGTTTGAAGCCCATACCCTGATATCTTTTGCGGGTTATTCATTTCTTACGTCAATGCCTGTATTGTCCTTTATGCTTTTGGTATCGTCGCGATTTGAAAATATGTGGGTGCCACTTGGAATTGGAGTAGCGGGATTTTTAAGTGGTATGGCATTGGCTTCGTCAAATATTACGCTTTTTATGATACATCCTTTTGTGGTTATGTTAAAACCTGCTGTTGCTATGAGCGCACAGCCAAATATTGCGGTTGTAATTGTATCCTTGATTGAAACAATCCTGTTTCTATGTGCGGGATTGTGGGCAGCTAAAAATCTACGCTATGAATAAGGAGGTGTATAGAAATGAGCTTTTGGGAACTGCTTAAAATTGAATTTATAAAAGTAAAGCGTAGTAAGATCATTCCATTGATTTTTATTGCCCCGCTGCTTGTAGTTGCGTCTGGCGTGGCAAATCTTCATAGTTACTTTACCCCGGAATATACAAACGCATGGGCGGCTATGTTTATTCAAAGTGCATTGGTCTATTCGTATTATCTGCTTCCGTTTAGCATGATTGTCATTTGCGTGATGATTGCAGGACGGGAAACAGGAAATAATGGGATAATGAAGATGCTGGCACTACCTGTTAGCAGATATGCGCTTTCTGCTGCAAAATTTTGTGTGTTGTTATTTTATCTGTTTATGGAAATGGTTGTATTTCTTGCAGTATTTGTTATAGCAGGATTGCTTGCAACCAGTGGCACAGGGATTACAGAAACACTTCCGATTATGTATCTATTGAAATGGTGTTGTGGGCTGTTTTTGACTATGCTTCCGAGCGTAACGACTATGTGGGCGATTACTGTACTTTTCGATAAGCCACTGTTATCCGTTGGATTAAATATGTTCCTTGTTATTCCCGGTGTGTTAGTAGCAAATACTCCGCTTTGGATAGCATATCCTTATTGTTACAGTGGCTATTTGGTTTCTTGTTCTTTGCATGATTTTACGACAATAGGCATAGGCAATGGATTTCAGTTATTTCCATTTTTGCCATGTGCCATTGTGATTTTTGTATTTGCATTTTGGGTAGCAATAACACGCTTTGGAAAAAAGGAAATGAGGTGACAAACTATTATGAATCAAAAGAAATTTCAAAAATTGAGTGTGGTAGCATTGATTATAAGCCTTCTGCCATTGGTAACATTTATCCCTGTTTTGCTCCATATTACATTGACAGATGGTGTACGTTCTGCATGGGTGGGGGTCAATATCTTTTGTATTTTTGTAGGATTGATAATTTCGGTTATTTGTGTCAAAAATCGTGATAGCAGAAATGTAATAAATATTATTTCGACAACCATTAGTAGTTTTTGGGTGTTGCTCATGGGAGGTATTGTTGCCCTTGCCTTGTTTATCGGATTTGTTCAATAGGAATGGTATTATGCTTTCGATAAGAAAATTATTTGCAGCTATATTTATAACTTTAATTGTATTGTCCTGCGTAGCCTGTTCTGGACTTGATATTTTATCGGACAATATCAAAGGAGGCGCAGATAGGTTGGTGGAAGCATTCAGATTAAGATAGGGTAGAGGAGGGGAAGTATGAAGAGATTATTGCTTGTAGATGATGATACAGCTTTTTAAAGATACTATCGTCCTTGTTGCAACGGGATTTTCAAGTGTACGAAGCTACGGGGGTGGAAGAAGCATTGAAAACACTTGATGTTGTCCTGATTCATGCAATTTGTTCCGATTTCAATATGAAGGATGGAACAGGGATTGAATTGCTTGAAAGACTATATCATGAAAAAAATGGAATACCGTTCCTTCTTATGTCGGGTGATGATGATCGCAGACTTGTTGAAACCGTAGAACGGTATGGGGCTACATTTTGTTGTAAAACAGATTTTGAACTCTTGAAAAAAATAAAAAAATTATAATTTTACGATAAAATGATAGTTATATAAATACCAGATTTTTATTTAGAGAAATTAAGGGTATTAACAGTTCTTATTTTAAGTATGATGGGAGGTGATTTCTTTGGGAAGGTGTTGATTTTATCGTTTAAGGATGATGAAGAACATATTATCAATCGCATTTTATCCTGTATGAATAAAGAGGTAGAGATTTTGCATCACGGAAATGTTCAAAGCGGACAACTTTATTTCGATGGACTTTGTGTTGATGAACAGAAGAGAATTGTAGTTCGTGAAAATAATGAGATTGAATTGACCTATACGGAATTTGAAATATTGCTTTTATTGGCACAGAATATGGGTAAAGTATTTAGCAAAGAACAAATATATGATAGTGTTTGGAAAGAACCTTATTTTGGCGATCATAATATTGTCATGAGCCACATCCGTAACTTACGAGGAAAGATAGAGGATAATCCAAGTAAGCCGATTTACATCCAGACAGTATGGGGAGTTGGGTATCGTTTTAACAAAAATTTAAGCAGTGGTCTGTGATGATGATACAGATCACTGCTTATTTTTCGTTTTTGATGCCCAAAAGATATTCACATGATACATGAAAAAATTCTGCCAGAGCAACAACTTCATAATCTGGAACAAAGCGGGTTCCTTGTTCGATGCGAAGCACCGTAAGGTCGCTGAATTCATATCCGGCAAGTTGGAGCTGTTCAGCAAGGGCTTTTTGTGACATATGTTTTTCAGTGCGTAATTCCTTTACACGCTGACCAATCAGATTTTTTGAATTGCTTTCTTTATTCCAGTAAATCTTCATTCAAATACCAACTTTCTAAAGATGAAGTGCTATGTGATTGATTTTACGGAATATTTTTGATAATATACTTCTAAAGATGAGGTATAGAAAAATAAAATTGTTGAAAATGGTTGGGGATTGATAATACTGACTGCAAAATGCAATACTTATTGATAGGGAAAGGTGGATACGAGAATGAACGAAGTATTTGAAACAATAGCAGAGGTATTTGAGGAGCTTCGGAGTGAAGCCGGGGAGCGTGAATATTCTGTTCAGACGAAAGAATCGGAAAAGGCAGATAAGGAGTTAAAAAAGGTAAACCGGGAATACGAGAAGCTATTGACAGAGGTTTCGGCAGAACACCAACAGTTCTTGGAGGACTATATGGATATTGTGGATCATGCTCATTTTGAAGAACAGCAGAGAGCGTATTATCAGGGTATGATTGATGTGATACAGATATTTGATGGATTGGGAATTTTAAAGGAAAGAAGTAAGGTAAAAGAATTGCTTACTTCTATGAAAAGATAAGATAACAGGGTGGAAGGCTATGGAGAGCTGACCGCCCTGTTTTTATCCAGAATAATATAGAAATAATCAAGAAAAAATCGAAATCTTTCTGCTATTCTGTTTCATGGGTTTTATATGTACGAAGATAGGCTTCTACCAGTGCAAGAATGGTGGTTATCTGATCGCTTGTACATTCTGAAAGATAGACCAGCAGTCTTTGGTAATCCAGATTATCAGTTGGAGCTGCCGGATAAAAGAACGGATCAGCAGAGATGTGTAAAGCACGAATGAGCTGACCAAGTTTTTCGAGGCTTGGAACATTACCATGATTTTCGATCTCTTTGATATATCTTGATGAAACACCGGATTTTTCGGATAACTCATCATAAGTCAGCTTCTGGTCTAATCTGGCTTTCTTCAGGCGAAAACCCATGTCTTTATCAATTTTCTTAGATTTAGCCATATCATGCACCTCCGTATATAGTGTATAGTTCACCATTTAAAAAGAAAATGAACTAATAACGCACTATATCAGAGGGGTATAATACACTTGAATAAAATGAGAAACTTTGGATATTGCATATAAAAAAACGCAGTATTCAAAGGTTTTTTCTCATGTTTTTTATCCTTTGAATGTGTTTGGGAGAGCTATGTATTCTGAAACATTGAAAGGATATTTTTGTATCTGGGGAATATCGTCTTGCACATTACGTGGAAGGACAGGTAAATAGGTCGCATTTTAAGTAATGCGGCAAATTCTACAATTGAAAGTGCATTATATACACTCGTAGAATGTGGAGAAAATTTAATATCAGCTATAAACAGCGTCCTGTGGGTATGTGCCCATAAGGGCGTTTTTTATATACAGAAAAATTTTTCTAAAAATTTTTCAATCCACCCGAACATCTTACTGGTTTCATTTGGGAGATACACCGGAAGGGAAAAAGGGCAAAAGTCTTAGCATTCGGAACGGGAGGAGGTGAACTCGTATGGGGCAACCTTCTTCTAAGGATGAAATGACTATCCGGCACCAATTTGACCGGTTATGCCAGATGGCATTAAAAGGCGAAGCTGTAAATTATTACAAACACATGGACTATCGCAGGAAACACGAAGTTACATTCTCTGAACTGTCGGAAAAGGAGTTGAGCAAGTTATTTACTATGGATGAGTATGGAACAGAATATCATCATTTTGAAGTGCATGGCTATGACATTGAAGTAAAAAATACCCTGATTGTTGAAGCTTTGAAGGAACTTACAGAAAGAAAAAGGAATGTCATTTTACTTTCATATTTTATGGAAATGAGCGATGCGGATATTGCAAGAGAAATGAATTTGGTTCGCAGTACCATTCATGAACACAGGACACGCTCACTTGAAATTTTGAAGAAGATCATGGAAGGAATAGCAGATGAAAAAGATGTATAAAAGCAGAAATGAGGAAAATTTGTTGCCTTTCCATATTATAAAGGCAGCATCAGAGGGCGATGTAAGTGCCATCAATGCAGTGTTAAAGCACTATGAGGGATACATAATCAAATTGTCTACCAGAAAGTTATATGACGAAAGTGGACAGGTGCATTACTGCATTGATGAAACTCTGCGTCGCAGATTGGAAACCAAGCTGATTACAAAAATATTGGCGTTTGAAGTTGCATAGCATCCAATCAGAAAATTCCCTTTCTATTTATTGATTGGAAATGATGCAGCGTTGTACCTTGACAACTGAATATTTTTGCATACAGGACGTGAGGATATGCCGAGCCACTAGTATAAATGTTTTTAATTAACTCGACTCAATAAGCATTCCATGATATAATCTTCATATAATTGTATAGGGAGGTCATATTCATGGGCAGAAAAGTAAACACAATAACACTAACAGAGGAGCAGCGTTCGTATCTTGAATTACAAACTCGTGCTAGAACAATACAGGCACAAACCGTGTGTAGAGCAAGAATATTGTTGTTACGTGCTGATGGTGTTTCTATTAATGATATTGCTGATAAAGTAGGCATCAATAGATGCAGTGTAATGTTGTGCTTGAATAAATTCAAAGAGGGCGGTGTCGAAAACGCCTTGTTTGATGCTCCCGGTCGTGGTCGTAATGCTGAAATAACCGATGACGAAAAGACGTGGATTATAAATATCGCATGTCAGAAGCCGGTTAATCTTGGCTATTCAGCAGAAGTATGGACACGTGCCCTTCTCACAAAACATATCAATAAGTTTGCAGAAAATGCAGGTTATACAAGGTTATCAACTATAAGTCAGTCAAAGGTTCGCACAATACTTGAAGAGGCAGATATTAAGCCTAACAAAATAACTTATTACTGTGAAAATCGTGATCCGGATTTTGACCAAAAGATGCACAATGTCCTTCTGGTATATAAACAGCTATCATTACAGTTCGATAAAAAAGGACAACTTCTTCCATTTTGTGAAGATGATCAGGTGGTGCATGTACTCTCTTATGATGAGAAACCTGGAATCCAGGCAATTGCCACCACATCAGAAGATATCCAGTCGGATAATAATCATAAGACCATAAGCCGAGATTATGAGTACAGGCGTCTTGGAACCATTTCACTGCTTGCCGGAATAGATTTGCAAACAGGTGAGGCGATTCCACTCGTTAAAGAGTCCCATAACAGTAAGGACTATATCGAATTTCTTAAAAAACTTGATAACAAGTATCCAAAATCAGATAAGATTCGTCTGGTGTTGGATAACCTTAAAGTTCATTCTTCTGAGGAAACCAGAAAATACCTCGCAACCGTACCAGGAAGATTTGAATTTGTATTTACTCCAAAGCACGGTTCATGGTTGAATCTTGTTGAGGGCTTCTTCAGTAAACTTACTCGCCAGATGCTCAAGGGCATTCGTGTAAAAACTAAGGATGAACTTGTGCAGCGTATATATAAATACTTTGATGAAGTAAATGAAGAATCTGTTATATATCATTGGAAGTACAAACTTGAAGAAATTGATCCAAATGAAGAAGTGGTGGTTGATACGTTGCCAGTCAAAAAGTCGAGTTAATTACTGACAGCTATACTAGGTAGGTTCGCAAAGATGTACCTGCCCTTTTTCGGGTGAACGTGAAGAAGTGTTAAACATTACATTGAAGCAAAGGTATGGAGCGAGAAAAATCTGACAAAATGTGTGGCAGTAACACAGGGCGATGAAGCATATCTGTAATAATGATACTTCCGGATTGTAAAAAGATTTGTAGTCCGGTCAATTTGAATGACGGTGCAAGACCGATGTGGGCAGAGTAATGATCTGCCACCTGTATTGCATTTTTATCTGCCTATGAGAGCCTGCAAGGGGATTGTGGGTTGTCATTGGCAGATAAGATGCGTAGTGAAAGAAAGGACAGAACGATGAAATACAATTATAATGAAAAGAAGCGATTTGTAAGGTATAAAAATGGTGCAAAACTTTACGATGTATGCCAGTCTACTTTTGAAAAATGGGCAAAGGAAGCCGGAGCGGTATGCAAGGTAGGAAAAGCAGTTATCGTTGATTGTGAGGTGCTTGACAGATATTTAGAAACTTTTAGACTTCCAGCAGAATAAGTAGAGAGAAATGTATCTTAAATTTTATGATTGAAATTGATTGTATTACAAAAAGTAGTTGATATATTGTATTACGAAAAGTATAATAGTGGTAGATGAAGAAAGGAGAATACCTATGGCTAAGATGGGACGTCCAAAGTTGGATGTAATCAAAGACAAGATTGTTACGATTAGAATGTCCGACGAAGAATACCAGCGGCTTAGGGATTATTCTGAAAAGCATCAACAGACTATAACGGAAACAATTAAAGAAGGAGTTGACTTATTGTATAAAACTCGTAATTAAGGTACAGTTCTCTTCTTTCTGAAAAGAAAGGAGCAGACGTATGGCAAAATCACGAAAAGACAGTAAGGGGCGAGTGTTGCGAAAGGGGGAGACTGTTCGCAGTAATGGTATGTATCAGTACGCTTACAATGACAAGTTTGGAAAGCGACAGTACATATATGCAAAAGATTTAGTGACACTTCGGCAGAAGGAAGAAGAAATAATAAGAGATAGATTGGATGGAATTGACAGTCACACAGCTAAGAACCAGTGCTTGAATGAGATATTTGACAAGTACATGGATACAAGAAAAGATTTAGCTGCCCGTACCTATGCAGGATATATGTATCAGTATAATGCTTATGTGCGTCCCACTATAGGCAGACGTAAGATAAAGGATATTAAGTATTCGGATATCTTATACTTCTATAAAGTTTTAATGGAAGAACACAATTTGAGCTATGGAACGATTGAACATTTGCAGCGAGAAATACATCCAGCGTTTGAAATGGCGGTAAGGGACTGCATTATAAGAAACAATCCAACTCACAAAGTCTTAGGACAGCTTAAGAAACAGACCGGAGCAAAAAGAGGTGTGAGAAATGCACTTACACCAGAACAGCAGCAAGCATTTTTGCAGTTTATGGACGGTCATCCAATTTATGACCATTGGAAGCCGATATTCACATTTTTCATCGGAACAGGAGTCAGAGTTGGAGAATTAAGCGGTCTTAGATGGAAAGATGTTGATTTTGAAAATGGATATATTACAATAGACCATGCAGTTATTTATTTTGCAGGGAAGTTGAATAAAACCAACAAAAGAATTTATGTTTCCACACCAAAGACAGAAGCGGGCATTCGCAAAATTCCAATGGTAAGTGAAGTGCGAAAAGCACTTGATGAGGTTAAGCAGTACCAGTATGATAATGGTATTTTCTGTAAGTCCGACATTGATGGCTATACAGATTTTATATTCCTAAATTGTTTTGGAACTGTCTATCTGCAACAGGATTTAGACAGATCGTTGAGCAGAATAATTGATGCATACAACGATTGTGAGTTGCATGAAGCAGCTCTTAACAAAAGAGAAGCATTGCTTTTACCACATTTTACCTGTCACAGTCTCAGACACACATTTTGTGCTAGGTTTTGTGAGCATGAAACGAATCTGAAGGTTATTCAGTCAGTTATGGGACACGTTGACATTGGTACAACAATGAACATTTATGCAGAGGTTTCAGAAGCTAGAAAAAAGCAGTCAATGGAAGCTCTTGCAGAGAATTTGAAATTATTTTAGACAGAATGTATGGAAGAGTCCTTTAGGGCGCTTTAGTACATCAAAATAAGGGTTAGTACATCAATTTGATAAGAATTATACCTGATAATACGTTGTTAGGAATACTTTCCAGAAAGCAAAAATTCCAATAATACTGCGTAATATAGAATAATACGCAATATGGGATTGCTTATGGAGGAAAAACAGACCATCGTGGCGTGCGGAGCCGGAGCTTCCACAAAACGTGTCTGGACAGAACCAAATCCGGATGGCACACATCGGATCGAAAGATGCGAGAATGTCAAGGATGTCGGGCAGTATATCGAGAGAATTGATGAGATGATTGAGCGGAAGCAGAAACTTTTTGCAGAAGAATAAAAGGGTTTTTCTTCCTGAAATAGTACATCAAATGAGGGTTAGTACATCAAAAGTACATCAAAAAATTGGTCAGTGAACGACCATATAAACGCAAATTGAGACATGGAGAAGCGGTAAGAATGATTATAAATGGTGAATGTGGAGCGTTTTCTATGAAACTGCTTCAATGCTTTCTGGCTGCTGCTATGCGAAAAGAGTGGGTGCAGAAAGTAGAAACGGATACGGAAGCGTAATAGGATGCAACCTGGGTAATGGGAAAACAGAGAAATAGTATCTTATCATTTTTTTATGAAATTGGATGAGATTCTGCCTATATAATATGATTCTACCATTAAGGGGTGTACTTTTTGGGACAAAATAGATACTATAATTCTGAAAGGGGGAAGTATTTATGGACCTTGTGAAAATCGGAAGCTATATTGCAGAAAAAAGAAAAAAACTTGGTATGACTCAAAAACAGCTTGCTGAGAAACTGGGGAAGAGTGATAAGTCAGTTTCCAAATGGGAACGTGGTGTTTGAGTTATAATAGGACCAAGTTAGATGAAACCCAGTAAAATCAAGGGGTTATGCCTAATTTAGTCCTTATTTTTATACCATTTTAGCGGTAAAGATAGGGCGCGCTGCAATATTAAACCGAAAATCCAAGTCAGTATCACAGATGTCCACAATCAGTCTGAGAGTGAATCTGTGTGCTTAGATTAGGTACAATTTTATATCAGAAACATTTAGTGAGGACTAAATTAGCACTTGAGATGGAATACTCCATCAGCTGGTTTGGTCCTCTTTTTATTTGAGAGGAGTGGTCGAATGGGCAAGGTGTTAATTTGGTTCGTAATCATTATTAGTACAGTGGTTCTCTACTGTCTTATGAAAGTTAAGGCAGAGAGTGATGAACTGTATGAGGAATTAATGAGAAAGCATTTTTATGGCAGGTCTGATGATATTCCTGCATCTGACAAAACTGAGCACTTGAAAGGGTGTGGGTAATTATATGAAATTTTGCAAAACAATAATGCAGAAGGTAAGAGAAGATAAAGCTAGATAGTTTTGAGGACGTGGGAGTAATATCCTGCGTCCTTTTTTGATTCGGAGTTGTTGCAATACAGAACATTAATTCGATTCACTGTCACCATAAAATGCCATTAAGCAAAGGTGGTACAGATGCATACAAATCTGATTTTAGTCCTCACCTCCGGGGCTGTCTCTTTTTTTATAAAAACTTATACAATCTTAGTT
>ENA-OWPB01001726-OWPB01001726.1-human-gut-metagenome-genome-assembly--contig:-NODE-1726-length-17896-cov-4.143434_pt1 | contig 17896 bp, 16 predicted proteins | sample MGYA00248260_ERZ651838 | MGnify/ENA primary metagenome ERZ651838 (study PRJEB26924, sample SAMEA4378304) | human gut metagenome | biome: human gut; feature: human-associated habitat; material: faeces...
CTGTATTTACTGGGTTTGACGGGTGTTTTATATCCATTTAGCTGCAAAAGTCAGGATTTTTCATTAAAAGTAAATCTTTGTTTGTTATCTGTTCGAACAATTTCTTCCAATATTTCTCTGTTAAATTCACGGGTTTTTGAAATTCCGGCAATCAGCTCGTCTACATTTGCCCAACCATGTTCATCCAACTGGATTCCAATTATTTCTGGTTTATGACGCAGGATTAAACTTACAAATTTACTCGTACTTGTTAAATTCATTTTCATTCTCTTTTCTTTTGGAAAATTATAACTTTATATTACCATAATCAAATATACGCCACAATAAATGACCTGACTTATTTATACTAATTCTGTATAAATAAATCAGGTCATTTTCTTTTCACTAAAAAAAAATTTACTGAAAGTTAAAAAAACGTACAAAATGAAATTACTATGAGAAACGTGACAACCACAAGGAAAACTGGCATTTTGTACGCTCTTTTGAAAAACGTACATTATTTGAAAACGTACATTTGAAAATAGGATTATTTTGTACGTTTTGGAGAAGGAATTTCTCGGATATATAAATTTCTGGAAATTCCGAACGTACAAAATAAAGTGAATATTAGGACTTAGTGACTGATTGAAAACGTACATTATAATTGAAGTTCCTCTATAACCTTTTGGTTCAAAAATGGAACCAGGTTCCAAAAATGATACCTTACTGTTATCCGCATAAATCAAATATCTCTTGTATATATCCTTTCATAGTTTTATCAGAAAGATCAGTAATAAAATTCTCTTTCCAATATTCTGCTATATCTAACTGATCTTGTAACAGATATCCATCAATAATAATCCGTCGGTTCACTTTACAGTTTTATCGCGTGAAAGTCAAAGACAACGTACATTATAATTGCATGACTTCTATTGGATATCATCCATTTCGTCGATGGCTGCATTAACAACGTATCAGCTTCGCCTTATTCCTTAACATCACTAAAATTATATCTTTTGTTGTATTTAACTTTTCCTTTTCCATATGTATCCTCCAGCTGTATTTTGCCTATTATTTATGGTTTCCAAAATTTGCTTTCGCGAAATACCCGTACATTTTTCAGCTTCTGAAGCAGTCTTATATATTTTTACTAATTCTCCGTTTAACGTATACTGACAAACAGCATATGCTGTTCCGGTATTAATTTTTTCAATATCAAAATTGATATCAATATTATCTGGAATCTTTTCGTTTTCATTATATTTTCGCCATACACAATTAGCTGATGTATTTCTTTCACCACGGAGTACTTTAGAAATACTACTTGTTGATACACCTTTGGCATTTGCAGCTTCTGTTATATTTGAAAAAACACATTCAAAATTTCCTTTTAAGGTATAACAAGCAATATAAAATTTATTGGCTGTTTTCTTTTTAGTAGTATCTTTATAAGGCATATAAGTTACATTCGCTTTTTTTGTAGGCAAATTGATACTAATTGAATTAAATAATTTTTTTAAATTTGTATCGTTTATTTTTACCTTATAATTCCAATACAGCAATATCACTCCTTCTTGTTGACATTTTTGCTTTTTGACTTCATCTCTTTTTTGAGTAGTAATATAACCTTCCTCGCCACCAAATCGTTCAACCGCTTCATAATGCTGAATACCTTGATATTCAATTCCCACAATTTTCTGTGGAATAAAAATATCTAAAGATTGTAATCCTAACCAGTCATCATGGTATTGATATATTGCATCTTCGAAGTAAGATTTCACTAACATATATAACTCAAATTCACTTTTCCATTTTGTCGGAATAATACCTTTTTCTTCAAGATTCAAGTATATATGCTGATACTTTGTTGCATATTCGTTTGAGCATTCATACACATGAAAAAAATCCTGTCTATTATCATAGCAAGATACTCCTCTATATGATATATAGTAGTCATCCTCAGTTAATATTTTTACAGGAAATACTTTATTTAGTTCAGATATAATGTTAATTGTACTTTTGCCTTCAAGGTTAAGTTTATTTTTTACGTGGGCATAGTTTGTATACTTTTTCTTTGCATAAACCCCTTTAATACCATTGCAAAAACAGGAAACAGGAATTCCACTTATTTGTGGTGGCGTAATTTGTTTATCCTTAAAAAGCCATAACAACAAACGCTCCAATTCTTTATTATCTTTAGGTATTTTTATCAGATACTTCGTAGAAAAATCCTCTTCAAATAATGGAGTCATAACAGATACATCAGCTATATTTCCAAAATAATTTTCAACTACTATTTGAATAATTGGATTGCTCACAGAAAAGTAATAAATAATCGAACCATCAGCATCAAATATTCCGGTCTGCTTTTCCAACATCTTTTTAATCAATTGTTCCTCTTCATACAATTCTTGTTCATTTTCGCTAATTATTTTACTGTTATCCAATTTGTCTAAGGTATCCAGTTCATGGTTTAACAAATAATTCCATGGAGAATGTGCAAATTGAAGTTCTGGTAAAAATTTTTTTGTTTTAATATCAAATCGCTTACAATAATATTTTTTGTTTTCGATATTTGTAACAAAGAAAACCTGTTGCTCTTCGTCAAAAAAATATACCTCATTAACATTATCAATATAATGTATATAAATATCATCATAAAATAATTTTATTTGTGATTGCATTGAACAATCATTATATGTATGTAGACTTAAAATGTCCTCTGCTTCCGTTATTATATAAGAATTTTTGCTGTTTATTGATTTGATATGTACTTCTTTAAAAGTATCTTTTAAAACATAATAGTTATAGCAATCTTTATCTAGGAGTTGTAATTTATCTAATTGTAAATCAACATGATAATAATCTATTGACGTTTCATATTTTCCTACACTTAAAGGGGTAGGAAAATAACATCTATAACCAAAAAACTCTTCCAAATCACTTTCTGTTAAATAGCTTTCAGCATTTTTTATTACTCTGGCTTTTGAATTTCCACAAGGATAATTCATTTGTTTTAATAATGATTGTAATTTTTTATATGGATAATATGGTATTGATTGGAAATATGTCCCAAGTTTAAGCAAACCGGCCTTTACTAATGTTTCTCGTATATGTACACAATTATATTTTTTCAAAAAATACGGATAGTTATTTTGAACATCTCTTATATCGCCATAACTAGCATATGCCAACATTGCTTTTTCTAAAGTAATTAATTGTCTAGTAAACATATTTATCCTCTTTCTGATATCAGGCGGCTACTGTAAAGGAACCATATCCTTTCGAATTTATTACAACAATTATAATGTTAATATTTTTATAGATATTGTACCAAAACTCCATCACATCAGCTAGTCTAAAGTATATGATGAAATAAGAAATTGAAAATGTACTTCATGATTTAAGTATCTTTATAACCTTTTGGTTTAAAAATGACACCTTACTATCATTCATATAAATCAAATATCTCTTGTATGTATTCTCGCATAGCTCCATCAGGAAGTGTATTCATAAAGTTCTCTTGCCAATACTCTGCCACATCTAATTTATCTTGTAATAGGTATTCGTCCTTAATGCTCTGCCGATTCACTTCCTGTTTAATGTTCCCCGCAAGTTCCTCTAGTAAACCCTTATGCTCCATATCGAAAACAATTTTATACTCCTCAAATCCCAAAGCATCCAACAAATATGAAATACGCTCGAAATCACGAATACTCATTACCTCTTCCCCAATAAGTTTCTTCCGATCTTTTAAGCTACATATACTAAGAAACAGCAATCTTTGTTGTTTTACTCTTTTCTCCATATATCAAATCCCCCTTAAAAATATTTTGTGTACTTAAAATAAGTTCATATAAAACATAGTATCAAAATTTCCATCTAATATAAATACTTATAGTGTACTTATTATGAACTTATTTCTAAGGAGAATATTTTGATATGGAAAAAGATAAACATTTGGGATTGCGTATAGATTCAGATACCCATAGAAAATTAAAAAGTATGGCTGAATATGATGGTCGTTCTATAAACGGAGAAGTATTGTATCTAATCAGACAAGCAATCGCTGAACATGAGAAAGCTCACGGAGAGCTGAAATAAATCACCTCTACTTAAGCTCTAATTTTGCAAAAAGAGACTCCACTATGGAATCTCTTTTGCTCTACACATTCATTATACGTTTAAAATAGTTTTTAACTCATCTACAGTTCTTCCGTAGAAAAATGTAATTTCTTGTGTAGTTTTTCCAGTTTTTAATGTATCTTGAATCATTTATTTTTTCTTGTATTAGAGCCAAATAACAGCTTATGAAGCTTGTAAAAAATATATTTTAGCCTTCAATTATCCCATCATTATCATCCTCATCTGTATGAATTTCATATTCACAGTTTATGCATTCCCAATAATCATCCCAGTACATAATACCTCCACAATTTGGACAATTCTTGAAGTATCTTTCACTAATATCCTCTTCTAATTCTCCGGAGCAATATGGACAATGGCTGTACTCAGATTCATCATATATTTTGTCACAATATGGACACATCTGCATGCTTATTACCTTCCTTTCAATTGATATTTATTTTAGTTTGTCCTATTATCAAACATTATTTACGAAACAAACGCAAAAAAACTTTTCCACCTTCTTCAACTAGCTCAGTTGTATTTTCTGATAAATAATCTATTACTGGATGCCACATTTTCTTAAAATGGAAAAACAGCTCGCCATTTATTTCTTTTGTCGGACAAGTATACCGTCTGCCACCTGTAGTAATTTGACACCACTTCAATATCTTGTTCACACCTAACACCAACATTTAATCACCCCCTCTCGGCATACTTAAGTTATAATTTTTTCAAATTATCCGAATAATCTGCTCATATATCAGTATTTCTTTTGAACCGATATTCTTATTGTCATGATAATGTCCAAAGAACCATTTCGTAAAATTTACCCGCTGCTTCACCAGCTCCAGATAATCTGTCATGGAATCTACTGAAAAAGTCTTATCTACAAACTGATTCTGTGTACTTGTAGCACAACAATGACTGATAATAAAATCCACCTCATTGTTATTCTGAGATAAATTTCTTAACCCCTCTTCCATTTCCTCATTTGAAGCCATTTCTTCTTTCCACCAGGAAATGTGATTCACACGATACGGCAGCCATTCCTTATCCAGTTCTTTCTTTTTCTTCTTGAAATCCGGTGCTTCCGGATCAAGTATTCCACCGTCTGTATCATGACTTTTTGCTCCGCCAAACACAAAGAATTTCTTTCCACAAAGTTGAAAAACCTGTCCTCGCATAAGATGGATCACCGAAGGTCTGATCTTATGTACATTTCCATCATTCCATTTTTCTACGGGATAGCTGTAAAGCCTATCAAAATTTTCATGGTTTCCCTCGCAGAAAAGGGTTGTGAAAGGTCGATCTTCCAACCAATCCATCCAATGCTTTTCATGTTTATTTTCTTCAAAACGGTTCCATACCCCACCAAAATCACCACAGATAATGACATAATCCTCTTTTGTCATTTCATACTGTTCCGGGAAATTTTTCGTATTGAATCGGGTAAAATCAGCATGGCAATCGCCGGTTACATAAATCATCCTTACTACTCCTCTTTGATCAAATATTGTACGGGAACTTCTTTTGTTAACCATACTCCATTTTTTGATAAGAAAAATTTGTATCCATTGTCATGCATTTCTTTTGTTTTTACAATATAAAGCACAGGCTTTCCATGACGCGAACCTACTTTTGTAGCTGTAGCTGCATCTGATGATAAATGCACATATAACCTATTCTTTGGAATCAATCCTTGCTGATCAATGGATGCAACATACTTTTCTCCAGTCCCATGCCAAAGTCTGTCTGGCGGTATTGCTTCTGGTAATTCTACATCAACAGGAATTGAATGTCCCTGATTTGCCCGAATCTTTGTTTTATCTTCATTAAAAGTAAATCTTTGCTTGTTATCTGTCCGAACAATTTCTTCCAATATTTCTCTATTAATTTCATGAGTTTTGGAAATTCCAGCAATCAACTCGTCTACATTTGCCCAACCATGTTCATCCAACTGGATTCCAATCGTTTCTGGTTTATGGCGTAGGATTAAACTTACAAATTTACTTGTACTTGTTAAATTCATTTTTATTCTCTTTTCTTTTGGAAAATTCTCATATCTTTATATTACCATAATCAAATATACTCCACAATAAATGACCTGACTTATCTATACTAATTTCTGTATAAATAAATCCGGTCATTTCCTTATCACTCTTAATCAACGCAAGCCGTATAATTCGTTAATTTAAACTTGATAATGAACGCATAACTAAATCAATATCTTTATTTTCCAATTCCTGAATAATATGTAAATATGTTTTCTGTGTTGTTGTCATACTCGAATGTCCCAATCTTCTTGCTACACTAGCAATAGATACGCCTGTAAACAGCAATAAAGACGCATGCGTATGCCGCAAACCGTGAATTGATATTACCGGTATATTACATTCTTTACAATGTCTTGCAAGTATATTATTTACCGTTGAATTGTATACTGCACCATCAACAAAAATTGGTTTATCCTCTGGCAAATGTTTAATTAATTCAGAAAATTGGATAACAGTTTGCCAATCAATCTGTATTTTCCTGACTGATGACCTGTTTTTTGTAGGTTGAAACCCACTTTTCCCTTTATAATCCCAAGTTTTATTTATTGAAAGCGTCTGATGTGCAAAATCAAAGTCATTAGGTGTTAAAGCCAACGCCTCTGAAAATCTCATTCCTGTTTTTGCAACCAATAAAATAAAGTAATCCCAATTCACCTTATCCTTCAGATCTAATGATGCCAACAAATTGTGTAATTCAAACTGATTTAAATACTTGATTTTCTTAACTGCGGGTGTTTTTCCTTTAATTATTGCCTTTCTTGTCGGATCGCGCTCAATCAATCCTTCATCTACTGCATCTAATATTGCTCCCTTTAACTGATGATGAAAATCCATTGTTGTCTGCCTTTCATGATACTCAGCATAATCATTTAATAATTGTTGATAAGCAATTCGGTTCATTTCATATACTTTTAATGATGGAATCAACTTAACCAGCCATTTCTGTGTCATGAGATACTTATCCATAGTCACTTTCCTTATCGCCCCCTTTTTGTAAACTGTAATCCATTTTGCATAATATTCACAAAATAAATCTGTTTCTTTAATTTCTTTCAACATAAAATTTCCTCCATTTGGTAGATTACGGCTTACGTTGATGAAGGGTGATAAGGTGGTCGAGGTAATCAAAAAACTTCCCTATTCGTTTTTGTTCATCTACATCTTGTGGAATAAACATTATCATTTCACGAATAGCTTTTAGCCCAAGGTTTTTAATGGTTGTACCTGTTAGACTGTCCATGAAATACCCCTGAACAGAAGGTGCTTGAAGATAAGCATATACAAATCTCTTATCGAATTCTGATACCTTTATATAAGCTGCACTTTTCCCAAGCATCAATCTCTCACCAGAATAATAAGCAAGATTACCGATTGTTCCGTTAATTGACATAAGGATAGTTGTATCATCTAGCGATTTATCTGCTATACTTTGCTGGCTTTCATTTACTTTTTTTGTCTCTGCACTAATTACAATTTTTCCATCAACAAGGTTATTTCCATTGATAAAATAAATATTTCCATCTTCACAATATATAGGTGTGCCGTGCAATCCATCCCCTATTTCGGATACACCTTCTGAGAACTTACGCTGTTCCCAAGAAATAGAAAAAGAGCCAGGTATTTTCCCTGACTCTTCAAAACAGTCTGAATAATTATGCATAATCCCAACAATTATTCTGGAATATTCACTTCAAAACCACCTGATAAAATAAATTTTCGCAACAATTGATCAGTTTTCATATTCACTTTCGGCGGAATAAGTTTAGTATGTTCATAAGCTTCTAAGAATTTTTTTGCTTTTTCTTTATCAACACTCTTTCTCAATTCGTCAAATCGCCCAAATTCATTGATATTAGCCTCTGTTAATCCAAGACTCATCATATCTCTTAGTTTTTCTTCATCCATACCAAATGCAGTGGCAAAATGATGAATTTGATCATCCTTCGCGGTGTATAGATATTCTGTAATATAATCTCTTAAAGTTTTTCCAGGTTCCGGAATGACATCTCCACGCTCTGTATCATGTAGAAAAATATTGGCATATTTCTGTTCTTCCTGTGTAAGTCCTGCAAACGTTTTATGTAATTCTGCCCTTGCTTGTTCGATTAGTTCTCCAGGTATTCCCTCTTGTTTGATTAATTTCAGATACTTTTCAAATCTACTGTTCATATAATCTGAATCTATGCGCCCAGTATCAATTTCAATTAAATATCCAACAAGATCATATGGCACATCTTCATTTCTTCCACCTTCACCTCCACCTTCAGATAGTTCTTTATATCTTTGTGCCAGAATCAGGTACGATTTTTCATCAAAATCAACTGTTATCTCTGTTTTTTCGTCATTTTCGTTATCTGCAAATTCGTACTGTTCCTGGCTCCACTTGAATCCCTGAACCTTTGCAGCTTCAAGATATGTATTAAAATCCCTGAATAACGATGCAAACTTCGCTTTAACAGCTTTTTCTTCCGGAAGTCTCGTAAAATCAGGAATATTTGCATTTTTAAATACTTCAGACATATCCTTAAAAATAGAGTTCATCTTTTCAAGATTATACGACAATTTTTCTACAAAAAGACCTATCTGCTTATCTCCTGAATATAATTTAACTGCACGGGCAACATTTTGCTCCATCGTATGTGGTTTTCTGTAATATCGAATCACGCCAAATGGTTTATCAGGTCCAAATAATCGATTCGTCCTTGAAAAAGCTTGTATAATATTTTCATATTCCAGAATCTTATCCATATACAGCGTATTAACCCATTTAGAATCAAATCCCGTAAGCATTTGATCCACAACAATTAAAAGATCTAACTGTTTTTGTGGTTCTCTTTCTATTCTCTTATACTGTTCTTTATGTGCTAATCTAAGAGCAATATCTTTTTTTAACTTTGCATGCGTTGGAATATTATAATCCATCCCATATTGCGTATTGTAGTCACTGATAATCTCAATCAATCCATCTTCTTTAAACACAACACCACCATTATTATCAATGTTTGGATCAAACAGACATGTAGTTTTCAATGCTGGCATCCGTTCTTTTATCAGCCGATAATATTCAATTGCTTCTGGAATACTACTTGTTGCAAAAATAGCATGAAATTTTGCATTGTGACTAAGCCGCACCCAGTTCTCTTTAATATCTTCGACAACCTTTTCTTGATGCTCTTTTGAATGATACTGGCTTTGTGGAATAAAATCTTCAATGCCTTTGATCCATTTTCCATCATTTCTCATCTCACCCGCCATTTTTACTTGAGACTCATCCATGTACTTGTAATAAATTTCAGCTTTTTTAGGATCTGAAATCGCCTCTTCCTCTGTATGCGCCTTAGCTTTTTCTAATGCGACAGCTCTCCGTACATCTTTATCGCGAAAAGTCAATACCTTATACGGATCAAACCCTAGTACATTTTTATCTCGAATTCCATCTGCAATACTATATCTATGAAGTTCATTTCCAAACACATCTGTCTGAGCACTCTTTTTTCTTGCATTTTCATCAAAAATCGGTGTTCCTGTGAATCCAAAGAAAATAGCATTCGGAAAAGTCTCTTTAATCGTTGTTAGCATATCCCCAAAAGTAGATCTATGTGCCTCATCAACTATAAATACAAGCCTTTTTTCACTAATAATCTCTATATCATGCTTGTTGAGACCGCCTTCTTCATCACGGATATTACTCATTTTCTGAATCGATGTAACAATCAGCGTATCTGACGCATTACTACTTTTTAGTTTTGACAATAAAACATAAGTATTCTCTGTTGCCTGCACAGTTTCATTATCATCAGCAAATCCTCTATATTCCTTCAAAGACTGTGTTCCCAACTCAATTCTATCGGTTAAGAAAACGACTTTGTCCGCATCATTAGAATTTGCAATTAACTGCGCAGATTTAAAGCTGGTCATTGTCTTTCCAGATCCTGTAGTGTGCCAGATATATCCACCTCTTTGATTGTTTCTTGCCCACTTTGTTTTTGAAACAACATCCGAAATTGCATTCGCTGCATAATACTGATAACTCCTCATGACTTTTAAAATGCCATCCGAATCATCCGCTACTGTATAAAAACCAATCAACTGATGTGCCATCGGAATTGAAAGAAGGGTGGATGCTATTTCTTTCCAGTTATTGATCGGTTCATTATTAAAATCTGCCCAATGGAAATAATAATCAGGATTAAATTTACCCTCTGGGCCCGGATTGGCAAAATATACCGTATCATCCGGATTCATGGCAACAAATATCTGTACTAATGAAAAAAGTCCTGTAAATACACCCTCATATGCGTATTTTTCAATCTGATGGTACGCTTGGCTAACCGGTACTCCGCTTTTCTTTAATTCTATGTGAATAACCGGCATACCGTTTATGAGAAGCATCAAATCTCCTCGACGATCATTTAACATCTTAGACTTACTTGGGAACACAGGTTGCTGAACAATCTGATATCGGCTCTGTCCCGCAGCAATTTCTTGCCTATCATAGATCTTTAGGCTGATTTCTTTTCCAAAATGCAATTTATCATCTGGATTATCACGTTTCACCGATACGGTTTTTCCATTTATAAAACCATTTAGTTTCAACGGCGTCCGCAATTCCATAATTTGCTCAATAATCTGTTGCATTTCTCCCTCTGTCAATGGATAATTATCAAGTCGATCTTGCCCACGATTATTGTCAAATAAAATATTTGCCCAATTTTGAATAAGTTCTTTTTCTGTAGGATACTTGATAACCTCTTTCTCCCATCCTTTTTCTGATAATATTTTGATTAAAGCCTCTTCAAAATCCGACTCTTTCTTAAAAACCACTATTCTCCCTCCTTCCCATTAAGTTGATTTCTTACACAAACATCTTTTCCAACATTGCTTTTTTAACATTTTTCAGTTTTTCTAACTCTCGCTGATGAAGAGTGATGAGCTTGTCGAGGTTAGAAAAATATAAACCAATTTTTTCTTGCTCTGATTTATTCGGAATCTTCAAGCAAAGATTTTCCAACACTGTTTGACTGATATTTTTATTTGCACTATTAGTAGCTTGTGCCATAATTTGATTTCGTACAGATTCTATTCCGAATAAAAACCTTTTAAAATTATTATCCAATCCATATTCATCTCGAAATCTTATAATAAATCCAGAATATGTTGTGTTTTCAAGGTTTTGTGGTACTAAGGCGGCTTCTCCTACACCTTCCAATTTTACCGAAGAGCGTACAAACAATACATCGCCATTCAGCAAATTATAATCTTTCAGCTGTGAATCAGATGCCATTGCTTTCCCTAAATTTGTAACATCAATCACACTACTTCCAAATATATTTTGAAGATTTACAAATGGAAATCCTATTCCCATAGCCTCTTTGGAAAAGTTCATTCCATTCTTCAATGAACCAAGTTCTCCCAACTTACGCTGTTCCCAATCGTCCGTGAATCCTTTAAATCGGATTTCTGGAACATTGCTGCCATTTTTTGGAAACATTTTTTCAAGCATAGCTTTTTTCAGATTTTGAAGCTTATCATACTTACGATGCTGAAGGGTGATAAGGTTGTCGAGCTGCTGAAAGAAGTTACCGATTTGTACTTGTTCCGCTGTTATTGGCACTTTAACTTCAGCATTTTTTATATTGTTCGAGTTGAGTGATTCGAATGTTGAGCCGCAGGAAAGTGTTTTCCAAAAGCCGTCCATATCCATTTTTACGAGCAGTTGATATATGAATTCATTTCCTTTGATTGCTGCAACACCACGCCCAATTACAGCGTTATAAGCGGTTTTTCCCATTGCTCCAGCTGGAGCACGAACGCTCATTATCAAGTCGCCTGCATCCGCCTTCTTAGTAATCTGTGTTGTCCAAATACGAGGACAAACCCAACCGTTTTGCAAATCGGCATTGCCTTGGACAAGAATATAATCACTCGGCTCATCGGAATAGGTACTACCATCAGGTGATTGTCCCATAGTTATCTGAACGACATCTCCCAACTTACGCTGTTCCCAATCATCACTATAATTTTTAAAACGAATAGCTGGTTTCTTGTCATCACTCATATTATTCACCCAGCAATAGCGATTTTAATTCGCCAAGCCCTTTCATGTCATATTCGTTTCCAACCAAATCATCCATCATACTAGACAATTCTGCCTCTGTATCATCAATCTGCTTCTCAATATCCATTAGTGTAACTGCATATTTATCAGTTAATGTCTGAATTTTACGGACAAATTCATCAATAATGGATTCTGGAAGTTTATGAATATTATTATTGACCGGTACAATCCATTTCTCTTCTAATAATTCAATAGCTTCTTCATCCGATAAATTCTCTATTGTCTCTTTTGTTTTGTCCTGAAGTTCTGCGTTCTTCTTTTTAATCGCAGCCTTTGTATCTTTCTCATCTTTCATCAAACTTTCTACTTTTGATAGAATATCATACAGCTGAATGCTTTCCTCTGTTTTATCCTTTTTAAGCATTTTAACCATTTTTGACACTTCTTTAGGTACAAATTCATTTCCATCCTCGTTAAGAACATCTTTGCAAGCCTCTTTCTGATCTTCCGTCATCTCTTCAAGAATTGATTCATACTCTGATGGAATTTCTGCCATTTTACTCTCTAAGTCTTTGATTTCATCATAATCCTGTTTAAGAAGTGTTAACTGAACTAACTCGAATGGAATAACATGTCCTATCCAACCATCTTGTATTTCCTGTTCTTTTCCATCTTTCTTTTTAATCACAAGATTTGGATCGACTTTTTTCACAGATTCAAAGCCTTCTGTTTGAATAATTTCAAGATCAATTGCCACTTTCGTCCATTCATCATCCAACAACTGAAATGCAGCATATTTATCAACTAAAGGAATATTCTCTAAACGTTTAAAAATATCTTCACTTAAAATTCCTTCTGCCTTTGGAATTTCTATACTATTCATTTGAGTAATCAGCATTTCTTTAAGGAAATTCATAAATGATTCAAATGCTTTATTGAAAGTATTTTCAAATCCAACAACATCAGAATGCTTTTTAACAGCTTCCTTAATCTTCTCCGATACTACTATATGAACATATGGTGTTCCATTATCTATGAAAAGTTCTTTTCTCAGATTAGGAAAAGCTTTCCATACCTCTTCCATTGTATCAAGTTCTGACTTTGGAATGCCTCCAAACATTGTTGCATAAATATCCCAGTGCTCTGTTTCTTCAGATGAATCTACATACCGTGGAATATTCAAATTATAATCATTCCCACGAATTTCTTCACGGCTTACAACTCTTGAAAATTTATGAACATCTTTTCTATCCACAAAAGTATCTGTAATCCGTTTGATATCTGAAGCCCGCAGTTTATTATTCTTTCCCTCTTTTACAAAGCCTTTAGATGCATCAATAATCAGAACATCCGTATTTTCCCTTTTCTGGCGGAGAACCATAATAATTGTCGGGATTCCTGTACCGAAAAAGATATTTGCCGGAAGACCAATAATCGCATCAATATTATTATTTTCTATCAGATTTTTTCGGATTATTCCTTCTTCTCCACCACGGAATAATACACCATGTGGAAGAACAATTGTCATAATACCATCCGGTTTAATATGATAAAGATCATGTAAAAGGAATGCATAATCAGCTTTACTCTTTGGAGCCAATCCATATCGTGCATATCTTGCATCATGTTCCTTATTTTCCGGGCTCCAATTCTGAGAATACGGTGGATTTGAAACAACTGCATCCACATATAACGGATCATACGTATTAACTGGATCATTTTCATCGAAAAATGGCCAGTCTTCTTCCAACGTATCTCCATTACGTGTCACAATATTGTCTGGCTTAATGCCTCTCATAACAAGATTCATTCTTGTTAAATTGTACGTGTTTTCCTTTAGCTCCTGTGCATAGTACTTGATATTATCTGAATCAGACATATACTTTGCCACACTCTGACCAATGTTAATTAACAGCGAACCAGATCCACTTGTCGGATCGTAAATTTTAATTTCATTCTTTCCTTTCAAATGACTAGCCACAATTTCGGACATCAACAATGAAACTTCGTGTGGCGTATAGAATTCGCCTGCTTTTTTACCAGCATTTGCAGCAAACATACTGATCAGGTATTCATAGATAAATCCAAGAACATCATAACCCTGTTTGCCATCCATCGGAATATCTTTTATCAACTGCAACAGACCACTAATCGCCTTTGTCTGAGTTCCTGAACTATCTCCCAACTTACTAAGTCCGGTCTGTAATGTATCAAAAACTTTATCGAAAACCCGTTTATGTGTGCTCGAAATCAATCTGCTGAATGCAGAAAGTGCATCTCTGACATTGGATACATCAAAATCTCTTCCCAGTTCAAGCCATGTTGAAAATAGATTCTCATAAGAAATGAAATATCCAATATTTTCCTGCACCCATTTTACCGTTTCAGGATCATCTTCCGTAACAGTTTTCATATATTCATCGTTATAATCATTTTCTTTCAAAAAACTGACTTCTTTATCCGATAAATACTTATAAAAAATAAAACCTAAAATGTAGTCCTTATATTCATTTGCTTCGATTTTTGATCTCATCTGATTAGCAGAAGCCCATATTTTCTGAGCAAGTTGTTGTTTATTCATTTTCTCTTCTAATCCTTCCTTTTGTTATCTTCTGGTATAAATTCCAACACATCATCAACGCCACAATTCAATACCCGACATATACGCTCTATACTCTCAAGAGAAACATATCCATTCCGTTTTAGTCGTGTAATAATATTGGCTGAAAATCCGGCTTTCTGTTGTAATTGTGCGTTTGTCATATCTTTTTCTATCAATAAATGAAATAACTTTTTATAACTGACCGCCATATCATCCCTCCTATTATTCGGTCTAAAACTATAAATTTATTCTATCACGAAAACGTGAATTATTCAATTCATGCAATATCAATTTATACGCATCTTCTTACATTTCCGCTTGCCTCTATGACTATATCATTTATTTAAAATATGAAATTTTTTAGGATGAAATAGACTAAAGCACTTCCTGGAAAAACATCCTTTGCCGCGCTTCATTCTGATTTAATGGAAGATTGGGATTTTATTGCAAACTATTGCCTTGTAAATCCCGATAAAATATTAGATACATATTCACAAAAGGTTTGGTGGAATTGTAAAAGAAGTTCTGATCATAAATATCCCTTAAGTCCTGCTGATAAAGTCTTCTATCAAAAGAGACATCGGGAATCCTGCCCTTATTGCAAAGGACGTCGCAGAAAAAAGAAATTTTTCTAATGTAAATGAAATAGTTTCAAAAAAAGAGATTTTCAAATGACATATGCCAAATGAAAATCTCTTTTATTTTGTACGTTTTTCAATTTTTCATCAAAAATCAACATTTAACTTCTCATGGAATTATGTACGTTTTCGTCGATTTTTTGAATTTATAGATCTTATTCTTACCAGTATCTTCTATACCAGTGGTATGCATAATTAACACTTGTATAACATACGACCTCACCCGGCTGCGGTGCATGAATCATCTGTCCGCCTCCTGCGTAGATTCCCACATGTCCTCCGTAACATACAACATCACCCGGCTGTGGGTCTGACACTGCCTGTCCGCCACTTCCCTGACTGTATGAGTTACGTGTAATTGGAATACCACATGCCTGATGTGCCAGGTATACAAGACCTGAACAATCAACACCACTTCCCGAAGTACCGCTCCATACATAAGGAACTCCAAGGTATGCTGCTGCTGCACTTAAAATAGCGCTTCCGTTGCCATATGTACTTCCACCGTTATCACTACTGCTGTTATTATTACTTGTATCCGGAGTCACTGTCGGGGTACTTGGTGTACTTGGCGTACTCGGTGCACTCGGTGTAACGGTTGTGTTGTTATTACCATTGTTATTTGTTGTATTACCTACAGTCTGTGAACCACTGTTGCTTGTCGATGCAACGGTCGAATTTGACTTTGTTGACTCAGCTGCTTTTGCTGCCTTTGCAGCTTCTTCTGCCTGCCTCTTTGCTTCAGCTGCTGCTACAGCTGCCTGAAGCTGTTCATCCAGATCTGCGACTTCTTCTTTCTTAGATTCCAGCGTATTACTCAGCGTCGTCTGCTCTGCTTCATAATCAGACTGCATAGACTCCAGATTTGCCTGATCTTCTTCAAGTTGTGCTTTCAGATCTGCAATCTGCTGCTTGGTATCAATATATTCCTGAAGCTGCTTTCTGTCATAACTATGTACGTTCTGAACATACTCTGCTTTGTTAAGCAAGTCTGAGAAATTCTCAGCACTGATCAGAGTCTCAATCGCAGTCGAGTTGCCTTCTTCATACATATACTTGATACGCTTCTTCATATCTTCGTACTGCTGATGTTCTTTTTCTTCAGCAACAGTAAGATCATCCTGTGCCTGTGTGATCTGCTGACCTGTTGACACCAGTTCATCTTCCAGCTTACTCATTTTTTCAATTAGTGTCTGCAATTCTGACTGAAGAGAATTCACTTCGCTCTGTGCTGCATTTTTACTATTCTGCAGATTGCTGACATCATCTGCAAATACTGGCGTAACTACCATTGAACTTGCAAGAACAGATGCCAAAAATACTTGTTTAAATTTTCTCATAATCACCCATCCTATATTTTTTACTAATTATTTTCCTAACCCTGTGGTCGATTATATACTATTTTTCTATTTTTTGCAATACAATTTAACATTTTTGTAATATTCTACTAGGGTATCATAATATACTGATATTTTCGTTATCACTCCTAATAACCATTCCTTGCGTAATCCTTATTATTTATGCTAAACTGACTTCATAATCAATAAATCTAGAATACTAAATAAGAAAGAAGGATTCCACTATGAATTTCAAATTCAACCATAACAACTTAAATGTACGTGACCTTGAAAAATCAATTCAATTCTACAAAGATGCACTCGGACTCACCGTAGTCCGCGAAAAAGATGCTGCTGACGGAAGTTTTAAGCTCGTCTACCTCGGTGATGGAAGCTCCGTTCATCAGCTCGAGCTCACCTGGCTTCGCGACATGGACCGCCCATACGACCTCGGTGACAACGAAATCCACCTCGCCTTCACCGTAGACGACATGGATGCCGCCCTCGCACACCATAAAGAAATGAACTGCGTCTGTTTCGAAAATGAGTCCATGGGTATCTACTTCATCGAAGACCCAGACGGCTACTGGTTAGAGGTTTTACCGGAAAAATAAAAGGACTTGATACTTATGAACTACAAGCTTGTAGACAACAGAATTGAATTTACAGACGAAAAACTGACAGAAAATTCTACAAATATGATTTCTGTTATAAGCACATATAAATTCACTAAATATATGGAGCAAATGCCAGACGGTATAAGCATTTTACGCTCAAATGAAACTAGATATACCAAACTTGATGTTAAAAACAAGTATTTGCAGGGTGTTATTTATATGCCTAGTAAAAAGGATATTTTCAATCACACTCGCTTTGGCTATTTAATATTTAACAGAAATATATTGTTTATAGATAGTTCAGATACTGTAATAAATATTATAGAACAGCTCAGACATTCTTCAATAGATATGCCTACAATATGGAAGTTTTACTATCATTTCTTGAATATGCTTATTGATAGGGATTTACTGTATTTGCAGGATATTGAAAATTCACTTTCTACATTTGAAAACAACTTGCTAGACGGTGGAATTGATGAA
>ENA-OWPB01001727-OWPB01001727.1-human-gut-metagenome-genome-assembly--contig:-NODE-1727-length-17891-cov-2.816999_pt1 | contig 17891 bp, 12 predicted proteins | sample MGYA00248260_ERZ651838 | MGnify/ENA primary metagenome ERZ651838 (study PRJEB26924, sample SAMEA4378304) | human gut metagenome | biome: human gut; feature: human-associated habitat; material: faeces...
CCCCCCCTGCCATATCCTGCGCGTTTGCGGCATTCGCCGGCCGCACCGGATACATGGCACGCACCTCGCACTTTCGCCCCAGTTCATCGACAAACTCATACAGGTAATAGCTGTTCGCGCCGTTTTTTCCGGTTGTTATGACGCGGGCAATTCTGGCATGATAACGCTTTGCCTGCGCTTTTGCTTTCTTCAGATAGCAGTACTCCATCACCTTGCTCAAAAGGGCGAGCAATGTCATATAAAGCCCCGCCTCTCCCATCAGAAGCATCGTGCGCGCAGTGTCATGGGACGTATTAAACCGGTACGCAATCGCGTACAAAAATATGATTCCCCCCAATGCAAGTGCCGCAAGCGGAATTGCCTGCAGGCGGCTATAACGCCGGTACGCCTCCGACAGGTGCCACTCCGCCACCCAGACCCGCTCTTCCGGTTCTTCCACCTCCGCCGGACCGGCGATACCTTCGTCTGCGTATGCTGCGTCATCTGCATACGCTGCATCTTGTGCATATGCCGTCCGGCCCCAGGTCTTGTCTGCGGTGCGCTGTGCGGCACCCGCATATGCCCTGTTCCTGTTCCCCGGCGCGTTGATGATCTGCGTCATGAGAAAATAGCGGAGCGTTTTATCCGCCTTCCGCTGTATCAGCCAGATTCTAAGCCCAAGTATCCCGGCGATCACGGTAAGTATCAGCACCAGCTGCAGATCGTCCTGCGGATTTTCCGCGGTTAAGCTGTAGCGGAGTCCCGCGAAAATAATCCCCAGCAGTGGAAGCAACAGCAGCAGAAGCACAATCTGCTCCACATTGGGCGCACTTTTCGCATTCACCGCATCTTCCTTCACTTCCACGCGGTACGTCTTGCGCGTTCTCCCTTCCTCCCTGCTTTTGAGCCGGATCAGATAACGGTCCGCCGCTTCCGTCTGTACCGTCTGCACCCATTTCCATCCGGGGCTGTCCGGCATATTTACATTCTCATTGTACTGCAGATTTCTGCAGACTGACTTTTTGTCACTGTGACATAATCCAACCGCCATGTTTCTCTCCTTATCAGAACATTCCCGTTTTTCCGGAAAATATCCTGTTTCTTTCGTGTATGCCATCCCGAGATGACCCAGATAAAATTGTAATCGATTGCCGCACATTTTACAACGTCCTGATTTTGCATGTTGTCATATCGCCTTTACAATAAATCAGTCCTATTTCATTTTATCTGCTTCCGTAAGGCGCAGGTTTTTCCGCCACTCTGCTTAATTCCGGTTTGGACGAATAAGTATATACGTTTATATTTTTCTGTTCTGATTCCATATCATTGTTATCCGTCCACAGCTCGCACTGCATCATAACTGTCTGCACTGCATCATCCATTCCTTCCGGTGGATAACGATGCTTCTTGAGCAATCTCTTTATCATGATACGCATCTTTGCTCTTGCTGAATCACGCTTCTGCCAATCGATTGTCCGGTTCTTACGAAGTGTATCTGCCAATTCTTTTGTGATCGCAATAAGCTCTGCATTTTCATAAAAATCTTTAATTGCCTGCGGTTTTGTAAGTGCATCATAGAATGCCAGTTCATCCGCTGTAAGCCCCAGCTGTTCTCCCTCTTTGTTTGCAGCCGCAATCTGCTTTGCCAGATTTAATAGTTCTTCAATCACTTGCTCATTCGTCAACATACCGTTCAGATAAGCATTCATTGCACGTTGAATGATCTCACTGAATTTCTGTGATTTTACAATATTGGTATGACGATAAATCTGCACCTGTTCAGAGATTAGTTTCTTCAATAATTCCACTGCTAGGTTTTTCTCTTTCATCTTTGAGATTTCCTCAAGGAACTTCGGATCAAAAAGCGAAAACTCTTTATCCACATCAGAAAACAGGTTAATCACACCCTCGCTCTGTACACTGGCTTTCAAAAGTTCGTTAATCCGGGCATTCATTTCAGGAAGAGAGATTTTCTTTCCCTCGCCCTGATTCATTAAGCGTGTTACAAGCACACGTACCGACTCAAAGAACGCAGCTTCAACACGCATATCCTTTTCCACAAGCGAAGAGCATAACGACAATGACTGTCTGAGAAGAAGTCCTTCCTTTAGAAAATCTTCCCGGTCTTTTTCCTTATCTACCGCAACAATGAAGTTTACAGCACCACTAATTGCCTTGGAACGCTCCAAATCTGTGCCACAGATAAATTTAGAATAATCGTATCCATGGAATAAATCCCGGCAAATAGATAACTTTTCGAGGAATTTGGGGTAAGCAACTTTTGCTACATCTGTATCTCCATAATTTTTCTTATCACGAGCAGTATAGTCGTTCATTGCCTGTTTCAAGGCAGATGCAATACCCACATAGTCAACAACCAGACCACCTTCTTTATCGCCAAATACACGATTTACTCTCGCGATCGCCTGCATAAGATTATATCCCTGCATCGGCTTATAAACATACATGGTCGCAAGCGAAGGGACATCGAATCCCGTCAGCCACATGTCTACAACAATGACAATTTTAAGCGGACTCTCGTTATCTTTAAACTGCTTTGCAAGTTCATCCTTATGGCGTTTATTCCCGATAATCTTATTCCATTCTTCCGGGTCTTTGTTGCTGCTTGTCATAACAACAGCAACCTTTTCTGTCCAAGACGGACGAAGCTGTAAAATACGTTCATATATCTTCATAGCTATCGGCCTGGAATAAGCCACAATCATTGCTTTACCCGTCAACAGACTAGCACGATAATTTTCATAGTGGTCGAGAATATCATTCACAAGAGAATTGATCGTCTTATCATTGCCAAGAATAGCTTCCATCTGTCCAAGCTCTTTCTTGCTCTTGTCGATCACTTCCGGATCAGCATTATTCGCCATAATGTCGTATTCCTGGTCAATGAGCTTTAATGTTTGTTCATCAAGTTTCAGCTTAATAACTCGACTTTCATAATATACCGGGCGGGTTGCACCATCCTCCACTGCCTGCGTCATATCATAAATATCTATATAGTCGCCGAATACTTCACGAGTATTGCGATCTTTCATGGAAATAGGTGTTCCTGTAAACCCGATGAAAGTCGCATTCGGCAGAGCATTTCTGATAATACGAGCTGAACCGATTTTGATTTCTCCGGTTTTTGCATCGACCTTTTCCTTCAAGCCATACTGTCCGCGATGTGCTTCATCTGCCATGACCACAATATTTCTTCGTTCAGAAAGACAGTCAAAGGACTCCTCAAATTTCTGCATGGTTGTAAAGATGATTCCATTTGCTTTTCTGCCGTCCAACAGTTCTTTCAGATGCACACGGCTCTCAGCATGAACTGGCTCCTGGCGCAAAAAATCTTTACATTTTGCAAACTGGCCGTACAACTGGTCATCCAGATCATTACGATCGGTAATGACTACGATGGTTGGGCTGTCCAATGCATCCTGTAGGCGATGCGCATAGAAAACCATCGACAGAGATTTGCCGCTACCCTGCGTATGCCAGAATACGCCGCCTTTACCATCCGTTTCAGTAGCGTGCTTGGTAGAAGCCACCGCTTTATTAACCGCAAAATATTGATGGTATCCTGCCAGAATCTTAAACTGCTTTGTTCCTTCATTAGAAAAGCAGATAAAATTCTTTATGATATCCAGAAAACGTTCCTTTTCAAAGATTCCTTCAAAGAAAGTATCAAACTGAGCATACTGTGTATTCTCATAACTGCCGTCCTTGGTTTTCCATTCCATGAAACGGTCTTCGCCGGAAGTAATCGTGCCGGCCTTCGATGTCATAAGGTCACTCATAACGCAAATACAGTTGTAAATAAACATGGACGGAATCTCATGCATATAATTCCGGATCTGCGAGTACGCTTCAGATGCATCTGTTTCTTCACGTGACGGAGATTTCAGTTCCACCAGCACCACGGGCATACCATTCAAAAACAGCAAAACATCGGGGCGCTTGTTGCTGTTCTCAATAAATGTCCACTGATTAGCCACGATAAAAGAGTTGTTGCCAGGATTGCTGTAATCCACAAGATAAATAAGACCGGAACGCTCTTCACCTTTGATAAAATAGCGCACTTCCACACCATGCTGCAAATAATCCATAAAAAGGGCGTTTTTCTGCACCAGCTCGGCATTTTCAAAATTTTTCAGCTTATACAACGCATCCGCAATCGCATCCTCCGGCATGGTCGGATTCAGACGATGCAACGCTTCATACAGTTCCTCTTCATACAGAGGGCTTTTAAAGTCCCGCTCCAAATCAGGAGCATAAACATACCGATAGCCCATGTTCTGAAATAGCTCTATGACGGAATTTTCATAGTCTGCTTCGGTATAAAAGCCTGCCATATTCTTTCGCCTCCTTATATCAATGCAATCTGTTTTCTCAGCTGCTTTCCAACTTTTTCTTGTGTTACAACATCATACGATTCTTTAAGCTTATCCAATGCACTATAAAGGTTATTCCTATATTTTTCTTCAGAAAATATTCCAGATAACTCTTCTAAAGGCCTTGGATGTTTACCATTCTCCTCCTTAATCTTTTCAATAATAATCTGATATTGATACATTACGGCTAATGCGCTTTCGTAATCTTTTAGGAAGCTACTGTATAGTAATGCAACATCGCCTTTGAAAATGAGTTCAAATTCCATTGCCATACTTCTAAGTTCTTCACGTTTTTTCAAAAATTCCTTATGAAATGGCTGTTCCAACGGATGTTTAATAGCTTCTGCTTGACCTTCCATATATGTATTGTTGGTAAGATATATAAAATCAAAATCGTTAGCAAGCTGAGGTTTTGTTTCTCTTTTTTCTGAAAGCCATGTGTAATTTTCTTTGCAAAGAGAAATAAGACTGCTCACCAAATTATATGCTTTCAATCGGCGATCAAATAGTTGCTGTTTATTACTCAGCTGTATTTGGTAAACTGATAGACCTAACGCAACGACAGCTGCAATGGATGTCATCACGGTACACCAAAAATTCCAATCTTTAAACATAGTGATTTCTCCCTTCAACAAATTTCAAACAAGAATTTAGTGGCTTAAAGGTCGATGTCATAGACATCAAGCTCGCCTGACATCAGTTTGGGTAAAAGGGTGTCTCGGAGTTGTGTCAATCGTTGATTCTCAAGCTGATTGTTTATTATAATTTCAAACATAGGAAGAGTTATATCAGAAAAGGAATTATTTACTTCTTCTGAAGGTAAAACAGTTTGCGAAGCCTTAATCTCAGAAGATGATAGGTTTACTTGCACTCCGCTATTTGCTCTGCTACGCAGATCAACAAGAAAATCTGTGCTGTTAGTAAGTAAATAGATGAAAGGATAAGTCACTCCTTTGTATCCATTTGCTCTGAGGTGTCCAACTCGCTGATTGACAATGTACTCATTATCAAGTGGTATAATGGCTGTGTTACCTAATATTGCTACATTGTCTTTCATATCTGTCATTGCCATAAGTATATCGCCTTTTTTGAGAACGAATTTTTCTAATTTTGATGCAAGGCTCTTTGGATACCAGCTCTTTGTTCCGTCAAGAATAAATCCACCGCCACGAGCAATATGCCCTTGTTTGAACACTTGATAACAGTCTGCTGACGGCTTATTTAAAAGTTCTTTACTCTTAAACGCATAGCCATTTTGAAAATCAGCTATTTTTTCGAGGGGAACAATTTCCCAGTCGGAAGGCATAGTTCCATTGAATGGTTCGAAAGCAACGAACCAAGACTTAAAAAGAGCTTTAGCTTGTTGCTCTAAATTCTTGTTTATTTCATTATTATCTCGTATTTTTTCCTGGATATCATCAAGAATAGATACTATTTTTTTCTGTGATAATATATCAGGCACTTCAAGTTCAAGATTTTCTATCATACTTTTGGTCAAAGCATTTCTTGTTGCACCACCAGCAGCAATTTGAAGCAAATATGGTTTTATCATTTGGAGAAAATACAGAATGTAACTACTTAACACCCTGTTTTCATCAGGTCTGATAATCGCTACATGTTGGTTCACTCGTGCAGGTAAAGTTCTCGGATCAACGGTGCAAACACGAGCCACAGAATCTCCAGTAATATTTAAAAGAATGTCTTGTGGTTTCACTTCAACATTACTCAATTTTTCTGCCTGCTGATCATTGATATGTGCTAATCCATCATATGAAAATGTAAAATCAAGTACATTTTGACTTCTGATAAGCGAAATCCCTTCATTACAATATGCTTCTTTACCCCCTCTTGGAGTTGCGCCGCTGCCTATTTTTAAGCATATATCTTTTAATTTATAGATTGCCATATTGTCACCTTCCTAACCTATGTATTTCCTATGAGCCTGCTTTACATTACTTTGCTTGACCATTGCGTACTGCAAGGTTGTATCAATACGTTTATGTCCCAGAAGTTGTTGTAGCTGCTCAATCGGCATTCCTTTATCAATCGCCATCGTTGCAAGTGTTCTTCTAAACTTATGTGGATGAACTTTTTCAATATTCAGTACTTTACCAATTTCTCGTAGTCGAACTTCAATACCACCAATTTTAATCCGTTCATACGGTGAACGCAGTGTTACGAACAACGCTGGGTTATCATCAGTTCGGCTGTTGATATAGTTCTGCAAATGAATCTTTGCCCTTGCATCAAAGTAGACGATACGCTCTTTATCCCCCTTACCAAATACAATACATTCTCGCTCATTGAAATTGATGTCCGCCTTGTTCAACAACACCATTTCCCCAATACGCATCCCGGTTGATGCCAGCATATCAACAATTGCCAAATCACGCAGCTCTGTGCAGTTATCTCGCATTTTCTCCAACTCTTCATCCGTATAGGTTTCCTTTATGTTGGTCACAGTTTTCACTTTATGAATACGGCGAACAGGGCTTTTTAGAATATAATCCTCATCTTCCAACCATGAGAAAAAGCTCGATAGTATTCTACGGATATTATCTATCGTCACACGGCTCGACTGATGTTTGCTCTGATAATCTGTCAGATAAGAACGCAAATCTTCCGTCCGTATATGGCGAATATTCTTATCAATCGAAGTCACCATTGCTTCTATCGTAGTACGGTAATACTTCAATGTCTTTTCTGAACAACCCTCTATTCGTTTTGCCGCCACAAAATCATCAACCAGTTTCGGATTCTCATTTGCTTTTTCCTTTTCTTCCTGCTTCGTAATTTCACAACCGAGCAAAGCGTATTCCAACACTTTCTGTAATTCTTTCAACTGTGCATTGTCGAGATGTGGTAGCATCTGCTGCACCACATCAGAAATAATCTGTTGTTTCATAAGTCGTTCTCCTTCAATTTTATTTCCAGAGAACGACTCAACGGCAGTTCCGTTGGCATATTGCTCCCGCCGTTGGTGGGAGAGTTATATTAAACAAGAATTTACTTCAGCAGGCAATTGCTCTGTACGAGCATTTTCTCCAAGAAGCCGAGTGGCCGACAGCTACAATTCTTGATATAGCAAAGAAAGTAGCGATGGGACCCTTTGGCTCCAATATCAAAGTTTCCACCTTTGTACCAGAGGGTGTGCCTATCATCAGCGGAAATCACCTGCGTGGGTACTTTCTGGAAGAACCTGAATTCAACTACATAACCGAGGAACACGCAGAACGTTTGAAAAATTCCATTGTATTTCCGCATGATCTTATTTTTACCCATGCTGGAAATATTGGACAAGTAGCCATGATTCCAGATGGATGTAAATATGATCGATATGTTTTATCACAACGTCAGTTTTATCTGCGGTGCGATGAGACAAAAGTTGTCCCGGAATTTCTTCTTTTGTTCTTCCATAGTGCTTCTGGACAGCATGAGTTGCTTTCTTATGCTAATCAGACAGGAGTTCCGTCAATAGCTCAACCAGCCTCGAATCTGAAAAAGATACCGTTCAAGTGTCCACCGATACACGAACAATTGATGTGGCAAGAACAAGTGCATCCGTTATTAAGTCAATATTTGAACAATCGCCTCGAAAATGAAAGATTATCATCGTTACGAGACACTCTTTTGCCAAAACTGATGTCTGGCGAACTGGATGTTTCTGATATCGACCTTTAAGCCGCTAAATTCTTGTTTATCGCATTATTTAACTCAATTTTATCATCTATGTCAGACAAAACCCCCGCAATATTAAGTTGAGTATTCATTTCCGGAACATCGATAGCAATTCCAGCAAAGGTATCACGAGTAATGGTGTCAAAAACTGAGCCATGCGTATTTTTCTTTAGAATACGTACATTATGTTTCACGAGATAATAAAGAAATGTTGGGTCAACTATTTCTTTTTTTGCGCGTAATCCATAGCAAGACTGATTAAAAGCCATTGGGAACGGAATCATAGCCATTTCGCCAACGGTGCCACGAGCTGAAATTATACTATCGTTATGTTGGAGCATTTTTGTGGAACTATTGTTAAATCCTTCTTCTGTGATCGTTTTTTCAGTTGCATAAACATATCGACTATCATTGTTGAAATCCTTTACCGATAACCACGGAATATTACCACCCCAATACTCGTGTATACTTGTCTTTGGAGTTCCACCGCCAATCAATTCCATTATGTCAGAAAGTTTATATCTCATACCCAATCGCCCCCAGTTTCTTTCTGATCTCGTCCTCAAGCTCATGGGACTTTGCAAACATATCCGACAGTTCCGATGTCAGACGTGCCATCTTCTCCTCAAAAGGCTCTCCGTCATCCTCCTGCTCCTCAATACCGACATAACGCCCCGGAGTAAGGATGTAATCCTGTTTTGCAATATCCTCTAAAGTTGCAACTTTGCAGAACCCCTGAACATCCTCCAATGTGCCGTTCTGGAACGCTTCAAAAGTATCGGCAAGTTTTTGAATATCCTCATCTGTGAAATCACGATGCTTTCGGTCAACCATATGTCCCATCTTGCGGGCATCAATAAACAACGTCTTGCCTGACTGCTTTTTGCCTTTCGTGATAAACCACAGCGTAACCGGAATCGTGACACTATAAAAAAGCTGAGTCGGCATAGCAATGATGCCTTCGATAAGGTCATCTTCGATGATGTTCTTTCGGATGTTTCCTTCACCACTGCTCTGTGTAGACAGTGCGCCATTCGCAAGTACCAGACCAATCTTCCCATTCGGAGCAAGATGGTGAATCATATGCTGAATCCATGCATAGTTGGCGTTACCTGCAGGCGGTGTGCCATACTTCCAGCGCCTATCCTCCAACAACTTTTCCTGATTCCACGGATGATAGTTGAACGGAGGATTGGCAAGAATGAAGTCTGCCTTTAATGTCGGATGCAGATCATTGGTAAAGGTGTCCGCATTGTACGGTCCCAGATCTGCATCTATGCCACGGATAGCCATGTTCATCTTTGCCATCTTCCATGTATCTGGATTTGCCTCCTGACCGTATACAGAGATCGAACCTCGCTTATGTCCGTGTGCCTCGATGAATTTTTCACTCTGAACGAACATACCGCCACTACCGCAGCAGCAATCATATACACGACAATTATCAAACGGGCGAAGAATAGAAACCAGAGTTTTTACTACGCTGGACGGCGTATAGAATTCTCCACCTCCGACCCCTTCCTTTTCTGCAAACTGAGCAATGCAGTATTCGTAAGTACGACCGAGCAGGTCTTCACTTGCCATAGTATCGCTCATGTCGATATTGTTTGTAAAAATATCAACCACATCTCCCAGAACACGCTTGTCCAAATCAGGAGTTGCGTAATTTTTCGGCAATACATTTTTCAGTTTTTTATTTTCACTTTCAATGGCTCTCATTGCATTATCAATGACTGTGCCAATTTCCGGTGTATGTGCTTTAGATGCAATATTGCTCCATCGTGCTTCCTCCGGAACAAAGAACACATTGTCCATCTCATAAGCATCACGATCATCCTCAAATCCATCGCCTTCATCTACTAGCTTCTGGTGTTGCTTATCGAATGCAGCTGAAATATAACGCAGAAAAATCAGTCCGATGATAACCTTTCTATATTCTGCTGCCGGGATATGTCCCCAAAGAACGCAGGCTGCATCCCACAACTGTTTTTCAAAGCCAATGTTGGCATTTGTTTTCTCTGCCATTATAGTATCCTCCACATTGAGTATTTATCTTTCAAGATGTTCTGTCTCCATGAATTTCTGACTTATTACTGCCATTCTACCATTCCATAAATACTTATTCAACAATACATCTGTAATCAAGAATAAATTTCGACGATAAAATCCGAGTACATACGGAAATCGATTGGTCGTCATTTTGACCTGCAAATGAAAAAAATCATAGGCAATAACAAGGGAATACGACACTCTTCAAAATCCCTATCATAGTTGGCACTCATTTCTTCTTGCCTATATTTTACCGAAAATGTCCTGTAAACACAATGATGACAACCGTTGGTATTTGCAAAATATGCCTCCCGACGTTATAATACAGCTGTTGTATCCAGAAACATTTACAGAACAGGGCACACATCAGCCCCGGAACGGAGAATCCCATGATAAAACTGATTGCCACCGATGTCGACGGGACACTGGTAAAAGACGGAACGATGCAGATCGATCCCGAATACATGACTGTCATTAAGGAACTTGTCCAGAAAGGAATCATTTTTGCCGTCTGCTCCGGCAGACAGTTCATCAGTGAGCGGAAGCTGTTTGCACCGATCAAAGATCAGCTGCTCTACATCACGGACGGCGGCACGGTCGTGCGCACCCCGCAGGAGATTCTGATGGTTCACACGATGCCGCGCGACGTCTGGAGCGGCATGTGCCGCATGGTGCAGGATCAGATGCCGCACTGCGACTGCTTTGTCGCCACCCCGGACTACTGTCTCGCCGAAGACGCCGGAAGCCGCATGTTCCACTGGCTGCGCGACTCCTACGGCTACGATATCAGAGAGGCCGAGCGCCTAGCTGACATCCCGGAACAGGACATCATCAAGTTCACCGTCTACCATAAATCTGCCTGTGAGGAAATGTGTGCGCCGCTCTTTACCCCGGCATGGAAGGACAAGGCACAGCTTGCCGCCGCCGGCAAAGAGTGGATGGACTGCAATCCGCTCGGTGCGAACAAGGGAACCGCGATCGAGTTCGTGCAGAAGCATTTCGGCATTTCACCGGAAGAGACCTGCACGTTCGGGGACAACTTAAACGACATCGAAATGCTGCAGAATGCCGGCAGGAGCTACGCGGTCGCCAACGCCAGAGAGGAAGTCATCGCCGCGGCAAAGGATACCTGTGCGCCCTACTGGGAGAATGGAGTCCTTCAGGTTCTGAAAACATTTTTATAACGAAAAAGAATCGTGTCCATCCGGCGGCAGTGCCCCGGCGTACACGGTTCTTTTTCTTTTGTCGTTATGACGGCTTGTGCATATTGCAGGAATAGCGGCAGCGCATTCTGTCGCAAAATTCCGCAGTTCTATCGGACGCGTCAACGGCATCTGCGATGATTCCTGTCTTTTTGAGGTTCGACAGTGCACCACGGATGTTCGCGGGCAATCGGACATTTTCGACGGCTTTTGTGTCTCGCTTGGCAGACCGATGAGTAAAACCGGACCGCGCAAACGACTGTCTGAGGTGTCTGCCGCCGTGTTTTAAATGCGGGCAGACACCGAGTTTCGGATTGCGCGGTCTGATCGGGACTTTGTGAAGCGGTCTGCCTAGCGAGACTAGAAAGCCGGCGCTTTGTCCGTTGTCCGCGGACATCCGTGGTGCACTGTCGAACGCCAAAAGAGACAGCAAACCGGATGCCGTTGACGCATCCGAAGAACTTCTGAAATTTTGCTCCAAAGAATTGCGCTGCCGCTATTTCCTGCAATACTGCCATGCCGTCTGCCCTTCCCAACACACAAAAAAAGAACTGTGTACGCCGCGCATCTGCCGCGGGACGTGTCACAGTTCTTTTTCGTTATATTAAATGTTTAACAAATCGCTGAATACCTTCAGGGCGCCGTCGGTCTCATGTGCAAGCACGCGCTTTGCCAGAACCTTTCCGAGCTGTACGCCTTCCTGGTCGAAGCTGTTCACATTCCACAGGAAGCCCTGGAACATGATCTTGTTCTCAAAGTGTGCCAGAAGTGCTCCGAGAGACTGTGGGTTTACCTGCTCACCGATGATGATGCTGGATGGACGTCCGCCCTCGAAATTCTTGTTGCGGTTCTCATCGGATTTGCCGCATGCGAATGCGACGATCTGAGCTGCGACATTTGCGCAGAGCTTCTGCTGGCTTGTGCTGTCCTGGATCACAACATCTGTGCCAATCTGGCTGTCCTTAAAGCCGACAAACTGAAGCGGTACGATGTCTGTGCCCTGATGCAGCAGCTGGTAGAACGAATGCTGTCCGTTCGTGCCAGGCTCGCCGAAGATCACCGGTCCTGTCGGGTAGTCTACCGGCTCACCGAAACGGTTCACCGACTTACCGTTGGACTCCATGTCAAGCTGCTGTAAATGTGCCGGGAAGCGGCTGAGTGCCTGGGAGTACGGAAGCACTGCCGTAGCCGGATAGCCCAGTACGTTGCGCTCGTAAACGCCGATCAGTGCATCGAGCATCTCCGGATTCTTCAATACGTCTTTGTTTGCGGAAAGCTGATCCTCTGCAGCAGCTCCCTCGAGGAACTGTGCGAACACATCCGGTCCGAATGCCAGGGATAATACGGCGCCGCCAACTGCGGAAGTGGAGGAGAAACGTCCTCCGATATAGTCATCCATAAAGAATGCTGCAAGGTAATCATCACTCTTCGCTAACGGGGATGTCTCGCTCGTTACAGCGATCATATGCTTGGACGGATCCAGTCCCGCTTTCTTTAATGCATCTTTTACGAAAGACTCGTTCGTCAGAGTCTCCAGTGTTGTACCGGACTTGGATACCAGTACGAAAATGGAATGTGCCACATCGGTGGAATTCAGCACTGCTGCAGCATCATCCGGGTCTACGTTGCTGATGAACTTTGCTTCCATCTTGAACTTGCCGTTTTTCTTCGCCCAGTTCTCAAGTGCCAGATACATCGCACGCGGACCGAGGTCACTACCACCGATACCGATCTGAACAACTGTTGTGAACTTTTCTCCTGCCGCATTGGTGATCTCGCCGGAATGTACCTTGTTGGCAAAATCAGCGATTCTCTCCTGCTGCTCTACATAGAAGCTGCGCTTATCCACACCGTCTGCCGTCACAGCATCACCGAGCTGTCCTCGTGTCATGTGATGAAGCACCAGACGCTTCTCACCGGTGTTGATCACCTCACCATTGTAAAGTGCTTCAAACTTCTCCGCAAGCTGTGCTTCCTCAGCCAGCTTTACAAGTGCTGCAAGCACCTTATCATCGACCTGCTTGGCTGCGTAGTTGTAAGAAAATCCGCCAGCCATCGGCACACTGTAATTCTTCACACGGTCAGCACCGTTCTCTCCGGACATTGCCTCGACAAGATTCACGCGTTCCACTTTGGAAAGCTCCTGAAAAGAAGCAAGGGTATCCAAGTTGTTCCAGGTAACCATAATAGATTCCTCCTATCTATTCTTGCATATATTCTTATTTTATTGATCGTAGTGATTATACTATTAAATGATCTCAAGTTCAAGTAAAACGGCGGAGAGTCAACCGCTCTCCGCCGTATAATGATTTATTTTGCGGCAGCCGGATTCAGTTTCTTCGTGCGGATATCCTCCTGCAACATGGCGAGGAAGTCTTCCATGGATACCGTCGTAGACTGCTGCTCTCCGTGAAGTCTGTAGCTTACCGTCCGGTCTGCCACTTCGTTCTTGCCGAGAACCAGAAGATACGGAACTTTTTCCATCTGTGCCTCTCTGATCCGATAGCCCAGCTTCTCGTTTCTCTCATCGATCTCAACACGGATTCCGTTATCCTCAAGGTATTTGTATACCTCGTGAGAGTATGCATTTAACTCCTCATCCTCATTCTTGACCGGAAGGATCTTTGCCTGTACCGGTGCGAGCCAGAGCGGCAGGTTTCCTTTCGTCTCCTCCAGAATGTAAGCCATGAAACGATCCAGGGAACCAAGGATTGCTCTGTGAAGAACGACCGGTGTCTTCTTCGTTCCGTCACTGTCAATGTAGGTCAGGTTGAACTTCGCCGGCAGGCAGAAATCCAGCTGGCAGGTGGAAAGCGTGTATTCGTTGCCGATTGCCGGTTTTACGTTGACATCCAGCTTCGGGCCGTAGAATGCCGCCTCGCCGATCTCCTCTGTATACTCGATGCCGATATCGTTTAATACCTTTCGGAGTGCATTCTCCGCCATATCCCACATAGCGTCATCGTCGTGATATTTTACCTTGTCCGCCGGATCTCTTAAGGACAGTACACAGCGGTAATCGGTGATATTGAAGTCTTTGTAGGTGTCAAAAATCAGAGCCACCACGCTGGCGAACTCAGACTCGATCTGCTCCGGTGTTACGAACAGGTGTGCGTCGTTCTGGCAGAAATGTCTTCCTCTCTCAATACCCTTTAACGTACCGCTCGCCTCGAAACGGAAGTCGTGTGCGATCTCACCGATACGGATCGGCAGATCTTTGTAGGAGTGCATTCTGTTTGCATAGATCATCATGTGGTGCGGGCAGTTCATCGGACGAAGGACAAAGGACTCTCCCTCCATTTCCATTGCCGGGAACATGTTCTCCTTATAATGATCCCAGTGACCAGAAGTCTTGTACAGACCAACCGTGCCGACACACGGTGTCATAACGTGCAGATAACCGAGCTTTCTCTCTTTTGCCTTGATATAATTTTCAAGCTCCTGCCATACGGTATAGCCCTTCGGAAGGAACATCGGCAGTCCGCGTCCTACCAGATCGTCGGACATAAACAGCTGCATCTCCTTGCCGATCTTTCTGTGATCGCGCTCCTTTGCCTCCTCCAAAAGCTTCAGATGTGCCTCCAGCTCCTCGGCTGTCGGGAAACATACACCGTAAATACGCTGCATCACGTGGTTGTTCGCATCGCCCTTCCAGTACACGCCGGAATATTTTACCAGCTTGAAATTCTTGCAGAGCTTTGTATTGTCCACGTGCGGTCCGCGGCAAAGATCTGTAAAATCGCCCTGGTCGTAGACGGAGATCGTTCCGTCCTCCAGATCACTGATCAGATCCAGCTTGTACTCGTCGTTCTTAAAAAGCTCTAATGCCTCTGCCTTTGAGATCTCACGTCTGTAGATCTTCTTGCCCTCTTTGCAGATCTTCTTCATCTCTTTTTCGATCGCCGCGATCACGTCATCGTTGACTGCGTTCTCGCCAAGATCGATATCATAATAAAATCCTTCCTTTACGACCGGACCAACCCAGAACTTTGCTTCCGGGTATAAGTGCTTGACTGCCTGTGCCATTACATGCGCGCAGGAATGATTGAGTGTGTTCAGTCTCTCATCTGCTTTAAAATCTACCATTTTCTTCCTCCTTGTTCTGCGTCCGGGTGCTTTTTCCGGACGAAAAAAATCCCCCATACAGACCTGTGCCTGTATGAGGGACGAATATACTGTATCCGCGGTTCCACCCTGCTTATTCCCGTAAAACCATGCCGGACTGCCGGATCCTCTCGGATCACGCATCCCGCTGTCGGGAAATCACTCGTTTGATGATAACGGAATCACCGGACCGGATTAGGGTCGCTCAGAGATGGTCTTCCCAGGGCTTTCTTCCAAGATGCTTCCACCGTATGCATCTCTCTCTGTAGGGTGCCGCACTGGTACTCTTCTCTTCTTCGCGCTGCTTTAGATTCTATTTCAAAAAATCAGAACTGTCAAGGTGTTTGCAGCGAATTTCCGAAAACAATCTGCTTTTCCCACCCTGCATAGTGGCTTATCATCTGCTCATTGCAGCGCCACCGCCCAGATCAGCCCGGTCAGCTCATCCGCCGCAAACAACACTTTTTGCGTCTCGTGCACCGGCTCCACATCGATCGTCACTCCTCAGCCGACCGATGCTTCCACAATCTCATACTGCATCAGTTCGTATTTCAGACGGCTTCCTTCCATAATCTCCGCCGGAAGCAGTGCCCGCGCCACAAGCTTCAAATCTTCTGACGGGATATCCGTTCTTCTTAAGTTCGCGTAGTCTCCATCGATCGAGACCACTTCATAATACCATGTCTCCATTGTTCTCTCCTTTGTAACCTCTTTCTATTCCGCATCCCGCGCCGCTGTTAAAACCGCAGACCGCATTTCGGGCAGAATTCATAATCCTCCGTGGTCGTAAAACCACAATTTCTGCACTGTTTTGTGGTATTCCAGCCGTTACCGCGATTTCCCGGATGCATCGGACGCAAATGTTGTGGCAGAATCTCGACATCCTCGCCGCGCGCAATCCGTTTTCCAATCTCCGCGTCCAGCTCATAGAGCGCATTGCAGCAGCTCGCCTGCACATAGTAGTGTCTGTTCCATTTTATGCAGGGGATAAAGAAAAGCGAAAGTACGGTGTATGTCATGAACACCTGATATCTGCCGTAAGCTCCGCAGGCGCCGCAGGTCATCATCTGGTGAAAATCAAAATCTTTTCTCCCGTCCGTAATTCCCATAATAAAAAACATGTGTCCTCACGCTCCGTTCTCTTGCCGTTTGTTATCTGTTATTATAGACATATCTATCGATTGTTACAACGATAATCTTGCAAAACCGTCCGGATGATATACCGCGCTCATTGCGCCTGGATTTCATGTGGGTTCCACCCGGGTTCCGCTTGGATTTCGTTCGGATTTCATGCAGATTCCGCCTGGCTTCCGCTTGGATTTCGTTTGGATTTCGACAAATAGCGACATTTTTATTGACATCTTTTTTGCCCCGTCCTAAAATAACCTTAATAAAAGGGAGTAGTTTTCATCTTCGGATGCGCCAGACGCTGCGCGCAGAAGCTGAAATAATAATCGTCATCACGCCGCAAGGCCGGTTATTATTGTAAGTAACGAGACTTTTATCACTCATTTTTGATGCGATAAAGGTCTTTTTTTATACCCATTTCTTTGTCGCAGGAAAGGAACACGTATGGAATATGTATTGTTACTCGTCGGTTTTGTACTCTTAGTCAAGGGTGCGGATTTCTTTGTGGAGGGAAGTTCTTCGCTCGCCAAAATCTTAAAGGTGCCCAGCGTCATCATCGGTCTTACGATCGTTGCCATGGGAACCAGCGCTCCGGAGGCGTCCGTCAGCATCAACGCTGCGCTTGGCGGCAGCAACGATATTGCCATCAGCAATGTCGTCGGATCGAATATATTCAACGGTCTGGTTGTGGTCGGAATCTGCGCCTTTTTGTCCGGCTTTCAGACGAACGCGGAGATCTTAAAGCGGGACATGCCCGTCAATATTCTGGTCACGCTGATTCTGTGCCTCATGTTTCTCGATGGAACGCTTGGCCGCGTCGAAGGTTTTCTTCTTCTGGCAGGAATGGTTCTCTACATCACATGCATGATCCGTTCCGCCCTGCGCAACCGTGAAGAAGGCGAGGTCTGTAAGGTATTGCCACTTCCGAAAAGTATCCTCTTTATGGGTGGCGGACTTGCCGCTGTCATCTTCGGCGGCGATCTGGTCGTCGACAACGCCTGCATCATCGCCACAAACTTCGGAGTCAGCCAGAATTTTATCGGATTGACCATCATCGCCATTGGCACTTCCCTGCCGGAACTCGTCACCTCGATTGTGGCAACCAGAAAAGGGGACAGCGGTCTGGCGCTCGGCAATGCGGTCGGATCAAATCTCTTCAATATCCTGTTTATCCTCGGCATGTCCGCTGCCATCTCGCCGCTTCATGTGCTCGGCGAATCAGTGATCGACTGCGTCCTGCTACTCTGCAGCGGTATCCTGCTGTTTGTTTTCGCGAGAACCAAACGTTCCATGAGCCGTGCGGAGGGCGCCGTCTGCGTGCTATTGTATGTCGCCTACACGGCATATCTGTTTGTAA
>ENA-OWPB01001729-OWPB01001729.1-human-gut-metagenome-genome-assembly--contig:-NODE-1729-length-17863-cov-3.851977_pt1 | contig 17863 bp, 17 predicted proteins | sample MGYA00248260_ERZ651838 | MGnify/ENA primary metagenome ERZ651838 (study PRJEB26924, sample SAMEA4378304) | human gut metagenome | biome: human gut; feature: human-associated habitat; material: faeces...
AGAGACGGCCATGACTCAGGAGCATGCGCTGAAAGCAGGGGAATTGTGCGTGATCGCCCAGATATCAGCCCAAAAAATAAAATAACTATTCGTATATACGAACAAAAATCGAATATGTGAATATGCACAAAAAATGTAACCGCTTACATGGCAAAAACTATGGAAAATGTACAAAAAACACTTTACTTGAAGAAAAAATGTGTTATACTAATAGCAGACTGTCAGAGGGGAAACAAATGGGCTGACGGTGACAATGCTGTAGAAGATTCTACAAGTTGAGGAGGAAATATCATTATGGCAAAAAAGTGGGTTTACCTGTTTAGTGAAGGTAACGCAACAATGAGAAATCTGTTAGGAGGCAAAGGTGCGAACCTGGCAGAGATGACAAACATCGGCCTTCCAGTACCACAGGGATTTACGATTACTACAGAGGCTTGTACACAGTACTACGAGGATGGCCGTGAAATTAACGATGAGATTCAGGGACAGATCAACGAGTACATTGGTAAGATGGAAGAAATTACTGGTAAAAAATTCGGTGACAAGGAGAATCCATTGCTCGTATCAGTTCGTTCTGGTGCAAGAGCTTCTATGCCGGGTATGATGGATACAATCTTAAACCTTGGTCTGAATGAGACAGTAGTTGAGGTATTAGCAGAGAAATCCGGAAATCCGCGTTGGGCATGGGATTGCTATCGTAGATTTATTCAGATGTATTCCGACGTTGTTATGGAAGTCGGCAAAAAATATTTCGAGCAGCTCATCGATGAGATGAAAGAGAAAAAAGGCGTTACTTATGACGTAGAGCTTACAGCAGAAGACTTAAAAGAACTTGCTGGACAGTTCAAAGCTGAGTACAAAGCTAAAATCGGACAGGACTTCCCGGATGATCCGAAGGAGCAGTTAATGGGAGCTGTTAAAGCAGTATTCCGTTCTTGGGATAACCCACGTGCAAACGTTTACCGTCGTGACAACGATATCCCGTATAGCTGGGGTACAGCTGTAAACGTACAGGCTATGGCATTTGGTAACATGGGTGATGACTGTGGTACAGGTGTTGCATTTACTCGTGACCCGGCTACAGGCGAGAAGAAACTGATGGGTGAGTTCCTGATCAATGCACAGGGCGAGGACGTAGTTGCTGGTGTTCGTACACCGATGCCGATCGCTAAGATGGAAGAGGAATTCCCGGAAGCATATGCTCAGTTCGTTCAGGTTTGCAAAACTCTGGAAGATCACTACAGAGATATGCAGGATATGGAGTTTACTGTTGAGAACAGAAAACTTTACATGTTACAGACACGTAATGGTAAGAGAACAGCTCAGGCTGCATTAAAGATCGCTTGTGATCTGGTAGATGAGGGAATGAGAACAGAGAAAGAGGCTGTAGCTATGATCGAGCCACGTAACCTTGACGCTCTGCTTCACCCGACATTCGATACAGCAGCATTAAAAGCTGCTACACCAATCGCAAAAGCACTTGGCGCTGCTCCTGGAGCTGCTTGTGGTAAAATCGTATTTACAGCAGATGACGCTGTAGAATGGGCTGAGAGAGGCGAGAAAGTTGTTCTGGTTCGTCTTGAGACATCTCCGGAAGATATCACAGGTATGAAAGCTTCTCAGGGTATCCTGACAGTTCGTGGTGGTATGACATCTCATGCAGCAGTAGTTGCCCGTGGTATGGGTGCTTGCTGTGTATCCGGATGTGGCGATATCATTATGGATGAAGAAAACAAGAAATTTACACTTGCAGGAAAAGAGTATCATGAAGGTGATGTAATCTCCTTTGATGGTTCTACAGGTAATATTTATGACGGAGCAATCCCGACAGTTGAAGCTACTATCGCCGGCGAGTTCGGAAGAATCATGGCTTGGGCTGACAAATATAGAAAATTAAAAGTTCGTACAAATGCTGATACACCGGCAGATGCTAAAAAAGCTCGTGAGCTTGGTGCAGAAGGTATCGGACTTTGCCGTACAGAGCATATGTTCTTCGAAGGCGACAGAATTGACGCTTTCCGTGAGATGATCTGTGCAGATACAGTAGAAGAGAGAGAAGTAGCTCTTGAGAAAATCTTACCGTATCAGCAGGGTGACTTCGAGCAGTTATACGAGGCAATGGAAGGCGAAGCAGTTACAATTCGTTTCCTTGATCCGCCACTTCATGAGTTCGTTCCGACAGAGGAAGAGGACATCAAGAAACTGGCAGATGCTCAGGGTAAATCCGTAGAGCAGATCAAAGCTATCATTGAAGGTCTGAAAGAGTTCAACCCGATGATGGGACATCGTGGATGCCGTCTTGCTGTAACATATCCGGAAATCGCTAAAATGCAGACAAAAGCAGTTATCCGTGCAGCAATCAACGTATCCAAAGCTCATCCGGATTGGAACATGGTACCAGAGATCATGATTCCGTTAGTAGGCGATATCAAAGAGTTAAAATATGTTAAGAAATATGTTACAGAGACAGCTGACGCTGAGATCGCAGCAGCAGGTGTTGATCTGAAATACGAAGTTGGTACTATGATCGAGATCCCGCGTGCAGCATTAACAGCTGACGAGATCGCTACAGAGGCTGAGTTCTTCTGCTTCGGTACAAACGACTTAACACAGATGACATTTGGTTTCTCCCGTGATGATGCAGGTAAATTCCTGGATGCTTACTATGACGCTAAGATCTTCGAGAATGATCCATTTGCAAAACTGGATCAGGATGGCGTTGGTAAACTGATGGAGATGGCACTGAAACTTGGTAAACCGGTTCGCCCAACATTACATTGTGGTATTTGTGGAGAGCACGGCGGAGATCCTTCTTCCGTAGAGTTCTGCCATAAGATCGGACTTGATTACGTTTCCTGCTCACCATTCCGTGTACCGATTGCTCGTCTTGCAGCAGCACAGGCAGCAATCGCTGATGAGAAATAAAATTTCTAGTTGATTCATATGACTAAATAATTTATAATAGGCATATCGCATGGCGCGGTATGCCTATTATTTTGAAAGGAACAAAGGAACAGTGGCAAAGAGTCAGAAAACCTATGGGATAGTCGTGGACTATTTTAAGAAAAAAATTATAGCGGGAGATTTAAAACCTGGAGAGAAACTTCCGCCGGAGCGGGAGATTGCGGAGGAACTAGGTGTCAGCCGTAATTCTGTTCGGGAAGCCATTCGTTTTATGGATATGACAGGTGTTATATCTTCCCAGCAGGGATCCGGTAATTATATTACCTGTGATTTCCAGAGCAGTCTGGAGGAAACCATGGGCATGATGTTTGCCATGGATCAGATTGATTATATACAGATCAGCCAGATTCGTTATTCTCTGGAGCGTCTGGCGTTTACACTGGCGTTGGATCATGCTTCTGAGGAAGAAATCCGACTGATGGAGGAGTACGTCAATAAGCTGGATAAGAGTACGGATGCCAGCGTGAACAATGAACTAGATAAGAAAATTCACTATACATTGGCAAGAGCTTCGGGAAATATTTTGATTCTGGATATTCTGGAAGCGTGTTCCAGTGTCATTGACGAATTTGTCAAAGATCTGCGTCGGGAGATCATTCGAAAAGAATCTGGAAAAGAAGCATTAAATGCCTGTCATCATCGGATTGTCAAAGCACTGCGGGAGCATAATCGTGAAGATGGCATTCTGGCACTGAAGGAGCATTTTGCCATTATTGATGAGATTCTGTTGGAATGGAAGAATCAATAAGCAGACAGAGAAGAAAATGAGTACAAAGAGAAAACCACAGCTTGGAGGAGAACAAGCTGTGGTTTTCTTTTTGTTTTGAGGAAAAATATTGAATATAAAAGTAATATCTCAATGTTGTTGAATAAACGGAGTGACATCTGTAGTGCGCAGTGCAGTCTCCGCAACTTCCCATATCTTTGAATCTACACCGTGAGAGGCATAGGAAGGGCGCAGATGATCCTGCATGGCTTTGATACAGGCGTTCGTATTGCGATCATTTAATGCCTGAAGGATATCCAGGTGACCAGCAAGATTACAGAACGTAGCTCCGTTTTCGGAATAATGCTGAATCTGGATCAGACGACCTTTTTTGGTAAGCTGTTCCTGAATGTCAGTAAATACCTGATTGCCGGAAAGCTCCACTAAAACCTGATGAAATTTGAAATCCAGCCGGATTCGTTCCATAATATCATTTCGATCAGAGGCACGCTGGCAGTCTGCAGCAATGCTCATCAGATCCTGTAAGTCTTTGTTACTTGCGTTTAATACGATCAGCGGTGCGACAGTAGTGTCGATCGCAAGGCGAACCAAACCGATATCCTCTTTCTCCTTTGCGGTAAATGTATGGATTCGGGCAAATGTGCCGGTAGAGAGATCTACCAGACCATCGCCGGCAAGGCGTCGGATTGCTTCGCGCACCGGTGTGCGGCTGATTTCCAGTTCGTTAATAAGCTGCTGTTCCACCAGTCGGTCGCCAGACTGGTACTTCAATGAATATATCATATCAAGCAGCTTTTCATAAGCTGTGTCTGCTAATGTCTGTTTCATATGGTTATACCTATCCCTTATCTTCAACCCGAAAGTTGATACTACGAAGAACAAATACTATATAGAAGAAACAGAACTGTTTTTTCCTATAGTAGGATAAGTTCTATGTTGGTAGTTATATTTTTGATACCACTAGTATATAATTTTTGAAACTGTTTGTCAATCTGTAAAATTGTATACCAAAATGAAGAGAAAATGGAGATATGTTAATGGTTGAAAAATCTGATAAATTTGCTTTGGATGTCAAAAAAAGAGAAAAATAAAGCTAATAATGCAAAGTACAAAAAAGTAACTGTAGGAAATTGTGCATATTTTATAAAGTGAATAAATTTAAATAAAAATAATTGGCACAAATGCCCCATAGATGTATATTGCAAGCAGGAAGTATATTATTTCCAAAATGGTATACAATTCAAGAAAAGAAATACCAGTAAAAACATAATGGTATACAATTTATGAAAAGAAATACCGTGGAAGATAGTAATGGATACGATTTATGAAAGGAGATGATTGTTTGTCAGAGTATATCCTTGAAATGAAAGATATCAGCAAGGGCTTTGTAGGGGTTAAGGCTCTGGATCATGTACAGTTGCAGGTGAAACCCGGTGAGGTACATGCGTTAATGGGGGAAAACGGAGCCGGCAAATCAACACTGATGAAGATTCTCATGGGAATCTACACAAAAGACAGCGGCGAAGTAATCTTTGACGGAAAACCGTATGAGGTAGCAAATCCAAAAGAGGCGATGGATACCGGAGTGGCAATGATCCATCAGGAGCTGAATCCGATTCTTGACATGGCAGTTTACGAAAATATTTTTGTAGGACGTGAGATCACCAAGAACGGTCTGGTAGACAAGTTTGTTAATGAGCAAGATAGTATACCAAAATAGTATACCAAAATAATGCAAAATTGCAAAAAACAATGGAAAAAATGCAAAAAAATCGATGCTAAAATGCGTGAAAATGATTGCGATATTAAAAAATGCAAAAAAAGTAACCACTAAAAATTGTGTATATTATACAAAGAAATGGTAAAAAGTATAAATATAATTGACATATATGATATGCAGAAGTATATTACAAACAGAAAGTATATTATTTCAAAAATGGTATACAATTTAGCGAACGAACGAAAGGAGCGCATTATGTTGACAGAAAAAAGAGTACATGAATTAAAAGTATTTGCGGAAGAAATTCGCGTCGAGACATTAAAAATCATTCACTCAAGAGGTTTCGGACACGTAGGCGGTTCCATGTCACTGGCAGATGCCATGGCAGTTCTGTACGGAGAAGTAATGAATGTCCGTCCGGAAGAACCGCGTTGGGAAGACAGGGATTGGTTTGTATTATCAAAGGGACATGGCGGACCGGTTATGTATGCAACTTTAGGACTGAAAGGTTTTTATCCGGTAGAGGATGCATACACACTGAACCAGCCGCATACAAGATTCCCATCCCACACAGACCGTCGTATGACACCGGGTGTTGATCTGACTACCGGTTCTCTTGGACAGGGAATGAGCGAGGCAGTAGGTGCCGCGCTTGCAAATAAAATGAAAGGCAAAACAAGCCACGTATTCGTCACAGTAGGTGATGGAGAGGCAGACGAAGGACAGATCTGGGAAGGTGCACAGTTTGCAGCACATTATAAATTGGATCATCTGATCTGTCTGATCGATGATAACAAACGACAGCTTGACGGTACCTGTGAGCAGGTTATGGGTCATGCAAAAGGAATTGGCGCAAAATTCGATGCTTTTGGATGGAATGTGATCAATGTAGCAGACGGAAATGATGTTTCACAGATTTACGATGCAGTAATGGCAGCATACGAGACAGAAGGAAAACCAACCTGTATCGTATTAAATACGATCAAAGGAAAAGGTGCAACTTTTGCAGAACCGATCGGAGCACATTCATCTCAGCCGTCGGAAGAGGAATGGGAAGAAGCAATCAAGGCAGCAGAAGAAAGACTTGTTGCAGTACGTGCTCAGTAAAGGAGGAAGCGATTATGAGTTATACATTGATAGGTGAACATAAAAAAGATGCAAGAGCAAATCGTGATGGTTATATCGCTGCAATGACAGAGTTGATGGAAAATGATCCGACAATCGTACATGTAGACTGTGATCTGGGCGGGTGTATCAACGTAGGAAAACTTCAGGCGAAATTCCCCGACAGAGTATTCAATGCCGGAATCGCAGAGCAGAATGCTGTTGGTGTTGCTTCCGGTATGGCAGCAGCAGGCATGAAAGCATTCGTACATTCTTTTGGATGTTTCGCAGCACGCCGTTGCTTTGACCAGGCGTTTCTGGCAGCCGGTTATTCTCAGGTTCCGGTACATATCATCGGCTCCGATCCGGGTGTAACCGCAGCGTTCAACGGTGCAACACATATGCCGTTCGAGGATGGCGCTTTATATATGACTGTTCCAGGCGCGGTTGTCATTGATTCCTGTGATTATGTACAGACAAAATCTCTGACAAAGAAACTGGCAGAGTATCCGAAGTTAAGCTATATGCGTCTGATCCGTAAAAATTTCAAAACCATTTATGCAGATGGTTCAGAGTTTGAAATCGGAAAAGGCGTTACCTTAAAAGATGGAAAAGATGTAACAATCATTGCTTCCGGAATTATGCTGGATGAAGCATTACGTGCAGAAGAAATTTTAAGCGCAGAAGGTATTTCTGCCCGCGTGATCGATATGCATACATGGAAACCAATCGATGAGGAACTGATCTGCAAGGCAGCAGAAGAGACAGGATGCATCGTTACCGCAGAGAATCATCAGGTTGGATGCGGACTTGGTTCCGCAGTTGCAAACGTTCTGGTTGCAAACAAACCGGTTCCGATGGAGCGTGTTGGTATTCAGGACCGTTTCGGTCAGGTTGGTCCACAGGATTTCCTGATGAAAGAGTACAATCTGATGGCAGAAGATATCGTAGAGGCAGTAAAGAAAGTTATTTCCAGAAAGTAAAGGGAAGCCAGACCGGAGGTATAGGTATAATGAAAACTTTAATGTTGAAACCGGACATTTATAATTATGATACTGCAAAAGAGTTTGCAGAGGATTTTATGTTGGGTGAGGGAGATTTAGTTGTTACAAACGAATATATTTACAATCCGTATTTCGGAGGTCTGAATCTGAAATGTGATGTAATTTTCCAGGAAAAATACGGCATGGGAGAGCCATCCGATGATATGGTAGAGGCAATGTGCCGCGATATCAAAGGTGAGCACAAACGTGTCATCGCCATTGGTGGTGGAACAGTTCTGGACATTTCCAAACTGTTTGCACTCCGTCAGGTATCACCGGTTCTGGATCTGTATGACGGAGAAATCCCGGCAGTGAAAAATAAAGAGCTGGTTCTGGTACCGACTACCTGTGGTACTGGAAGTGAGGTAACAAACATTGCCATTCTGGCATTGAACAGCCGTGGAACCAAAAAAGGTTTGGCAGTGGATGACATGTATGCAGATGAGGCAGTTCTGATTCCGGAACTGTTAAAAGGACTTCCGTTTGGCGTATTCGCAACAAGTTCTATTGATGCCCTGATCCATGCTATCGAGTCCAGTCTTTCCCCGAAGGGAAATGAGACAACCAGAATGTTTGGTTACCGTGCCATCGAAATGATCCTGACCGGATACATGAAGATCGCAAAAGAAGGCAAAGAGGCAAGAATCCCGTTATTAAATGATTTCCTTATGGCAAGTAACTATGCTGGTATCGCATTCGGAAATGCAGGTTGTGCAGCAGTTCACGCATTAAGTTATCCGCTTGGCGCTACCTTCCATGTACCGCACGGAGAAGCAAATTATGCAATGTTTACCGGTGTTATGAATAACTACATGGAGATCAAGACAGACGGTGAGATTGAAAAACTGAATAATTACATTGCCGGAATCCTTGGATGTGATGCAGCAAATGTATATGAGGAACTGGAAAAATTACTGAATACGATCATTCAGAAGAAACCGTTGCATGAGTATGGTATGACAGAGGCTCAGATTGATGAGTTTACGGATTCCGTTATCGAAAACCAGCAGCGTCTGTTAGTAAATAACTTTGTATACTTAGACAGAGACCGTATTCGCAAGATTTATACAGAACTGTTCTAAAGCCGGATTGTGTATAGATAAAAACAGGGGTAAAAAAGATGGATTGGAAGATTACATATAAAGATCGCATCTGTACTGCAAAAGAAGCAGTATCCCATATCAAATCAGGTGACAGAGTCGCTGTAGCACATGCCTGCAGCGAGCCTGTCATTCTGACAGATGCTATGGTAGAAATCGCAGATGAGATGAACTGGAAAGATATCGAAGTGGTACATATGGTTGCCATGGGAAAAGCAGGTTACTGCGCACCGGAGATGGCAAAGCATTTTCGGCATAACGCATTGTTTGCCGGTGGTTCCACAAGAAAAGCGATTGAAGAAGGCAGAGCGGATTTTACACCGATCTTCTTCTCAGAAGCACCGGAATATTTCCGGACACAGGCACCGCCAGATGTAGCGTTGATTCAGGTAAGTGAGCCGGATGCACAGGGTTACTGTTCCTTTGGCGTATCCTGTGATTATACAAAGACATGTGCAGAGACAGCAAAATTAAGAATCGCACAGGTAAATCCGAAAATGCCGCGTGTGCACGGAGATAATTTTATCCATGTCAGCAAACTGGATTACATTGTGGCAGAGAGCAGTGATCTGATTCAGCTTCCACCGCCAAAGATCGGGGAAGTTCAGAAAAAGATTGGTGAACACGTTGCTTCACTGGTAAAAGACGGTGACTGCCTGCAACTTGGAATCGGTGCGATCCCGGATGCAGTATTACTGTTTTTGAAAGATAAAAAAGATCTTGGTATCCACAGTGAAATGTTTTCCGATGGTGTGGTAGAGCTGATCGAAGCAGGTGTGATCACAAATGCACGCAAACAGATCCAGAAAGGACAGTGCGTGGCAACTTTCCTGATGGGAACAGATCGTTTATATAATTATGTAAATGATAATCCGAGTGTCAATCTGATACCGGTAGATGTGGTCAATGATCCGAAAGTCATCTGCCAGAACGATAATGTAGTTTCCATAAACTCTTGTGTAGAAGTAGATCTGATGGGGCAGGTGGCAAGTGAATCCGTAGGAATGAAGCAGATTTCCGGTGTCGGTGGTCAGGTAGACTTTGTCCGGGGCGCAAATATGTCAAAGGGCGGTCGTACGATCATGGCAATGCCGGCAACCGCAGCAAAAGGAACGATTTCCAAGATTGTTCCGCTGTTGGCAGAAGGCGCAGCTGTTACTACAAGCCGGTGTGATGTGGATTATGTTGTGACCGAATACGGCGTTGCACAGTTACACGGAAAATCATTGCGGGAGAGAGCGAAAGCGCTGATCAATATTGCGGCACCGGAGTTTCGGGAAGCATTGGGTGCGGAATACGAAAAGAGATTCCATGAAAAATTAGAGATCGCTTAAAAACAGAGATTGATATTTGTATTATTATAGGAAGATTCTGAGAATAGGATAATTGTTTCGTTTAGTTAGATATGGAACTCATATTGAGATGAAGTATGACGGAAAATAGCAGGAAGAGCAGGGAACTGATATGAAAAAAATTGCAGTTTTGACAAGTGGCGGAGATGCACAGGGCATGAACGCGGCAATCTATGGCATATTTGGAAGAGCACAGGAATTGGGATATGAACTGTATGGCATCCGCAATGGATATGCGGGATTGTTACGGGAAGATATCGTAAAACTTCACAGAGAAGATGTGCGGCATATTGTTGCAAAAGGCGGAACGATTCTGGGAACTGCCCGTTGTGATGAGTTCAAAGAACTTTCCGTGCAGAAGAAAGCTGCAGACATCTGCCGAAAATATGGGATCAGTGATCTCATTGTAATCGGTGGAGATGGTTCTTATCAGGGAGCTTACTGTCTTTCCAAGCAGGGAATCGGCGTGGTCGGTGTTCCGGGAACCATCGATCTGGATATCGGTTGTACGGAATACACGATTGGTTTTGATACGGCGGTCAATATTGCAGTGGAAGCCATTGACCGTATCGCAGATACCTCAGAAGCACATTCCTGTTTCAGCGTGGTAGAAGTAATGGGACGGCGTGCCGGATTTATCGCTCTGTGGAGCGGCATTGCAGGATCAGCAAGAGCTATTTTTGCAGACAGCAATACAACGGCAGAACAGATTGTAGACCATTTACGAAAATATCATTTTACTTCCGGAACAATCGTGCTGGCAGAGGGCGCAGGAAAAGCAGAGCCGATGGCAGAGATCATCGAGCGGGAATTACATGTACATACCCGTGCAAATGTGCTTGCTTTTATCCAGCGCGGAGGCAATCCAACAGCAAAAGACCGTGTCTATGGAAGTATGATGGGAGCTTATGCGGTAGACTTGATCAAAGAAGGCAAAAACCATCATCTGGTCTGTGTGAAACACGATGAACTGTGTGGTGTAGAAATCAGTGAAGGTATGAAACAGACCAAAGAATGTTCCGCATATCTGGCACATTTAGGTCGGACATTAAGTTGTATCTGATCGAATCGTGCATAACAGCAGATTTTTAAATAGCAATTCAGATAACTCATGGATATAATATAACCCTTTCGTAAAAAAAGTATCGCACGACAATACGATACTTCTTTTTACATTATAAATGTTTATATTTTTTATTAGGAACAAAAGCAGTTCATACTTAACATTTGCTGCGCATCAATCTTACCAGCATATTGATCCTTTTACACTTGTTATTTCACTATGTAGATTAGAAAGTGATTCTATTTTTTCTTCGCAGGCGATTGTTAGCCGCGGAGACAAAATGGAATCATTTTCTTTCACAAAAGTACATGAAAAACACATAAGAAATCCATTGTATACAGTTCTCTTTTGTATTAAAATCTGTACATTGTAAAAAAAGTGTGCTATACTTTTTAAATCTTTCTGGACACAGACAGAATACAAATGAGTTGAGAGGTTAAAAAATGTTAGAAATTATCAAATCGGTGAACTCCGTGGTGAACAATTTCATCTGGGGTGTGCCTGCCATGATCTGCATTATCGGAGTGGGTCTTCTGCTCAGTGTGCGGACAAAATTCTTACAGATTCGTAAATTTCCATATGCAATGAAACAGACCATTGGAAAAATTTTTGATAAAAAGGATGCTTCCGATGGAGCCATGACTCCGTTCCAGGCAGTCTGTACGGCGCTGGCGGGAACCGTCGGAACCGGAAATATCGCCGGTGTTGCCGGAGCAATCGCTATCGGTGGTCCGGGTGCGGTATTCTGGATGTGGATTTCCGCGTTGCTTGGTATGTGTACCAAGTTTTCCGAGGTAACCCTTGCGGTACATTTTCGTGAGAAAAACGCAGTGGGAGACTGGGTTGGCGGTCCGATGTATTATATTAAGAACGGACTGAAAAAACACTGGCACTGGCTTGCGTTTTTGTTTGCCCTGTTTGGTGTATTAACCGTATTTGGAACCGGTAATGCCACACAGGTAAATACAATCACAACAGCGATTGATTCCGCGTTACTGAGTTTCAATATTATTCCGGAAAGTTCTACAAAAGTTGTCAATCTGGTGATGGGTATTATTGTTGCCATTTTAGTAGCCATGATCCTGCTTGGCGGTGTAAAACGTATCGGTCGTGTTACTGAACGTCTGATTCCGTTCATGGCATTATTATATATCGTACTTGCGTTTGGCGTTATTATTTTAAATATCGACCGTGTGCCTGGAGTATTTCATTCTATTATTGACGGTGCATTCCATCCGGCTTCTGTGACCGGTGGTATCGTAGGAAGCTTTTTCCTGAGTATGAAAAAAGGTGTAGCCCGCGGTATTTTCTCCAACGAGGCAGGTCTTGGTACTGGTTCCATTGCCCATGCATGTGCAGACACTGGAGAACCGGTAAAACAGGGTATGTTCGGTATTTTTGAAGTATTTACTGATACGATTCTGATCTGTACACTGACTGCTATGGTTATTCTGTGCAGTGGTATCCCGGTTGGATATGGCGCAGATGCAGGTGCAGAGCTGACTATTTCCGGATTTACCGCTACATATGGTAACTGGGTATCTATTTTTACCGCCATCGCGCTTTGCTGTTTTGCATTTTCCACTATTATCGGATGGGGACTGTACGGTTCACGTTGTATGGAGTACCTGTCTTCTGAAAAATGGGTAAAACCGTTTATGGTCGTTTATGCACTGGTGGCAATCGTTGGTGCAACCATGGACCTTGGTATGCTCTGGAGCATTGCAGAGACATTCAACGGTCTGATGGCGATCCCGAACCTGATCGCGTTGTTCCTGTTGTCGGGTACGGTTGTGAAGCTGGTAAAGGACTATTTTGCAAGACAACATAAGTAGTCATTTTCATTATATATGTCCTTATATATTAGAAAAAAGAATAACATCAGGGATTGATATTTTTTTGACATAGTATAACCACCATGCTATATTTTAGAGCGGCAAAGGTGCCAGAGTATTTGGGTTGAGGTACTCCTGGCACCTTTTTTGCGAGAAAAAAGAGCAGGAGGATGTTATGGAAAACAACCAGACAAATGAGAAACAGCAGGATTACGAGCTTCAGGCGGTACCTGACAGCGCAAGAAAAGGTTTTCTGCCAATGTTTATGATCATGATGGGCTTTACCTTTTTCTCCGCCAGCATGAGTGTCGGCGGTCAGCTTGGTATTGGTCTGAACATGACAAAATTTATATGGGCTTTGCTCATCGGTAATGCGATTCTTGGCGTATATACCGGTATTCTTGGTTACATGGGATGCAAGACAGGACTTACCCTGGATCTGATGGCGAGACATGCTTTCGGAAAGAAAGGTTCCTGGCTTTGTTCCGCAATTATTACATTTACACAGATGGGATGGTTTGGCGTAGGTATCGCAATGTTTTCCATTCCGGTTGCAGAGCTGACTGGTATTCCGGTAGTAGTTCTTGTTATTCTGTCTGGTGGTCTTATGACAGCTTCTGCTTATTTTGGTATTAAATCTCTGGAGATCGTAAGCTGGATCGCAGTTCCGGCAGTCGGAATCCTGGGATGCATTTCTGTAGGGCTTGGTGTCTCTTCTATGGGCGGACTTGGTGGTCTGTTTGCAGCAGAACCGCAGAATCCGATCACACTGGCAACAGCCATTACACTGGTTGTAGGTTCTTTCGTCAGTGGTGGTACAACAACCCCGAACTATACACGTTTTGCAAAAACAAGAAAAATCGCAGTTATCGCAACAGTTATCGCGTTCTTTATAGGAAACTCCCTGATGTTCGTATTCGGTGCAGTAGGTGGTTCCGTAACAGGACAGGCAGATATTTTCTATATTATGATTGCACAGGGATTAGCACTTCCGGCTATCATTGTACTTGGATTAAATATCTGGACCACAGCCGATAACGGATTATATTCCTGTGGACTTGGACTTTCCAATATTACAGGATGCTCCAAAAAGAAAATGGTATTAGTCAGCGGTATCATTGGAATCGTAGCTTCTGTATGGTTATACTATAACTTTACTTCCTGGCTTACTTTCATGGGATATGCGATCCCTCCGGTTGGTGGTGTGGTAATCACTGATTACTTCATGCATCAGAGACGTTATCAGGAAAATGACACAACAAATATGAAAACCGTAAAATGGTATGCAATCATTGCCGTTGTTGCAGGTGCTATCGTTGGACTGAAAGTACCGGTTGGTATCGGTTCTATCAATTCCATCGTTGCAGCATGCGTTATTTACTTTATTGGAAGCAAAATCTGTGATAAAGAAAAATAAAGAATGATTTGTCAGATAAACCTTCCTATATCAAAGTATTACTGCTAATTGTATGAATACGAGTATAAAGCTGAACACAGGAAGGGTGACAGGGGGGTACAAAATATGAACAGAGGAAATGTATTTGGAATCAATGGAAAAATTGAGACAGAATGCCTGACCGTTGTTGGTGCGCAGTATGCGCCCATCGGTGCCATGAATATGGAAGACGTAGACCGCAATACAGAAACGCTGCTTTCTTTTATGGATCGGGCTTCCGGTGGCTTTCCGGGCTTTGATCTGTTTGTAGCACCGGAAGCGTGCATTCAGGGTTTCCCGCAGTTTGGATGGGAAAATGCGTTGCTTACCATGGACAGTCCGCAGATTAAGAAGTTTCAGGAAAAATGTGCGGAACTGGAAGTGTACGGAGTGCTTGATTTCCTGCTTCGGGTGGATGAACAGAACAATTACACCAATACCGCCATTGTGATCAATGACAAAGGTGAGATCATTCACCGCTATGATAAAATGAATCCGTGGATTCCTTTTGAGGGTTCCATTCCGGGACGCAGCTGTACCGTATGTGACGGACCGAAAGGTGCAAAATTTGGCATTATCATCTGTGCGGATGGCGATTATCCGGAAATGTGGCGGGAAGCAGCCGTGCAGGGCGCAAATGTGATCATCCGTCCGACCCATTACATGGATCCGTGGCAGAACGCATGGGAGATCACCAATAAATCCGGTGCTTATTTTAATCAGGTGTACGTAGTGGCAGTCAACTGTTCTGGAACAGCGGAAAATGAGAATTTTTCCTGCTTTGGACGAAGCATGATCTTGGGACCGGACGGAAACGTGATCTGTGAGGGCGCAAACGGAGCACCATCTATGATCAAGGCGGATCTGTATCCGGGCATTATCGATGCAATGCGCAGTCAGGCGGTTCATTCCGCACCGATGTATTCTTATGCGCACCGGGGCGCATCCAGTCATCCGTATGCAGGAAAGGGGCTGGATACTTCGGATTACACAGCTTATAAGCGAGGTGACAACGATGGCACAGTTTAAAGGAATGTTACATTTACTGCACAAGCGGATGGCAGATATTTCCTATCCCATCAGCAAACAGGAGATTCTGGAACAGATCGGGGATGAAATCGTGAAAGCAGGTGCAGATCAGTACCTGAGTGTACGGGAGATCCTAGCACCGATCCGTCAGGAGACATTTTCCTGTGCGGCAGAGTTTTACTGTGCATTGCTTGGGGCATAGAAGGCATAAATAACAGAAGGATAAGAACAGATATGATTCTGTCTTTTCGCAAATAGAGAAATTGAGAAACTCCTCAAAACGGGTATCAAAAACGGTATCGGTTTTGGGGAGTTTTTTGCACGTGAGTCATAGTTACCCTGAATAAGCAAAAAATAAAAAACATTATTGACACCTAACACACGTTGCTTTATACTAAAAAAGATAGAGAAAGGAAATCTAGTATGCAGGCAACAGAATTAGAAAAGACGGAAAACTATTACAGAACGCAGATGCAGAAAGATCGGATCGTTGACAGATTAAAAGAGAACGGATGCCGTATCACAAAACAGCGCATGATTTTACTGGATGTGATTCTGAGTGGAAACTGCACCAGCTGCAAAGAGATTTATTATAAAGCATCCAAATTAGATCCGAAGATCGGAACAGCGACCGTATATCGTATGGTGAACCTGTTAGAACAGATCGGTGCCATCAGCCGGGTGAATCTGTATGAGGTGACCTGTGAGACCGGAGCAAAACGGGAAGAGCATGTGATCGAACTGGATGACAGTTCTGTGCGTGTGCTGACAGAACCGGAGTGGATGCGCGTGATCGAACGGGGATTGCGGGCGTGCGGATACATTGACCGACAGAATGTGCGGACAGTAAAAGCAGGCATGGTATAAAAAAAACTTGCATCTTTGTAAATAGTGTGATAAATTATTAATTAAGAATATGTAGTATGTTGTAAGAGTGGGCGCGAGTCCACTCTTAGTTGTTGTATAGTGAAATCTGAGAAAGAAGGTGACAAAGATGTCAAAACGCGAAGATTATGAAGCACGTACAGAAGCCTTATTACTTCCGATCATGGAAGAAATGAATTTTGAACTGGTAGATGTGGAATATGTAAAAGAGGGAAGCACCTGGTATTTACGCGCCTACATCGATAAAGAGGGCGGCATTACCGTCAATGATTGTGAGGCAGTTGCCCGCAGAATGAACGATCTGCTGGATGAGAAGGATTTTATTGCCGATTCTTATGTATTCGAGGTAAGTTCCCCGGGACTTGGCAGACCGCTGAAAAAAGAAAAAGATTATGTGAGAAGTATGGGAAAAGAATTAGAGATCCGTACTTATCGTGCAATCAACCGTCAGAAAGAATTTTATGGAATTCTGACCGGATATACAGAAGATACCGTAACGATTCAGCCGGAGGAAGGTGAAGCACTTACTTTCCAGAAAAACGAGATCGCACTGATCAGACTGGCATTTGATTTTTAGAACAGGAGGAAAAAGGAAAAAATGGCAAAAAGCAGCAAGAGCAAAAAAAATGCTGAGAGCAGAGAGTTACTGGAAGCATTGACAATTTTAGAAAAAGAAAAAAATATCAGCAAGGATACATTACTGGAAGCAATTGAGAACTCACTGCTGACAGCATGTAAAAACCATTTTGGAAAAGCTGACAATATCAAAGTTACCATCGATCCGGAGACTTGTGAGTTTCATGTTTACGCTGAGAAAACCGTTGTACAGGAAGTGACAGATCCGCTGACAGAGATCAGCTTTGCAGAGGCAATGATGATCGGCGGTGGTCATGGACTTGGCGATGTGATCCATGAGGAGATCCAGTCCAAAGATTTCGGACGTATCGCAACACAGAATGCAAAGAATGTTATTTTACAGAAAATCCGTGAGGAAGAGCGCAAAGTGATCTTTGATCAGTATTATGGAATGTCCAAAGATATTGTAACCGGTATCGTTCAGCGTTATATTGGAAACAATGTAAGTATTGACCTTGGTAAAGTGGACGCTGTCCTCAGTGAAAACGAGATGATCCCGGGCGAGACATTTGAGCCGACCGAGCGTATCAAAGTATATGTGATCGATGTAAAATCTACTTCCAAAGGACCGAAAGTACTTGTATCCAGAACACATCCGGAACTGGTAAAACGTCTGTTTGAGGCAGAGGTTGCAGAGGTTCGTGACGGTATCGTTGAGATCAAGAGCATTGCCCGTGAGGCAGGAAGCCGTACAAAGATGGCAGTATGGTCCAATGATCCGGACGTTGATCCGGTAGGCGCATGCGTTGGTATGAACGGTGCCCGTGTCAATGCCATTGTAGAAGAGTTAAACGGTGAGAAGATCGATATCATCAACTGGAATGAGAACCCGGCTATGCTCATTGAGAATGCATTAAGCCCGGCAAAAGTTATCTCCGTTATTGCAGATGCAGAGGAGAACAAGGCAAAAGTTGTTGTTCCGGATTATCAGCTTTCCCTGGCAATCGGTAAAGAAGGTCAGAATGCACGT
>ENA-OWPB01001744-OWPB01001744.1-human-gut-metagenome-genome-assembly--contig:-NODE-1744-length-17771-cov-2.950045_pt1 | contig 17771 bp, 16 predicted proteins | sample MGYA00248260_ERZ651838 | MGnify/ENA primary metagenome ERZ651838 (study PRJEB26924, sample SAMEA4378304) | human gut metagenome | biome: human gut; feature: human-associated habitat; material: faeces...
TGGGGGATTGACTCCCACCACTGATACCAGCTTGTTTCTCACCACCTATAGGTGGAAGTCATCTCCCAGCTGATATAAATCTGACGACTTTTCTTAAGGGAACCACTTTTACTTCTGTCAAAACCATCCAGACGGTTCTCCAACGAATACTACACTTCGTTAAAGATTTGCAGTAATCATAATATCATCAAATGCATGTTCCTGCTGTACAATCAGGATTCCTTCCTTGATCAACTGCAACACTGCCAGAAATGTTACGACAGTCTGCATCTTGGACTTCTGGCTGCCCAAAAGTGTACGGAAACTGAAATGCTTGTGTTCCCTCGCATAATCTGTCACAGTCTCCAGCTTTTCCTCAACCGTAACTTCTTCTTTCTCTAATTTACCAAATTTACTTCTTACCGGATCAATCTTGTCTTCCTGACGCCTGATCACGTCCTGAAAAACACGGTTCAGTGTTGCCAATGTCAAATCCCCTAAAAGTTCGTCCAAATCTACCGGCTCCACATAATTCATGACTTCCTCCGGGATAGTCGGATCTTTGTACATCGTCCTGCCACCATCCAGCTCTCGGTCACGAAGCTCATAGGACATATACTTGTACATCTTATATTGAAGAAGTTGTTCTACCAGTTCCTGTCTTGGGTCTTCCTCTTCCCCATCTTCTGTTATTTCCTTTGGAAGCAACATCTTACACTTGATATCCAAAAGCGTCGCTGCCATGACAAGAAATTCACTCATCACATTGAGATCTTCCCGCTCCATAGCTTTGATATAATCCATATACTGGTTCGTAATCTCCACAATAGGAATATCGTAAATGTCTATTTTATTTTTATCGATCAAATGTAACAGCAGGTCAAGAGGTCCTTCGAACACCTGCAATTTTACCGGAATTCCCATGTCTCATTACTCTCCATAAATTTCCATGACTTTTAGGTCTGACAATCTATTATACTTGATTCTCTCACATTTCTCAACAATTATTTAAACTCAGAACAACAACCTCTGCCGGATTAAAGAGCCTGATATGAATGGTGTGGGTTCCAAGCCCTTTACTTACAATGACAGTCTGGTCTCCCACGCGCCGCATTTCTCCTGAATACTTTGGAAATAATACAAAATCCGGTCCGATCACACCTCCGATTCCCGGAATTCTCACCATACCTCCATGCAGATGCCCACTTAGAATCAGATCTGCTCCCCAGGCAAGGTATTCTTTCATATAGGAAGGATTATGTGCGAGAAGAACCTGAAATGCTTCCGGATCCCGATTTCCGATCCGCTCTTTTATTGCTCCCTCTGGCATCTCTCTTCGTTTCAAATGCGTGTAACACTCCAGTGGAATCTCAAGCCCTGTCAGGCGGACTTTTGATTCATCACTTAAAACTGTCGATTCATTTTCCAAAAGATGTACTCCCAGATTCAGCAACTTTTCCCGATATAAAGCATAAGACTGGTCATACTTCTGTGGTTTTAATTTCATACGCTCTTCATGATTTCCATTTGCATAGTAAACTGGTGCAATTTTCACAAGCTCTTTCACACAGGCAAGGGCCGGTTCATAGGAATGTCCGTTCTTTCCAACTAACATATCCCCACCGATTAGAATCAGATCCGGTGACTCTTTTTTCACTGCATCAATTAATCTGCAATTATTCACTCCATAGACCTGATTGTGCAGGTCACTTAAAAAGACCCATGTTTTCTCCCCTGCAAGCTTCGGTGACGCCACCTGGTAACGAGTCACGCGAAATGTATGAAGTTCCCGATACATTTCCGCAAATACAAGAAGTACTGCTGCCACCAGTATTCCGATTATGATTCCTGTTGTCGACATAGATATTCTCCTGATTTATTCTTCCATTTATTTACGTTTGTTTATCACACGTTTATTTATATCTGTTTTGAACACATCTGTATGTCTGGATTTTTCCCTTCCGTCACCGCTTCCCGGCTTTTCCGAAATGCCTCATACAGCTTTCGGATATTTCCAAATGCATAATCCGGCATAAATTCTGTCGCCACCAGATCCTCTGGCTTTGCCTCTCCTGTATACACAAGAGCCGTTTCCACTCCCGCGTTAATTCCACATGCAATGTCCGTGTAAAGGCGATCGCCAACTACAAGCACTTCCTCTGGTTTCGCACCTACCTGCTCCATACACATTTTTACAATCTGTGCATTCGGCTTACCTGCATAGTAAGGTGTCCGCTCTGTTGTCACTTTCAACATCTCGCAGATTCCTCCGCAGTCAGGGACGAAGCCAAATGCAGTTGGACACCGGTAATCTGGGTTTGTTCCGACAAAATCCACTTCCGGACGAAATAATGCCTTACATGCTTCTTCGACTTTTTCGTAGACAAGTGTTCTGTCAAATCCCACAACTACGCATGCTACATCTTCCTCTGCCTCGTGGGTCAGCTTTAGTCCAAAGCTTTTTAACTCCTCTTCAAAAGACGGCGTTCCTACTACAAGCAGTTTCTTATCTTCATAGTGCTCCTTCAGATACTTACATGTTGCATAAGATGCAGTCACAAACTGATTTTCTACTGCAGAAATATTCCATTTCTTAAATTTCTCAATATAATCTTTTCGGCTTTTGACCGAATTGTTCGTAATATAAAAAGCTCGTCCGCCAATGCTTTCAATATAATCAAGCAACTCCCAGCTGCCGTCATAAATCGTGTCATCAATGGCAAGTGTCCCGTCTATATCAAACAAAAAATATTTTTTACTATCTAAATCATTTCCTTTTAACATAAAAAAAAGCTCCTTGCTGGAATTTTGTCCATTTATACTATATAATGATGATGGTGTCGGGATTAAAAGGCCCAACTATGATGCATCTTTACACCCTTGCATTATTATATACTGATTTAGAAATCATGTCGAGGAGGTTTTTATCATGACAGTTTCAGAACATATTGACGCGCTGAGAAAACTTATGAAGGAGCGCGGATACGATATCTATATTGTTCCGACTGATGATTTTCATCAAAGTGAAAATGTCGGGGCATATTTTCAGGCCAGAACATTTATTACAGGCTTTGACGGTTCCGCCGGAACCGCGATTATTACTTTAGATCACGCCGGACTTTGGACAGATGGACGTTATTTCTTACAGGCCGAGCAACAGCTTTCAGGCACTCCGGTTACTCTCTATCGCATGCTGGAACCAGGTGTCCCGAGTATCAACGAGTTCTTGGAAAAACATTTACCGGAACATGGTACAATCGGTTTTGACGGACGTGTCATCTCTATGAAAAACGGAAAGGCATATCAGGAAATTGCCGAGAAAAAGCATGGTCATATTGTTACTTCCGAAGATTTGATCGACCTGATTTGGAAAGACCGCCCGGCACTGTCAACAAAACCGGCATTTGCCTTGGAATTAAAATACACCGGTGCTTCTACAACGGAAAAACTTGCCCGCGTCCGTGAAGCTATAAAGCAACACGGAGCTACTACTCATGTCGTTGCTGCCCTGGATGACATTTGCTGGATTACCAATCTGCGCGGACGGGACATTGACTATTTTCCCCTTCTTCTCTCCTACGCCATCATCACCATGGATGAGATGAAACTATACGTTGATAAGCAGAAGCTGACCGAAGAAATGTGTAATAACCTGACTGCTGCCGGAATTGCATTTCACCCATACAATGATATTTACGAAGATTTAAAGCATCTGGATTCAGAAGAGACTGTCCTTTTAGACCCGTCTCGTATTAACTATGCGCTTCGTAACTGCATTCCAGAAGGAGTCTCTGTTGTCGAAAGCGAAAATCCTTCCGTATTGATGAAATCTGTAAAAAATGAAACAGAACTTCACAATATCGAACAGGCTCACATCAAAGATGGGGTTGCTGTGACTCGTTTTATGCATTGGCTGAAGACACACGTTGGTAACTCTTCTGAATCTCCTGTCACGGAACTTAGTGCAGCCGACAAGCTGGAAGAATTTCGGAAAGAACAGGACGGATATCTCTGGCAGAGCTTCGAGCCAATCTGTGCTTCTGCCGACCACGCAGCAATTGTTCACTACAGCGCAACCAAAGATAGCAATGTACCAGTCACGGAAAATGGTCTCTTCCTTACAGACACCGGCGGTGGGTATCTGGAAGGCTCCACAGACATTACAAGAACCTTTGCATTTGGAAATGTTCCACAGAATATGAAAGAAGACTTTACTTCCGTTCTTTTATGTAACTTGCATCTGGCAAATGTAGTGTTTCCATATGGTACTACTGGCGGAAGCTTAGATGTTATCGGACGTCTTCCACTTTGGAAACGTGGATTAGACTTCAATCACGGAACCGGACACGGCGTTGGCTATCTTATGAACATTCACGAAGAACCGGCAAGATTCCGCCGTTATCTCGGAAATAAGGCTCCAATTCAGGACATTGCCCTGGAGCCGGGAATGATCATCACTGACGAACCGGGTGTCTACATTGCCGGTTCTCACGGAATTCGTACAGAGAATGAACTTATGATCTGCGAAGGTGAGACAACCACATATGGAAGATTCTTATACTTTAAACCAATTACACTTGTACCGATAGATCTGGACGCAGTCGTACCTGAAATGATGACCATCGAAGACAAAGAGCTTCTAAACGCATACCACAAACGCGTATACGAGACACTTGCACCACATATGAAAGAAGATGAACGCAAGTGGCTGGCTGAATATACAAGAGCGATTTAATCATGAAAAACCTCTCTCACCGCTTTACTGTGAGGGAGGTTTTTCCTTTTCTTTTATTTTAAAATCTGATACTGTAGCATTTTTAGCCTTTCATCAAGCTTATAATTATAAGCACGTAAAAATAAAAATTCCTATACATACAAGAATCGGTATGCACCCAATAATTCCAAATACAATCGTAAGAATCTTATAGACCTTATTATCATATCCCGGAATGTAAGACTGCTTTGGCTTTGCCGGATTATACGTCACCGGAATTCTCGTACCCACCGTCGGAACATGATGCTGGATCGATGCTCCTTCGTTCGTATATTGTATTCCATTCACATAATATTCATACACCGGGTAAAAGTTCAATCCACTGTCCCCCGATGATCTGCTGTTAATTCGAATCACCAGGCCTATTGTATTCATGGTACAATTCTTCTTTTTGCCATGTGAAATAAAAGCAATAATCAAAGCCGGAATCCAGAAAGCGACTCCCAGGCCGCATAAAGTCAACACTAAACCAAGTTCCATTGTAGTTTCTCCATCTCTTTTTCTCTTTCAGAAATACTCACAGAATTTCTATTTATCATCATAATAGCATCTACTCAATAAAGTGTAAATATTTATACAATCAATTTCTTACAGCATCCACCCACGCACAGCTTCTTTCATGGCACTTCCGTAACTGATTTCTTCTACATCTTCTGTTGCAAGAATGTCTACTTTGCCAATCTCTTTTCCATTCAGCGAATAAATTACTTCGCCTATTTTATCCCCCTGTCTGACCGGTGCCGTCACATTTTCTTTTAATTTCACATTTCTCTTTATCGTAGATAAATCTTCTCCTGTCACATCAACATAGGAAAATGTTTCCATTTGCGCGGCACCAACTTCTTTCTCCACACCATGCTTTACCGGCACATTCGGGATTTTGTTTACTTTGTCTTCCTGATATTTCTGACATTTTCCAAAGCCATAATTCAACAGAGTAATAGCATCCCGCATTCTTGCTTTGTTGTCGTCTGCTGCCATAATGACCGCAATCAGATCTGTATCATCTTTTCTGGCTGTTGCAGAAATACAGAACTTCGCCAGACTGGTCGAGCCCGTCTTCAAACCTGTCGCATATTCGTATTGCCGGATCATTTTGTTCGTATTTGTAAGTCCAAACTGTGTAGAGCCCTTTTTCGTCGTGTGTGTGATATCCTCCATCCAGATATTGCAGTAATCAAAAATCTGTGGATATGTATTGATCAGCTCTCTGGACATAAGCGCAATGTCTCTGGCTGTCGTCACATGTCCATCCGCATCCAGTCCATTACAGTTGACAAAATGCGTATTCTCCATGCCAAGGCCTTTCGCCCGCTCATTCATCTGATTTACAAATTCCTGTTCGTTTCCACAAATATACTCGGCCATGCAGACGCACGCGTCGTTGCCACTGGCTACGGAAATACATTTTATCAGTGTCTCAACTGTCTGCACTTCACCAGGTTCTAGGAATACCTGAGAGCCACCCATAGAAGCTGCATATTCCGACGTTGGCACCTCGTCCTCTAAACGTATCTTTCCTTCTTGCAGCGCATCAAAAATCAACAGCAATGTCATGACCTTTGTAACACTTGCCGGAGGTCTCTTGGAATCTGCATCTTTTTCATAGATCACCTGTCCTGTAGATGCTTCCATTAAAAGAGCAGACGGTGCGGATATGTCCACATTTCCCGTCTGCTGCGTATTTACATTATCTGTATTTTCTGTTGTATCCGATGAATTCTGCTCCCCTGCTCCAGCGTTCTGGCCAGTGCCTGTGTCTGTATCCTGTCCCGTATTCGTATTCAGAATAATCAGTTTTTCAGACTGCGCAAAAACCGGCTGTGTCAGTAAAATTAAGCAGAATAACCACACCAGAAACTTTTTCATAATCCATGCTCCAACACATACTTTTGTAGTAAATATATGATGAAGGGATTGTTTTATAACTTCATTTTTAATCTACCTTATCAAAAATCTCTCCCAGTGTCATTGCTATATGCGGGAACTCCCGCAAGGTAATAATTGTATCGGCATTATAATCTTTTTCGTCCTTATCCTCCTGAAGAATATAACTGTACACTAATTTATATTTTCCTTCTTCAAGATAATATATCTCTACTGCATGCTCCCTTGGTGAGACAATCCAATATTCACTTACTCCTGCCTGCTCATAAATCTCTTTCTTCTCCGTCTTGTCTCTAAGTGCTGTCGCCGGGCCCAATGTCTCTACAATAAACTTTGGTGTTCCATGATATGCACTGTGTTTCAGACCTTTTCGATTACAGACAAGCATAATATCAGGTACAACATAGTCATCGTTTACCTCCGGGTGATATTTATAATCCAGGTTTTCCATAAATACAAGACATAAACTGTCCTTTAATCCTTCTCTCACTTTTCCATAAATGTTTCCATTTACAATTCCATGTCTGAAATTGGCTGCCGGAGACATATTATAAATTACACCGTTAATCTTTTCTGTCTTCTGGTAATCATCTTTCAACATTGGCATAACAAAATCTCACCATCCTTTTACATTTATATTCACACATATATATTCGCATATAATTTCTAACGTATCTCCATTTGTTATATATAGTATAACATACTTTTCTGTTACTTCAAGCATAATTATATTAAAAACAGACGGTATGAATATTACCACACCGCCTGCTATACTTTCACAAAAATATTTTCTATTCAATTCCTTTTACCGGATAGTCCTGTGCCTCTACTGCATTTTTAAGCACTTCATCAGCAACCTCTTTTTCCAGTGTCACTACGGCTGTTCCTGCTTCGTGGCTTACAACTGCCTCTTTGACACCATCAATTGCTTCCAGAGTTTTCTTTACTCTTGCCTCACAGTGTCCGCACATCATTCCTTCGATTTTCATTGTCTTTGTCATGGTTGATTCCTCCTGTTTCTTTTTACTTTCTTTTTTATGTTTTATTTTTTTATCTTTGCTTGCGTCATACATTTTGAAGAGATTCAGTCTCAGTGCATTTGTAACAACACAGAAGCTGGATAAGCTCATGGCTGCCGCACCGAACATTGGATTCAGTTTCAGTCCAAATAATGGATACCAGATACCTGCTGCCAGTGGGATTCCGATAACATTGTAGAAGAATGCCCAGAACAGATTTTCATGAATGTTCCGAAGTGTTGCACGGCTCATGCGGATGGCTGCCGGCACGTCACTTAGGCGGCTCTTCATCAATACCACATCTGCCGCGTCAATGGCAATATCTGTTCCGGCTCCGATTGCGATTCCCATATCTGCTCTTGTAAGTGCCGGTGCATCGTTGATACCGTCACCGACCATGGCAACCTTTCCTTTTGTCTTAAGTCTTCGGATCACGCTTTCCCTTCCGGAAGTACGCCTGCGATCACCTCGTCAACACCTGCCTGCGCGCCGATTGCTTTTGCAGTACGCTCATTGTCACCTGTGAGCATAACAACGTGTATTCCCATGTTCTGAAGTTCTTTTACCGCTCTCGGACTGTCTTCTTTGATAACATCAGCCACTGCAATAATTCCCATAAATGTTCCGTTCTGGCTGAAGAATAGTGGTGTTTTTCCCTGTTCGGACAAATGTTCTGCCTGACGCTTCATTTCTTCAGATACTTCGGAATACTGTCCGATATATTTCAAGTTTCCACCAAGAACTTCTGCGCCATCTATTTTACCGGAAAGTCCATTTCCCGGAACTGCCTGAAAGTCAGATACTTCTGTCAATTTTTCTCGCTCAGACTGCTCTACTTCTGATTCTACACGTCCTGTGATTGCTTTTGCAAGTGGGTGTTCACTCTTCTTCTCCAAAATGTACGCAAGAACCAGTAATTCAGATTCACTTATTCCATTTGCAGGGAGAATATCTGTGACCTGAGGTTCGCCACTTGTTATAGTTCCGGTTTTATCAAGAGCAACAATTTCCATTTTTCCTGTCTCTTCCAGAGAAACGGCTGTCTTGAACATAATTCCATTTTTCGCGCCCATACCATTTCCAACCATAATTGCGACCGGAGTGGCAAGTCCGAGGGCACATGGGCAACTGATAACAAGTACGGAAATTCCTCTAGCGAGAGCAAATCCGACGCTCTGACCGGCTAAAAGCCACACAACAATCGTAATCACTGCGATTGTAATAACCGTTGGTACAAATACACCTGATACCCGGTCTGCAATCTTTGCAATCGGTGCTTTTGTTGTCGCCGCGTCGCTGACCATCTGAATAATCTGGGACAGTGTTGTGTCCTCTCCGACTCTAGAAGCCTCACATTTTAAGAAACCGGACTGATTGACTGTCGCAGCAGATACTGTATCATTTGGCGCCTTATCTACCGGAATGCTCTCACCGGTCAGAGCTGCCTCATTGACCGCACTGTTTCCTTCCAGAACAATACCATCTACTGGTATATTTTCACCAGGTTTTACTATGAAAATGTCTCCTTTTTTCACCTGCTCAATGGAAACCGTTTCTTCTTTTCCATCGCGGAGCAGTACTGCCGTCTTCGGAGCCAGTTTCATCAGACTCTTAAGAGCATCTGTCGTCTTACCTTTGGAACGTGCCTCCAGCATCTTTCCAACCGTAATAAGAGTCAGGATCATAGCTGCAGACTCAAAATAGAATTCATGCATATATGACATCACGGCATCCATATCCATGCGCATCTGCGCATCTGTCATAGCAAACAGCGCATAAACACTGTATCCATAAGAGGCTGTAGAACCAAGGGCAACCAGTGTGTCCATATTCGGCGCTTTATGAATCAGTCCTTTAAATCCGCTGATAAAGAACTTCTGGTTGATGACCATAACAATCGTAGTCAAAAGCAACTGAGCCAGTCCCATTGCCACATGATTGTCCGCCATAAATCCTGGCAATGGCCAGTTCCACATCATATGTCCCATGGACAGATACATAAGTGGTATAAGGAAACATAAAGAAGCAATCAGCCTCCGCTTCAATACTGGTGTATCTCTGTCTTTCAAAAAATCATCATTGTTTCCGGCAGCACTGCCTGTCTTTTCATTTGCTGCACCTTTCAGCGATGCACCATATCCGGCATTTTCCACTGCTTCTATAATTTGAGCTGACGTTGCTGTTCCTTCGACTCCCATGGAGTTCGTCAGAAGACTGACCGAGCAGGATGTAACACCCGGCACCTTTGACACTGCCTTCTCTACTCTGGAACTGCAGGCCGCACAGCTCATTCCTGTCACTGTATATTGTTCCATCATTAAAACACCTGCCTAACTATTACTTCATAAGTTTTTGGAGCGTGGCAACCAGTTCATCGATTGTCTCTTCTTTCCCTGCACGGATATCTTCCGCTACGCAAGTGCGGATATGATTAGCAAGAAGCACCTTGTTAAAGCTATTCAGCGCCGCATTGACCGCTGAAACCTGAATCAGAATATCCGTACAGTATGCGTCCTCTTCCACCATACGCTTAATTCCTCGTACCTGGCCTTCAATCCGGCTTAAGCGGTTCAGAAGATCCTTGTATTCCTTTTCTGTCCGCTCCTTTTTCTTATGACAACAACATTCTTTCTTTTCTTCCATAGTATGCACACCTTTCTTGATTACAGTGACAGTATATACCCCTTAAGGGTATATTACAAGTTCTTTTTTCATAAATTTTTCTCAGTAAAGAAATCAAGATATACTTCTTTCATAAAATGCACTTAAAAAGACCATCTACACTTTTTCGCAAATGATCTTTTTAATGTTAATATATCTTATATCATTCTTTTTGCTTTTTCGTCACACTTACCACGTAAAGTGTGCTTCCCTCTACACGAAATTTCACCTCAAACCCAGCAAATCCCATGCCATATACTCTCTCCGGGTCATTCTGATAAGAAGGTCTTGGATCCTGACTCAGTATCTGCATCACGACTTTTCTCTTTTCTTCCGGAATCTTTTTCATACCCTCATCAGGTATCTGTACTTCCAGATGATAGGTCTGTTTTTTTTGCGCAAATCCTCCGCTCGCCTCCGGGTGTGCATCCACATACGGCAGATACGGCTTGATATCGTAAATTGGTGTTTGGTCCATCATGTCTACTCCTGATACAAGCAGGCACATTCCGTACTTTTCATGAGAAATGATTCGTTCCAGCTTTACACAAGACAGTCCGATTGGATTCGGTCGGTAAGGAGAACGACAGGCGAATACTCCGACTCGTTCATTTCCTCCAAGTCTCGGAGGCCGTACGGTCGCTTTCCATGTACCGGATTCTTGTCTTACTTCCGAAAATCCCCACAGAATCCACAGGTGTGTGTATTCTTCGATTCCTCTCAAAGCATCCGGCTGGCGAAACTCCGGTTCAAATACAACAAGTCCAGCCGCATCGGAAAGCCCACTTTGCCTTGGAACTCCAAATTTAGTTGGAAAATCTGTGTGAATTCTTGCGATTACTTTTACCTTTTCTAAACCTACAGTTTCTTTTTCCAGATTATTGCAGTCTTTCTTTTTCTTTACAACTTCATGCCCCGATACCGGTTCACGCATGCGTATACCTCCTGTTTTCTCGGCATTGCCAGATTGCCTGGAACATTTTCACTCTCACAGACCACCGTAAATCCTTCCACTTCCAGCTCCTTCATCAGTCGTCCGATGATCTGTCCGGCTTCTTTTCTGCCGTCAAATTCATGCTCTTCCATATAGCGCAGCAGATGCCCCAGGCAGGTAAGCTGTTCGGAATCTGCAAGCTGTTCCACATACCGAAGATCAATGTTTTCATGGTTCAGGACTACGCCGTCTCTTCCCATGGTCTTAATCTTGATGCGTCCTTTATGAATCAGTCCTGTATTTTTCTTCGGGCATCGTCTGGACTCTGGTAGTTTTACATTTCCTTCTGGCAATTCCAGTGCCGGATACTGGCTGGCAGCCTCTTTTGCAAGAGCCGTAATTTCTTTTGGGACATACCGATCCATCTGAATCACCACATCCGCTACCTGAAAATATGCCCCGGAGCTTCCGGCAACCAGAATGGTGGAAATGCTCTGGTTCTCATACAAATCACGCATTCGCTCGATAAATGGCGTAATCGGCTCCATATCCCGGTGAATCACTCTCTGCATCAACTCATCACGCACCATGAAGTTGGTCGCTGATGTGTCCTCATCAATGAGAAGGGTCGCAGCACCAGACTCCATGGCCTCCACCACATTTGCCGCCTGGGACGTGCTTCCGCTGGCATCCTCCGTGGAAAATGTTTTCGTATCTTTTCCATTTGGCAGGTCATTAATGAACATGGAAATATCTGTGTCTTTGATGCTTCTGCCGTCCTCAGCGCGGATTTTTACCGCATCTGCCTCCGTAATCACATATTCCCTGCCATCACCTGCAATGTGCGGATATACGCCCATTTCCAGCGCTTTTAGAAGGGTAGATTTTCCGTGATAGCCGCCACCCACAATCAAGGTGATTCCTTTTTTAATACCCATACCTGTGATTTTGCCTGCATATGGTAAATCCATGGTCACTTTCATTGATTCCGGCGAAGCAAATGGTACGGCTCCTTTCATCGGCTTTGCCGAGACGCCCGACTCACGCGGAAGAACGGCTTTAAACGCTACAAGTCCCTGTTCTTTTAACTGCTCACGGATATATTGCTGGTCTACGGATAGCTCCATGACACGCTCCACTTTTTTCTTATCTTGTCTTGCATAGAAAAGAGAACTCTCCACGCACTCCGGGAGATAATCGAATAAAATTTTTGAAAGCTCTCTTGCATTGATGGTTCTTCCATTTGCCGGAAATCCAGCCTCAAATCGCATGCGAATGTTTCCATTTGCCGGATTGATCTCACAGGCGCTCCGCTTTAGAATTTCCTGACCACATCTAGTCACAGAAATAATTCCACTCTTTCCGGATCCTTTCGCCTGAAATGAATATTTTCCGATTGCTGCTCCAAACTGACGGATCAGATAATCCTCAAGTGCAATCTGTTTCCATTTTTCGTCATAAAGATATTCTGGAAATGCAGCCACTTTTCCCGAAACTTCAATATGAAGGCTGGACGGTGCCGCAAACGGATCTCCCTGTACATGGTCGATTCCCAATGCATATTTTCCAAATCGATATACTCCTTTCGTACCCTTATAAGCCGGATAACTTTTTCTATCAATATTTTGTAATAACTGTCTTAAATCGTCTGCTGATTTCATGTCACTTCTTCTTTCTTCTCTCTATATCAATATCTCTAATACCATTACATATAAATGTATTCTGTTTTTTATTACCAGTATTTACAAATCTACAATCCTTGCTCTGTGGTGAATCTTTGGCAAAAACTTCTGCAATAAATCCTGTGTCTTAAATTTCAGATGGCTGGTATTGATGCCCGGATTGCAACCGAACCATTCACTCTCTGCCACTTCTTTATCTACAATTACCTGCACATAGTCGTCTTCGTCCACGAGAAGTCCTGCCACACTTGCTGATCCCGGTGTCGTTCCAAGATGCTTAAGCATTTTCTCCGGCGGTGCAAATGACATATGGGATACACCCAGTTTCTTACTGAAAGCTGCTGTGTCGAAGGATTTATTTGCCGGCATGACAAGCAGGAAAAATGTTGTCTTTTTCTGGTTACATAAAAACACGTTTTTCCGGATTTCAGTTCCAAGAACTTTGTCCACCTCTGCACACTCCTCCATGCTCGCTGCCGGGTCATTGTCCACACGCTCATATGGAATCTTCAATTTATCTAAAGTCTCGTACATACGGCGCTCCAGCGGACATCTTTCGTTTGTCGGCGCACCAGTCATAAGTTCACTAATATACATCATTTCCCCTCCTCGATTATTCAAGAATCCCTCACCTGCATCACAGACAAGTTTTCTCTTGCAAGTTCACTCATTTCAGTTTACCATAAAAGTATTGATTTTTACAGAAAAGAGAGGTATTCATTATGAAATATATTCTGGCATCCCAGTCTCCGAGAAGACGTGAACTTCTTGCCCGCACCGGACTTGAATTTGAAGTAATTCCTTCTGACGTTGATGAAAAGATTACAAAAGAAATCCCTTCTGATGTTGTCATGGAACTGGCACACCAAAAAGCTGAAAATGTTTATGGAAAAATTACTGATTTGAACGATTACACGGTCATTGGTTCTGATACTATTGTAGTCTATCGCGATGAAATTCTTGGAAAACCAGTCGACAAACAGGAAGCCTATGACATGCTGTCTATGCTTGCAGACCGCACGCATCAAGTCTATACAGGTGTTTCATTGATTCAGAAAAAAAATGGTGAAAAAAAGACAAAAACCTTTTTTGTACAGACGGATGTCACTCTTTATCCAATTGATAAGGAAGATTTGCACCGTTATGTAGAATCCAAAGACCCTATGGATAAAGCCGGAGCCTATGGCATTCAGGGGAATTTTGCAATTCATGTAAAAGAAATCAAAGGTGATTACAACAATGTAGTCGGACTTCCGATCGGAAGAGTCTATCAGGAACTGAAATCTTTATAATTACGCCCATGAATTGCTCCGTGTTGTGTATTTTGCCCCTGGCGCAATATAAAAGGGCTTTCGGTTAATACCACATTTCGGCATCTCCAGTAGCAATTAAAAGGATCCCTGCAAGGACAAGGTTTGTTAGCCGTCTACCTTGCAAGGGATCCTTTTCTCTATGAAAGATGAAATTTATTTTTGGCCGCAAAAATCCCTTGTCTGGATTTTTACAGCCACACTTTTGATCAAGCTGTTTTTTTCGTTGCTTTTCCCTCAAACTTCTTTAATTTTTCATTGAGAAAACGGCAGTATTTATTTATATTCCTTCCGATTGCATACAACATGAATTCTTTGTACACTTTATCTGCGGAACGGTAATTAAAACGGCGGAAATTTTCGTTTTCTTTGATATCACCGAAATATCCTTCTGTATTATACAACGAAGGCTTCGAGAGGCATTTTTTGCTCCCCGAAGCCTTTTTTCATTCAATCACTGGTTTTATCCCCTGTAATTGTCTGCTTATTTTTCAATATCTTCCATAGAAATCAGTTCCTGTGATACCTCCAACTGGGAAAAACGAAGACCATGATCCTCGTACTCAAATTCTCCTCTCTGATTATCAATCGGATCGATGCGGAGCCATTTTTTCTCCGGCATAAATTCTTTTTGGATTTCAGAGTTGGCTGGCATACGGAAAATATCCAGATTACCAAAGTAATAGTTCCAACGCTCTTTCTCTCCTGCGCGCCATGCACTTCCACCAAAGGAAGGATCTGCAAATACCCATCCGTAAGGTGCTACATAAAACTGTGCCCAATCATGACATCCTGTATAATACTCTGTTGCATACAGACCTGACTGCCAACGTGCCGGAATTCCGGACATGCGGCAAAGTGTAATGAATAACAGTGCCTGTACACCACAATCACCTTTCAGGTTAATTGCACAGTATTCTGGAATACACTCAATTGTAAAATACTCTCTCATGAAAGAATACATAACTTTTGTTGTCACAAAATCATAGAATCGACGCGCCAAAATAATTGGATTCGTCTCATCACCTGCCAGCTCGTCTCTCAGCTCTCTTAAGTAAGGAGTGAATACGATATGTGGTGCCTGCTCTTCCAGACAGAAATCCGGCTGTTCTTCAGATACCTTGGCAGGATCTAACTCTACATAATTTACATGGTAGTCAAATGAATAATCTACCATAAATTCCTGATCTGCTTTCAGTTCAGTCTCAAAATACACTGTTCTCTGCGGTGCATCTTCAGGTGCTATATAAGTAATCTCTGGATTAGATGCATGGATCTCTACATTAGAAACCTGCTCGTATACCTTCGGAATCGGAAGATGTACACGAACCTTGCGTCCTGCCTCTTCGAATTCTTTCTTAGCTTTTATCGTTGAACGTATACGAGTGCGTACAGTTCTTCCACCATGCTCCTTCATGTAATGTATATTTCCGTTCAGCAGCTTCTGCTTCAGATTATTTTCCTTTTCATCCTCTAGATTCTCTACAATTACACGCTCAGCTAAGTCTGGACGAGTCTTAATCAGATTTTCATAGAATCGACGCTGAAAATGTACCTCTCCGTCAATATAAATCCAATCTGCTGCACTGATTTCTTTCAGATGATCTAACTCTTCTTTTTTGAAATCACGCAGATGACTAGTCATAATCTCCAATGCTTCATCATATGTAAATGGATATTCATTTCCACCCATAACACCAATGACTTCCTGTTCGATTTCCAGACGTTTTCTAAGCGCCTGTGGAATATCCTTCTCTTCCAGGAAATAACGAATCATTTTCTGGGCTCCGGCATAATCACCATAAATTTTTAATTTCAGAACGTCCTCCGGAAGCGGAATCGTCATAAAAGATAAATCCTGATACATGAGTTATACCTCCACACAAACTAATTTATATTACTGTTCGTTCTCAAAACCAATAAATCCAAATCCTGGAACTTCAGGGAGTACCAGTTTCTTTGTATCCTCTACAATCACACCACCCTTGAATGGCATATCTGTCAATGTAAAGATTGCATCCAGATCTGCACGAGTAATATTCTTTGTTGCTGCACCAAGGCTGGCTGCTGCAGTAATACCCAGATTACTCTCTTCTGCCATACATCCAAGCATAACCTCAATACCTGCTGACTCGCAGATTGCATTGATCTTAAGTGCCTCACGGATACCGCCGCACTTCATCAGCTTGATGTTAAGGTAATCAATTGCACGACGCTCTACAAGACGAAGTGCATCTTTTGAATTGAAGCAGCTCTCATCAGACATAATTGGCACGATAGAATGTTTTGTAACATACTCAAGGCCAGCAATATCATGATATGGAACCGGCTGCTCTACAAGCTCAAGATTGTATTCGTTCAGACGCTCGATCAAACGAACAGCTTCTTTTGCACCCCATGCCTGGTTTGCATCTACACGGATCTTAACATCATCACCAACAGCCTCACGGATTGCTTTTACTCTTGCAAGATCTTCATCAAAAGATGTACCTACTTTAGTTTTAATTGTATCAAAACCATCTGCCACATGCTTCTTAGCTTTAGCTGCCATAACTTCTGGTGTGTCGATTCCGACTGTCATATCTGTCTCGATGAAGTTCTTGTGTCCACCAAGCAGTTTGTACACTGGCATACCTGCTTTCTTGCCAAGGAGATCATAGCAAGCCATATCAATAGCATTCTTTGCACTTCCGGAATGTGCTGCAGTACGATCCATGATCCAGTATACTTTTTCCAGATCAGTAGGATCTACACCAATGAGTTCTCTCTCCATTGCCTTAATGACATCGTTTGTACCGGATAAGCTCTCTCCTGAAATCAGGATAGCCGGAGCACCTTCACCATATCCAACGAGACCTTCATCTGTCTCTACAGATACGATAGCACTGCGAGAATGAGTAATCACTCCCAAAGAAATGCGGAAAGGCTCAATTAATGGTACTTCCACTTGACGAACTTTGATTCCTGTAATTTTCATTTTTCTCTTCCCCCGTATATAATAATTTTATTGGAACACTATTTTATTCTGGTTGATTTTCCGGAAAATGGCATGCACAGCAATGACCATTTCCACAATCACGAAGTTCAGGTACCTGCGTCTTACAGATTTCCTGAGCTTTATAACATCTGGTGTGGAATACACAACCTGATGGTGGATTCGCCGGGCTTGGCAAATCTCCCTCCAGAACGATTTTTTCTTTTTTATGTTTACGATCCGGTACCGGAATAGCCGATAACAGTGCTGTCGTATACGGATGCATTGTTCTCTTATAAAGATCATCTTTATCTGCCAGTTCCACCACATGACCAAGATACATTACCATGATTCGATTAGAAATATGTTTGATGACACTTAAATCATGGGAAATGAAAATATATGCCATGCCCATTTCTTTCTGCAGATCCATCAAAAGATTCAATACCTGTGCCTGAACAGATACGTCCAATGCAGATACCGGCTCATCACATACCATCAGTTTTGGTCCAAGAACAATTGCTCTGGCAATACCGATTCTCTGACGCTGA
>ENA-OWPB01001748-OWPB01001748.1-human-gut-metagenome-genome-assembly--contig:-NODE-1748-length-17750-cov-3.432891_pt1 | contig 17750 bp, 19 predicted proteins | sample MGYA00248260_ERZ651838 | MGnify/ENA primary metagenome ERZ651838 (study PRJEB26924, sample SAMEA4378304) | human gut metagenome | biome: human gut; feature: human-associated habitat; material: faeces...
TGGAGAACGACGATGCCTTTGCCACCGGCCGCCTGATCGGCCACAAGGAAGGCGTGCTGGTGGGTATCTCCTCCGGTGCTGCTGTTTATGCTGCCCTGCAGCTGGCAAAGCGCCCGGAGAATGCCGGTAAGAACATCGTGGTCCTGCTGCCCGATACCGGCGACCGCTACCTGTCCACCCCGCTGTTTGCAGACTAATCTTTCAAAAAGCTTGCTTCTCCCGTTCTGTGACTTCACAGGGCGGGAGTTTTTTGTTACAATATCCCTATCAAACACTTTGGAGATTTGCTCATGAATTACTATGCTGCCCCCATGGAGGGCCTGACCGACCGGGTGTGGCGGCAGGCACACCAGAAATGGTTCGGCCCTGCTGGCAATGCTGACCGCTACTATGCCCCTTTCCTCTCCCCGCCGGAGAACCGGGTGCTCATTAAAAAGAAGATGGCCGAGCTTGCCCCTGCGGCAAACCCCGGCGCACCGGTGATCCCGCAGCTGCTGGCAAAGGACGGCGAACTTGCCGCATGGATGATCGGTGAGCTGCGCGGCCTTGGCTACACCGAGGTGAACCTGAACCTCGGCTGTCCTTCCGGCACCGTCACCGCCAAAGGCAAGGGTTCCGGGATGCTGCGCGACCCCGCCAAGCTGGACGCTTTTCTTGCCGCCGTATTTGCCAATGCGGAAGGGCCGATCTCGGTCAAGACCCGGCTGGGCGTGGAAAAGCCGGAAGAATTTGCTGCCATTCTGGACATCTATAACCGGTATCCCATCTGTGAGCTGACCATCCACCCGCGTGTGATGCGCCAGCTCTACCGCGGGCAGGCCGACCGTGCCGCTTTTGCTGCCGCCCTGCCCGGGTGCCGGATGCCCGTGTGCTACAATGGCGATGTGACCACCGCTGCGGACCTGCACACGTTGGAAGCGCAGTATCCGCAGCTGTCCGGCATCATGGTGGGGCGCGGCATCATTGCGGACCCGGCGCTCTTCCGTGAAGCACGCGGCGGCGCACCGGCCGCACGGGAAGAGCTGCGCGGATACCTTGACGACCTCTACCACGGATACTCCGAACTGTTCGGCAGCGCCGGGTGCGCGGTGAGCCGGATGAAAGGGCACTGGTTCTACCTGATCCACAAATTTGAGGACTCTGAAAAGCTGGAAAAGCAGCTGCGCAAGGCCCGGGAACCGTGGGAATATGAGGTCGTCGTAAACCAGATCTTTACGCTGCCGTTCCAGCCGTAACGATCGGCATGGCCTCCGTTTCACTCTGGCCATCTTCGGAGGGGCTGTAACGGTAAACAGCATCTGCATTCTGTTATGAAAAAGCCCCGCCATCTAAAAAGACAGCGGGGCCGAAGCAGATAAGGGGTATCAGACGTTCAGATAGCTGCGCAGCATGGCCTGCAGCAGATCGTCCCGATCCACCTTACGGATCAGGGCACGGGCATTCTTGTAGGTCGTGATGTAGGTGGGGTCTTCGGACAGGATATAGCCCACCAGCTGATTGACCGGATTATAGCCTTTTTCCTTTAAAGCATCGTACACCTGCTGTACGATCTCATGGATCTCATAGTCCTTTTTGTCGTGGATCGAAAAAATAGCGGTCTCGCCACTCACGGAATACACCCCCTTAGGAAGAACTACATTCATTGTACACGAATTGCGAGGAAACTTCAAGCTAAACAGACCGGATTTGCACAGTTTGCATAAAATTTCCGGTCCTGATTTTGCAGGCTGACGGCCTGCACCGCCGCAAATGCGGCAGAAGGAGGGCCTTTATGCTGTATGGCATCGGCTGCGACCTGTGCGAGATCGCGCATCTGGAAAAAAGCCTTACCGGCGCACACGCTGCAGCCTTTATCCGCCGGGTGTACGGCGAGGCCGAACGCGCTGCGCTGAGCCTTGACGAACCGCTGCCCGCCGGGCGCAGCGCCGCCCACCGGCTTGCCAGCGCCGCAGCCAACTTTGCCGCCAAGGAAGCCTTTTTAAAGGCGGCAGGCACCGGCCTGCGGGAGCCGTTCTCCCTGTGTGAGATCGAGGCTGTCCGGCTGGAAAGCGGTGCACCTGCCTATCATTTTTCCGGCCAGACGGCGGAATGGATGCAGGCCCATGGCCTTGCCGCCCGGCTCTCTCTGAGCCACGAGGGCGGCATGGCGCTGGCCTTCTGCACACTGGAAACTCTGTAAGCCTTTGTGCATACAATGGAATATCCCCTGCGCTGCATAACCGGCGCGCAGCCTGCTCATACTGAGATCAGACGAAGATGCGCCGGACGCATCACATAAGCGGGGCGCATCCTCCAAATGCAGGGAGGGAGATTCCATGGAGGTACACAGAGGAGAAGTTTTTTACGCAGACCTTTCGCCGGTGGTGGGGTCGGAGCAGGGCGGCGTGCGCCCGGTACTGATCGTGCAGAACGAGATCGGCAACCGGCACAGCCCTACCGTGATCGCTGCGGCCATTACATCCCGGCTGGACAAAGCCCGCCTGCCCACCCACATCAATATCCGGGCAGCGGATACCGGCCTTGCCAAGGACAGCGTGGTGCTGCTGGAACAGATCCGCACGCTGGATAAGCACCGCCTGCGGGAGCGGGCCGGGCAGATCACGCCGGAAGATCAGAAACGTGTGGATCAGGCTTTGGATGTAAGCCTGGGGCTTACTTCATATTAAGGGGCTGTTGCAAAACAGCTCTCTGAAAAGATCATGCACAAAACCCGGAACCTTTTTTCGGCCAAAACGGCTCAAAAAGGCTCCGGGTTTCTGATTTTACGCTGTTTCTTTGTGCAAACTGCGATCGTTTTTTCATTTTCCAGCTTAATTTTTTTGAAAAGGCGCGCGAAGGCTGGTTATTCCCGCCAGAAAATGCTATACTTTTCTGCAGAATGGTTGTGCTGTCGTGTGCAGCATATGCAGGTTTTATGATGATATCGGAGGGCTGATTATATGATCATCCAGAGCAAAAAAGTATGGATCGCCGACCAGTTTATTTCTGCCGCAGTCGAGCTGGAGCAGGGCAAGATCACCGGCATCTTTCCCTATGGTGAAAAGCAGGCCGATGTGGACTATGGCTCCAAGCGCATCGTGCCCGGTTTTATGGATATCCACTGCCATGGTGCCTACGAGTTCGACACCAACGACGCAAAGCCGGAGGGCCTGCGCTACTGGGCAAAGCATATCGTCTCTGAGGGTGTGACCAGCTTTCTGGCCACTACCGTCACCCAGAGCGTGGAGGTGCTGACCAACGCCGTGGCCAATGTGGCCGACGTGATGGAGGGCAGCTACGAAGGTGCCGAGATCCTTGGCATCCACTTTGAAGGCCCCTACCTCGATATGAAGTACAAGGGCGCACAGCCTCCGGAGTACATCGCAAAGCCCAGCGTGGAGCAGTTCAAGCACTACCAGCAGGCAGCACGCGGCCACATCCGCTATGTGACCCTTGCACCGGAACACGACGAAGGGTTTGCACTGACCCATTACCTGACCGGGCACGGCGTGGTGGTCAGCATCGGCCACAGCGCCGCCACCTATGAGCAGGCCGTGATGGCCTATGCCAACGGTGCCCGCTCCATGACCCACGTGTACAACGGCATGTCCCCCTTCGCCCACCGCGCCAACGGTCTGGTGGGCGCAGCCTACCGCATCCGCACCATGTACGGACGGCTGCCACTCCACCCCCGCTGCCCTGAACAACTACTTCATGAGCAAAGGCCCGGATTACGCCATCATGATCTCGGATGCACTGATGGCCAAGGGCACCCCCATTGGCAGCGAGTACATCTTTGGCGGCAACCATATCACCATCTACCCGGACGGCAGCGCCCATCTGGACAACGGCACGCTGGCCGGTTCCACTTTGAACATCAACAAGGGCCTGCGCATTCTGGTGGAGGAGGCCATGGTGCCCTTCAACTATGCACTGAACGCCTGCACCATCAACCCGGCGCGCTGCCTGCATCTGGACGACCGCAAGGGTTCCATCCAGATCGGCAAGGATGCCGACCTTGTGGTGCTGGACGACAACTACGATGTGCTGCAGACCTACTGCATGGGCAAGGCCCAGCTGTAATTTCTGGCTGACGCGAACAAAGGATGTGTTAAACCCGTTATGATCCAGATCGCCTTCTGCGACGATGACCAAACAGTTCTGGACCAGCTCTCTGCCCTGCTGGAAAAATATCGCGCCCAGCGCTGTGTCCAGATCCAGTGCACAGTCTTTCACAGCCCGCTGGATCTGCTGGCCGAGATCGAACGATATCCTGTTTCTGGATGTCATCATGCCGGCCGAAAACGGCATTACCGCCGCCAAGGAGATCCGGCAGTACGATAACGTCGTCAAGATCATCTTTCTCACTTCTTCCGCCGAGTTTGCAGTGGAATCCTATGTGGTGGGTGCCTACTTCTACCAGCTCAAGCCCATCTGGGAGGACAGCTTTTTCCGTCTGATGGATTCGGTGATCGCCGAGTGCCGCCGTGCTGACCAGCGCAGCCTGATCCTGCGCTGCAAGACCGGCATCTCCCGCATCGATCTGGACCAGCTGCTCTACTGTGAGGTGCTGGGCCGCACCCTGCTGTTCCATCTGGTGGACGGCACCGTGCTGGAAAGCACCGGCAGCATGGACGAACTGGCCCGCCAGCTGACCCCTCACGAGAGCTTTCTGCGCACGCATCGCTCTTTCCTTATAAATATGGAGTATATCCAGAACATCTCCACCCGCGCCGTTACCCTGACGAACCTTGCGCAGATCCCCATTCCGCACGGAAAGTCTGCTGAGATCCGGCGGCAGTATCTGGAATATGCCTTCCGCCGAAAGCAGGTGATGATATGAGCACACCCTTTGCAGGTGCGCTTTCGCTGTGCAACCTTGCCTCGGTGGGTATTTTCGGCATCGTGCTGTCCGCCGCGTTCTGTGAGCTGGAATGGACCCGCCAGCGCAAGCTCCTGCTTGCGGGATGCACCGTGCTGATGCTGGCGCTGCAGGGCATTGTGAGCCTGCGGTGGAGCACCAGCTTTGCCCGGTATCTCTACCCGGTCATTACCCACCTGCCGCTGGTCATACTGCTGGTCGCCATGACCCGCAAGGTGCTCTGGTCACTGATCGCCGTGCTGACAGCCTACCTGTGCTGCCAGCTGCGGCGCTGGGCCGCACTGCTGGTCATTGCGCTGTTCCCGACAGGCGGCACCGCGCTGCAGGATGCCGCCGAGCTGGTCGTCACCCTGCCGCTGCTGCTGGCACTGGTGCACTGGATCGCGCCTTCGGTGCGCGCGCTGTCGCACTCTTCGCTCAAGCTGCAGCTGCAGTTCGGCGTGATTCCGCTGCTGAGCTATGTCTTTGACTACTTTACCCGCATTTATACCGATCTGCTCTCCAGCGGCAATCAGGCTGCAGTGGAGTTCATGCCCTTTGTGTGTAGTCTGGCCTATCTGGTCTTTGTGCTGCAGACCACGCAGGAGCAGAAGCTGCGCAGCCAGCTGGAGCAGACCCAGAACAGCCTGAACCTGCAGGTAGCGCAGGCTGTGCGCGAGATCGATGCCCTGCGGGAAAGCCAGCGCAAGGCCAGCACCTACCGCCACGACCTGCGCCATCATTTACAGTACATTTCCGCCTGCATCGAAAACGGCCGTACCGAAGCCGCGCAGGAATACATCCACAGCGTGTGCGCAGAGATCGAAGCCAGCAAGGTGAACGTCTACTGTGAAAATGAGGCCGCAAACCTCATTCTCTCGGCCTTTGCAACCCGCGCGCAGAACAGCGGCATCGACTTCCGGGTGCATGCCGCCATCCCGCTGGTGCTGCCTTTGCCGGACAGCGACCTGTGTGTGCTGCTTTCCAACGCGCTGGAAAATGCCCTGCACGCCGGGCAGCGCCAGCGCGAGGCTGGAAAGCCCGCTGTTGTGGAGACCACCGCCTACCAAAAGGACGGCAGACTGTTTTTACAGATCGCAAACTCCTGCAGCTTCCCGGTGCAGTTCCGTGCCGAGGGCATCCCCACCACCAGCCAGCCCGGCCACGGCCTTGGCGTGCGCAGCATCTGCGCCATTGTGGAGCAGTATGGCGGCATGTACAGCTTTTCGCAGCAGCAGGACCAGTTTGTGCTGCGCATCTCTCTGTAAAAGGTCGATTCAATGCATTTTATGGGCGACTCATGCCAATTGCACCAGTCGGCACTGCTTTTGCGCTATAGTAAGCTCAGACGGTTCTACTGCCGCCTGAGCTTATTTTTCAGGGAGGGTCTTCTATGGCATTTCTGCTCATCCCGGTCATTTTGCTGGCCGTGGTCTGGCTCAGCTATGTCCGCCGCCGTCTCAGCGAGCTGAACGAGAATGTCAACACTGCCATGAACCAGATCGGCCTGCAGCTTTCTTCCCGCTTCCGTGCATTGGAAGCCCTGCTGGAACTGGCCCGCACCCACGGCCTTTCGGCCCAGCTGGTGCTGCTGCCACCCTCCATCAATGCCCTGTCCACACCGGCGCAGGTGCTGGAACAGGAGCAGCATCTTGCACAGGCCATGTCCTACATCACCGTTGCGGCCGAGAGCCACCCTTCCCTGAAAGCAGATCCCGCCTACCAGCGCTGCATGGAAGCGGCCAACTGCTACAGCCGGATGGTCTATACCAGCAGCCTGATCTACAACGATTCCGTCACCCGGCTCAACTGTGCACTGGAGCAAAAGCGCTTTGGCCTGCTGGCCGGTCTGCTGGGCATTGCCCCGCGGGAATACCTGCAGTTTGCACCGGATGCACCGGTGGCCTGTCCTGTCCAGCCCTCGCAGCCTTTTCGGCGGGAACCCGCATAAAACTTCTTCATCGTAAAAGCCCGGCAGTTCCTTACGGAGCCGCCGGGCTTTTTCATCGCATCCTTTCTCTGTTAAAAATTGTTGTAGAAACTGCTATTCTATAACCAGACCGTTTCAGTTCTTCTTTTGTATGTTAAAAAGGAACTTGTGCCATGAAACAGAACTGTTGTGTCCTGATCCCCGCCTACCAGCCGCCGGAAAAATTTCTGGAATACGCAGCGGTGCTGCGCGCAGCCCGGCGAAAATTTTGCCCGCATTGCCGCGGCCACCGTTGGGGCGCGGCTGGTATCCATGCTGGTAAATTATACTCTGGAAAACCTGCTCAGCCAGTACGACTGCCTTGTGGTGGTCGAGCCAGATCGTGCAGAGCAGCGGATGCTGCAAAAGCACTTCGGCGTGGACGGCAGCGCAGGCTTTTACCGCATTGGAAAGTCCGGCACCTTGCTCCGCCTGAAGGCAGAATAAAATCACAGTGCGCATTCGTTCCACCCTTAATACGCAAAATACCCCTCGGCTTCCGCAGCAGGAAACCGAGGGGTATTTGTTATGCTTTATTTGTTCTTTTTCAAGCCCTTACGCGATCACTTGCGGGGATTCTTGATCGCAGCCTGGGCGGGCGATAAAATTGCAGAGTTCTCCTTCCCAGAAATATCATTTCACTTTCCGTTGCGCCCGTGGTTCTTTTTTGTAAGCCCCGCGTATGCGGGGAAAAGTCGAGAGTGTGCCCGAGGTCTGACCCGGGCACGGAATCACCCCCGCGTATGCGGGGAAAAGCAGCTCTCTGCGTGGCTTTTTCCATAGCTCCAGGGATCACCCCCGCGTATGCGGGGAAAAGCGACCCGAATAAACCTTTTTCGGGTTGAACATAGGATCACCCCCGCGTATGCGGGGAAAAGCCGGGAAGAAAATCAAGCCGGGGCACAAGACGGGGATCACCCCCGCGTATGCGGGGAAAAGACTAAAAAGATCCCGTAGCACCGTGTCTCCTGTTGCTATTGTACCGCTGTTTCCTTCAGTTTGCAATAAACCTGTTGTATCAGACGGCAGTCCGGCAGTGCGCGATGCTCCATTTTTTCTGCCAGCTGAAAATGCTGTGCCAGCGTCACCAGCTTGTAATTTGCGATCCTTGTAAGGTTTCGGCGGGCAAGTTGTGCAAGGTCGATCTGGCGGTTGGTCGGTGCCGGAAAGCCATATCGTTTGCAGGTCATGCGCAGAAACTCCAGATCAAAGGCAATATTATGTCCCACCAGTGGGTCTTTGCCAATAAACAGCAAAAAACTATTCAGCGCTTCCCGTGGTTCTGTTCCCTGCTGCAATTCCGCAGCGCTGAGTCCTGTCAGGGCTGTGATCTCTGCCGGAACGTTTTCTTCCACGCAGACCAGCATGGTCAGCTCCTCCACCGGTACACCGTCCCGGACCCGCAGCGCTCCATATTCGATGATGGAATCGGACGCGGCTTTCAGGCCGGTGGTTTCCAGATCGATCACGGTGTAATTGCCTGTGCTCGGCTTTGTTCTGCCCGCTTTCCGCGCCATTTGCTGCTGTGCCGCTTTGCTGAACCCGGGTTTCAGGTCGATTTGGTTTTGTTCGGCCTGCGGCAGCGGTCGTCGCATCAGTTTGATCCCGTCAAAGTCCACGGTTTCCCATGCGGTATTGTGGGTGCGAAAATCCATCCGCTGCTCTCCCGCCGTGGTGAACACCAGTGTTGCCTGTCCGTTTTTCAGGTTCTGACACACCCGCTCCCACAAGGCATCCCGCACGCGGCTGCTCACATTGCCCACATAAACGCCCGTGTTGATCTCGCACAACCATTTGGACAGATCCCCGCACAGTTTTGGCGGGCAGTTCGTCATGGTGAGAACTACGATGTTTCATCACCCTCTTCTTCAAAATAATTGATGCCGTTGGCCACAGTGCCCACTTTGTTGTCCCACAGATAAACAGCTTCCGGCTCCTGTTCCCGCTCATCCGCATTCAGGAGCAGATACCGGATATCATGCACCATGCGCTCCAGAATATGATGCTCTACCATGGCATCCCGCACCCGGCGGCGCACTACGGCCGGCAGGTCGTCCGGAGCCTGTGCCGCCACTTCAAAGGCGATGGGAATGGTCACCTCGGCCTTGTACAGGTCGGCAATATCGTACACAAAGGAGCACTCGTGCCCCACATGAACAAAGCCAAGACCCGGGGCGCAGCCCAATGCCACGATCACCGCGTGCGCCAGACCGTACAAACAGGCGTGCCCGGCAGAAAGCGCCTGATTGACGGCATCTCCCGATGCAAAATCCTCCGGGCGGTACAGTCGGCCGCTCCACGGAACACCGGTATCCTTGGAAGCTTTGCGGTATACCTGCCGCACACGGCTGCCCTCGCGTCCCCGCAGCTGCTGCATAGTCAGCCGGGAGATATCTTCGTCCGGGAAACGGAGCTGATACATCTTGCGTACCACATCCAGGTGCTTGCGGGTGTTGCTGACAAGCTCTGCCTGCCGCAGCAACAGCTGCGAGTGGGTGGTCAGGGGACGGCCATGGGCGTAATACCGTACACCGTGCTCACCTACCCAGACAGCACCCACGCCCGTGTCACCCATAAGTTCCATGGCACGGTGGGTCACCCGTGTACCCGGCCCCAGCAGCAGCACCGAGATGCCCGCCGCCGGGATCTGAACGATTCCTTTTTCGTCTGTAACGGTGATTGCGCCGTCCTGTCGGCCAAGGGTGCAGTGTTCCAGATACAGAAAGGTCATCCGGTCTTTCACCTGCGGCAGCGCCTGCAGGTCCGGCCGGATCATGCCCGGCATCTCGTCCATCTCAGTTTCCTCCGCGCATAACGGTCATCAGTCCAAGGCCATAGGCCTTGCCGCGCCCCATGCCCTGACATAGCAGTGCCCGGAACTGCTCTGCATCGGTCACCTGCAAAATGCCCTCATAGGTCACTGCTAACAGGGTCACCGGCCGGGTGCCGTGCTTGGCAAAGTGCTGCCACTGCACCCGGGTCACGGTAAATTCCTCCTCCCGCAGGGCAAAGCCGTGCTTTGCGGCGCGCTCCAGCAGCCACTGCTTCTGGTACTGTGTCGTGCAATGTGCGGCTACAGTTCCCCGCGCTGCGGGGTTTTGAGGGTCTTTGCAGCTTTTGGTGGGGTTTGCGGTCAGCCGAAACTGCCAGCAGCTGCCCGGCTCCACCCGCTGCAAAAGCGGGTCGTAGCTGCGGGTCTCCGCAGCCGCTCCGGTGCCAAACTGCTCCACCACGCCGGACAGCTCTGGCGCATCTTCGCTGAGCAGCAGCAGATACAACCGCTCTCCCAGACGATCCAGCCGCCACAGTCTGCGGCGGCGCTCCCCTGCAAAAGCGCTTTCCACTGCGCCATGCAGTTTTGGCGGTGCCGACAGCGCAGCCATGGTGCTGCGGCGGGTGGGATCTAGTTCTACCCGTGATAAATACATTCTCTCGCCCCCTTTTTACAATTCCCGGAACGGATCGTGCTCCGTAGTCTCCGGGCTGTCCGGCACTTTCTGCCAAAGCTCCCGTACCGAGCGGTAGCCGTACTGCCGATGATGCGGGTCAAAGCTCACCGGCACATCCCGCTGCGGAGCCGTGCCCGGCTCCAGCGGGTCGGCGTCCAACAAGATCCGGCTCTGCCGTCCCGGACACAGGGGCGGTTCCGCTTGCAGCACCTCCTGCAAGCTGCCCGGGCGTACTCCCAGACAGAGCGGCAGGGTAGGCGGGCAGCAGCGGCGGCCGAGATACAGCGGAAACGCCGGGTGTAGCAGCGCCTGCTGCAGCTGCTGCAAAAGGGCGGCATCCTCGCTTTCAATACCGGCCAGAAACACGGCGTCCTGCAAATAATGGCGGTAGGTCACATAAGAGGTCTTTTCATCCTTCGTCTTTGCCGTGTGGTAGTCCACCAGCAGCTGCCCTTCCCGCTCCACGCGGATGCCGAACCGCAGCCCGGTCAATCGGAGCAGTGCTTCGCGCTCGTCCCGCCGCAGCCCCAGAGCTGCCGCCAAAAGGCCGATCACGCCGCTCTTGGTGGGTTCACGGCCCGTCTTGCGGGTCTCAAATTTAGAGTCTGCGCCCCACGCCTGCAAAGGCGCTGCCAGCCGAAGCAACAGCGTTGCCATTACCCCACCTCATTTCCGGCAAGTGCATCCCGGACAGCCTTTTCCAGTGCGTCCAGCATAGCCTTTGCCGTCTGTGCCGGAGCCAGTTCCTCCAGCCCGCTGCCCACGGTAAAGCTTTGCGCCGGGGCCTCGGCAAAGCTGCTGTACATCTGCTGCGCATACTGTGCCAGTGCCGCCTTGGAAGGCGCGGCATACCCCTGCGCACTGCGGGGCACGGCCCGCTCGAATGCGCCGCACAGGTTCACCGGCTGATCCTCCCGCAGGGTCACATATACCGCATCCGGCAGAGTGCGGTTTGCAAAGGTGTTCTGCTTGCCGGTGGGCATGGAGAAGAGGAACGCCTCACCAAAGGCCCGCACCGTTTCCGCGGTCTGCGCTGCACCCAGCTGCCCGGCCAGCTCCATCACGTTCACTGTGGCATAGCGGTACAGGGTGGAGGAGTTGTACTCCACCGTGCCCAGATGGCCTGCACCGGCGTTGTCCTCTGCTTGACAGTCATCCACGGCGGTAAAGTAATCGTACTCGTTCTGCACGGCATGGGTAGAGATGCTGTGGGCCACCTGCGCAGCGGCGTCATAGTTCAGGGAGGGGTCATCTGCCACCATGCGGCCAAACAGTGCCATATCCATTGAAGGGGCTGCTTTCAGGGCCTTCTGGTATTCTTTTTTGTCAGTGCTGCCCGCCACAGCCAGCTCTGCCAACGCCTTTGCCTGCGCAGAGCTCATAAAGAACAGGGCTTTGGTGCCTTTATCATCGCTCTTGATGCCCGCACTGTCCAGCGCTTTCTTTGCCAGCTTGTCTGCATCCGCATCCGAAACCAGCACAAGGATCTGCTCCTTCACCAGATCGGCGGCCTTTTTGGTGCGCTTGCCCACGTCCAGCCGGGCATTCTCCGCAAAGGCTGCGCGCATGGCATGCTTCCATGCCTGCGAGGATACCCGGGCGCGGAGCACACCGCCGTACACTGCCGTTTTTGGGCTGCCGGTATCGTCCCGGTTGATGCAGCTGGGCGGTACGGTCTGCAAAATGTGGAAATCAACATACAGGCGCTTATTCATGATCAATTCTCCTTTTCTTTCTCATCCGGTGCAGGCTTCGGGTCGCGGTACAGGTCCTGTCCCCACCGCAGACGGACATTGGCGGGGGTCTGCGCATATCGCGGGTCGGCGCATTGCAATTCATACAGGTCTGCCGCAAGCTGCGGATAGTCCAGCGGGATGCCGCCATCCTTTGCCGCGCTCAACAGCTGGATCATGCCCCGCAGATGGTGGCTGATCTCGGTGATCTCTTCTGCGGTGGCCAGCGCATTGAACCGCCGCAGCACGCTGGCCTCGGTCCAGTCCTGTCCGGCAGGGGTGTTCCGCTCTGCCAGCTGCCGCACCGCCCGGCCCAGCGTATTGCCCGGGCGGTTCATGGGCTGGTCGTTCCCCTGCTGATGCACAGCATACAGGGTCAGGGCAAGGTAGACCGCCCACTCTGCCGCCGAGGGAGCACTGCGGCCCTGAAAGCTTTCCGGCATTTCCAGCAAAAAGCTTCCCCACAGTTCCGGCAGCTCTCCGGGTACGTGGCCGATGCCCCGACGCAGCTTTGCCAGTTCTGCCCGCCGCTGGTTGTCCGGCAGAGCCTGAAGCCTGTGCAACTGCTGCGCCGCATATAGTTTGACGTCCTGTGTTTTCATACAATTCCCCCTTTATGGTTCTGTTTTGGGATAGATCTCCCAAAGCCTTGTGCGGAAACGATTATAGGCCTTTGGCGAGGTATACAGGATGGTGCGCTCGGTCTTTTTATCCTTATCCACCACAATGCGGTGTCCCTTCAGGGCGGCATTTCCGGCCTCCATCACCATCTGTTTTCCCAGCTTTTCCGCGATGTTTCGCGCCTGCGCCTGCCAGCGCAGCGCTGCCTCATCCGGGTCGTCCTGCTCCGGGTCGATCGCCTGCAGCCACTGCCGAAAAGGCTGATCCACTGCAAAGTAGAATTGTGCACGGGCGTCCTCCGTTACCTTTTGCTTATCCTTGAACCCTTTCACTTTATTGTAGTCCAATCCCCCGGCAAGCTTCAGTTCCACGCACAGTGTGCCAATGTTTTTGGCAGTTTCTTCACAGCGCTGTACTTCCCGGTTTATCCGCACCGTCCATTTTCGGCCAAGATTGTTTAGCGTAGCAAGTTGCATTTCCAACTGGTCAGTATACACATCCTTAACAGATGCTCCCTGATCGTCATATCGTATTCCGACCACACTAATCACGATCTGTTCTTTTTTGCTCAGGATTCGCAGACTTTGCAGCTTCTGATTCCATATCAGAACACCCGGTTTACGGCCCTCCGGGTCCAGCATGGCGGGAAGTTCTCGCCACAGCTGCTTTCCCATCTCATGCTGTTGCGGTTCATAGGTCACCTTTTCATTTTCCTTCGATGTTCTGCGCCAAAGAGTCATTTGCTCGCCAAACGCATTTTCGCTGTCCCAATAGTCTCCGCCCAACACCTCATACCCGACTACACCGGGCATTTCTTCCGAGCGTATCAGCAAAATTCGTCTGGATTGCAGGGTCAAAAGTTCTGCCTGATTTTTCGGCATCACAATCTCAACGCTCTGTTCCGTTCTGGCGTGCTCCCGCTCCCAGCAAGGCAGTTGCTTTTCCTGTAGAGCATCTTGCTCTGTCGAAAACGCCATATTCCGCAGCAGCGTTTCGTACAGATTTTTCCCCTTAACAGCCACAAACCCAATCTGCCCCAGCCAACCAACACCATGCCTTGGCTTATTGCCAGCCTTCGGGCGGCCGCCGCGTTCATCGTATCCATTTTGATAAATCAGCCATCGAGCTGCCTGTGCATAGGTAAGTACCGCACATTCTGCTTTTGAAATGTTCTGAAATAGTGGCGTTTTATTACCGCTTTCCGCTCGTTCCCCGTTCAACTTTTTTCCGTCAAACGCAATGCCATTGCTAAGGGTCGGCACCTGCCAGAAGGGGTGTGTCGGGTGGAACAGCCAGAAGCGGTCCTTCCACTGCTCCAGGTAGTCCCGGACAGGCTCTGCCGGGAAATGCCCAAGCTGCCACAGCTCGCTCCAGCGCTCCAGTGCATCATCGCTCTGTGCCAGCGGTTGGGGTTTTCCCTTTGCATCCACCCGGGAGAACACGGTGAACAGCACCGCCAGCAACAGCCGCAGCACGGCGGCGTTCTGGGTGGGCATCTCGCCCGCAAGGTCCACATAATCCTGCGCCGACACCAGCGCCTCGGTCAGGGACACCTCCCGCACCGTGTTGTCCCGCAGCCGCACCCGTATCCACGGTTCGGTCAGCAGGTTGAATTCAATTTCCTTCATCCGTCTCCTCCTTTTGGTAATATAAGCCGTTTTCACGGTCATAACAAAGTTCCATGCCCGCAAGCCGGGCAGTCAGGTTTTCATCCAGCAGCAGGATCAGTTCTCCGTGCAGCAGCGGCGACAGCTGCCACGCCGCAAGGCGGCTGCGGTTATCCGCTTCCAACTCCCGTATGACCCTATCCACCTTCCACGCTTTGCCGAACACCGCCGGGAGCCGCAGCTTCTGCCGGGCAATCTTCAGTGCCGTTTCCGGCGGGGGCGGGCTGTCCGCAGCTACGGCGCTGCCACCCTCCTGCCACGGCAGAAAGTGGATGCTGCCGTCTGCCCGACACTGCATTACAAGCACCTCTACCGAGGGGTCGCCGTCCCGCACTGCTGCCCGCGCCGCCGGGTCGGAGCGGGCACCCTCGTTCTGCATCCAGTCGTCCAGCGTATTCAACTGCGCCAGCCGGTGCGTTTCCGGCTGCGGCACAAGGTACGCCTCGGCGCGCGCTTTCTTTTTCTCCTGCGTCTGCTCATATACGCAGCGCATTTCCTCCCCCTGCGCTCCACCGGGAGCTTCCCGCTCCCAGCCGTAGACCTGCTGCACCAGCGGAGAGATTTCCTCCGGCAGCCGGATGCTCCGGGGCAGAAACTTCCGGGTGCGCCAGAGCAACCACTGTCCATATACCGCCTCGCTGCCCGCATCAAAGGCATCTTCCCCGGTGTCCAGCACCGCGCAGCAGGCCTGCTGCAATGGGGCGGGGCGGCTGCGGCGGTGACGGTGCAACCGTCCGATGCGCTGCAACAGCAGATCCATGGGGCAAAGCTCTGTAACAAGAACATCCAGATCAATGTCCAGCGACTGCTCCATCACCTGCGTGCCCACCACGATCAGGTCGTTCCGGCGCTCCGGTGCAGAGCCCTTGCCAATGCGTGCCATCAGCTGGTTTTCCCGCGCTGCGCGGTCCGGCATCAGGAACTGCGCATGGAACAGCTGCACCTCTTTGTCCGGCAGGCTTTCCCGCAGCAGCTGCGCGATCTTCTGCGCTTTTTTGACCGTGTTGACGATCACTCCCGCGCAGCCGCCCTCTGCCAGCTTCCGGCGCAGCAGCGCGGGCAACTCCGGCTCTGTGAGTGTGGTCAGCTGCACCGTTTTACCGGGTGCGTCTGGTGGGATGGCCGTCTGCTTTACCTCTGCGCCGTCCGTCCATGTCAGCAGCGGATAGCCGCAGCTGGTTTTCCATGGGGCGTCCGGGACAGCCTTTTTCTGCTGGTAAGCCTCGACCAGTTCCGCGCGCCGCCGGGCAGGCAGAGTGGCTGACAGCAGGATGACCGGCACCTTGTACCAGCCCAGCCATTCCAGTGCGCGGTCCAGATAGCAGTTCATGTAGGTATCGTAGGCGTGGCACTCGTCAATAATGACCACCTTGCCCGCAAGCCCCAGATGCCGCAGCATAACGTGCTTCTGGGCAAGTGCCGCCAGCAGCAACTGATCCACTGTGCCAATCACAAAGTTTGCCAGCAGTGCCTGCTTGTTTCCCCGAAACCACTGGTGTACCTGCACCTGATGCGCTTCCTGCGCGTCCTCCTCCAACTGCACCCCGCGCCCCTGCAGCCGCAGATAGCACTCGTTCAGTTCTGCCATGCCGTGTGCCAGCTTTATAGCCTGCGGCAGCGTCTCCTCAGACTGTGTGTCTGCCCAGCCAAGCAGCCGGGGAAAGATGCCGTTTGCCGTGGCCTGTGTGGGCAGCCCGAAAAAGACACCACCCAGCCCGAACCGGCTGGCCATGACCTCCGCAGCGGCCAGCGCCGCCTCAGTTTTACCCACGCCCATCTGTGCTTCCAAAATCAGGATGCCCGGTTCCGCTGCGGTATCCACAGCCTCCAGAACAGCCCTCTGCACCGCATTGGGCGCAAAGCCGAACCGCACCGCAAACTCCTGCGGGTCTGCGATGCCCGGCTGTGCCTCCCACGGGAAGGGCAGCGCCAGCTTTTCCCAAGCCCTGTCCACCCGCGCCGGGTAATCCTCCATGCTGCCCAACTTCTCTACCGGGATCAGGGGAAAGTATTCCGTATTGCTGGCGATCCAGTCTGCCATGATCAGAAGTCCGGTCAGAAGCACTTCCTCCTGCGGATTCAAATCATCCAACTCCGCTGTGTCGTCAAAGCCACAGTCCTGCAAAACGGTCATGAGCAGTTCTGTCCAGAAGTCCTCCCAGACCTTTTTCTGTCCCTTGGGGTAGTAGTTGCTCTCCCAACCCTCTAACTGATCATCGACCGCCACGCAGCTCTGTGGCTTGCCGTGGTGCGCCCCCACAATGGAGGCAATCCCGCCGGGGCAGTCATCCCACAGCAGGACTGCCTCGCCCGCCCGGGCATGCGGCGACTCCCGGCGGTTCTGTTCAGGACAGTCCAGCGGCGTCAACGTTTCCAGCCGCTGCCGCGCCTCCGGCAGGGTGCGCAGGATATTTGCCTGAAAGGCTACCGTAGCCTTTCCTATATCATGGATTCCACCCAAAAACCGGGCATGCGCGAGCAACGCTTCCTCGCGCTCAAAGCCCATGGCTCGTTTTACGCTTTCGGGGAGCCACTGCCGGACTAGCCGCTCCATGATGCCCGCCGTATCCCACAGATGCATCCAGAGCGGCAGCCACAGGCTGGTATTTTCCGGGTCCGTTTTACCGGCCAAAAACCTTGTTTTATTCAACGTCCTTCGCATTTTTGCTCCTTTTCCGGTGTGTGCCTTCCATGTACCGAGCATAGCAGATAATGTGTACCATAATCCGTACTTTTTGTATTTTATCTCCGCACATGAAAAAGCGGCACACCGGGTCGTGCCTCATCAAAACGAAAGTGTCCTCGCAAGGTAAAGAAACCTGCTATTTATAGCCCGGTTCCGTTTTCTGTTTCAAAGATACGCTTCTGCCCTTCTGCTGTCAATGACTCTGCGCCAATTCATCAAAGCTACAAAAAAACGATTTCTTTTTTGTATAAAAAGCCGCCCCGGCTTCCTGTTACGGAAACCGGGGCGGTTCATTTGCGTTATGGTTTTTTATTCGCGCTTTTCAAGCGCTCACACGATCACTTGCGGGGATTCTTGATAGCAGCCTGTTCTGCACTTTATAAACAGAGAGCACAAGAAAACGCACATTTACGTTATTTATTTTTTCAAACATTCGATTTTTCATCCCTTTCGTAATATTTTCAGAAAATAACACATTTTTGCTTTTACAGTTTTCGGAACAAACTATAACGCATTTTTTCATCTTTTTTCCATCCATTTTTTCTCAAAAATGGAACTTCAAAAAATTTCCCATATCACAAAAAGGAGGTGTTTTTCCACATGAACACACCCATACAGTTGAAAATCCAAGGTCACGCCAAATGACGCTGGACTACTTCTATGGTCAGTCGGGCGAATTGTTTTCCTACTTCCGTATTCCGAAAGCACTCTTTCAGGACAGCCGTTTCCAGCAGCTCTCCACCGATGCCCGGACACTGTACGGCATCCTGCTGGACCGCATGAGC
>ENA-OWPB01001772-OWPB01001772.1-human-gut-metagenome-genome-assembly--contig:-NODE-1772-length-17563-cov-5.603381_pt1 | contig 17563 bp, 10 predicted proteins | sample MGYA00248260_ERZ651838 | MGnify/ENA primary metagenome ERZ651838 (study PRJEB26924, sample SAMEA4378304) | human gut metagenome | biome: human gut; feature: human-associated habitat; material: faeces...
CAACACAAAAATTTTATATTTTTTTAATTGTCTACTTGACGGGATGCACACCATCGGCTCTCTTTGGAAGCGTCTCCTTTGCTGCGCAAATCAGAATTGTTCAATTTCATGGTATACTCTGCTGATTGGCAATCCCACGACATTGTAGTAATCTCCCTTTATTTCGGAGATAAATATCGCTGCCAGACCTTGAATACCATATGCTCCGGCTTTATCCATCGGATCGCCAGATGCTACATAATCTGCGATTTCTTTTTCTGTCATGGAAACCATTGTCACATCGGTACATTCGTGGAAGGTTGTCTTTTTTTCTATGATACCTTCTTTTACTGAAAACAACGCTACTCCTGTATACACCTGATGTGTCCGACCGGATAAAGAGGCGAGCATCGCTCTAGCATCTGCTTCGTCGGATGGCTTTCCAAGAATTTTCCCGTCAAGCACTACAATAGTATCAGCACCGATTACAAGGCAGTTGTCTTCTTTTTTATTATGAAGATTAACGACAGCTTCTGCCTTTCTTGCGGCAAGTTCCTCGACCATTTCTGTCGGAGATTCCTCTGCCACATTCTCGTCAGCGTTGCTTACTTCTACTTCAAAGTCAAATCCAGCCTGTGCCAGTAATTCTTTTCTTCTTGGCGAACCAGATGCTAATATAATATTCATTTCCTTAATTCCTCTCTTCATTTTCTTACGTTTATTATTTTATCTATTATTGCATCAGATTCTTTTACCCAATGATTCGAATGGATAATTTCTCGTAATCAACCGCGACTTTCCATATACAAAATAGACTGCGTACTTTATTAATCAGAGCAGTCTTAATAATTAATTCTACGGATTCAAAATCAAGAATGCCCCGGCATTCTTGCTGCGAGATGGGAATCATTTCACATCTGATATAGCTAAATTAATACCATCTTGTCATCGGCAAATCGTTATTTACCCCATTCGTAAATAATATTTGATGCAAATCAATGATACCATTCATGAATGTGGCGGCGCAAGCGCAAAGATATAATTCCCACATACGGATGAATCTTTCGCCAAACATTTCTCTTACTTCATCTTTATGTTTCTGGAAGTTTGCGTTCCAACAGAGTAATGTTTTATTATAATGTCTTCTAAGACTCTCCACATCCAATGTATAGAATTGATAGTCACCTGCAATGTTGACAATCTCACGTAGTGATGGGACAACTCCACCTGGGAAAATATATTTCTTTACCCAGGCATCTCCCGGATGTTCCTGCAATGCACTTATATAATGAAGCAGGAAAAGTCCGCCTGGATTCATAATACTTTTTACAGACTTCATGAACAATTCATAGTTATCTCTTCCAACATGTTCAAGCATTCCGACACTGACAACTCGGTCAAACTTAAATCCAGATTCCGGCAAATCTCTGTAATCCATCAGACGAACTTCCAACTGATCTTCCAGATGATTTTCCTTAATCCGCTCCTCAAATTTCTTCTTTTGTTCTTTACTTAAAGTAATTCCTACACCTTTAATTCCGTACTTTTTCGCCGCTTCAATCAGTAAATACCCCCATCCGCAGCCTATATCACAGAGTGTCATCCCCTCTTTCAAATATAATTTTTCCAGAATTCTTTCTACCTTCTGTACCTGTGCCTGATACAAAGTGTCCTCAGGATGCTTAAAGTATCCACAGGAATAGCTCATCGTTTCATCAAGCCACATTTTGTAGAAATCATTTCCTATATCATAATGAGAGGAAACTTCCTTCTGCTGGTTCTTTTTCGTAAGTGAAGAAAAAATCAATTTCTTCAACGCTTTTTTATCCGTAGAAAACTTACCCATCTGTCCTAAAAACATATTCAAAGCATGGTACAGGTCACCTTCTATTTCAAGCTTTCCATCCATGTAAGCTTCGCCAAGCGCAATTGATGTACTCGTTAATAGTTCTTTCATCGACGGAATCTTATGAAAAATTACTGTAAATTCCGACTCTCCCTTACCTATATGGCTTACCTCATCTCCAATTTTCACATCAAATGGATGTTCATCAAACTTGCTTAAAAACTTTACAAATTCTTTTTCTGTCAAATTCATTTCTGTCACTCCAATCTCTTGCTCAATCAATCGGATGCCCCTTCGATGAAGGTGTAAAATCGCCTTTTCTCTACGAAACATTCTTCCATAAAAATAACTATTTTATTCCGTTTTATTACAGAATATATTCTGCCATAGGGGATTATAGCACTTTTTTCTCACTTTCATAATAGAAAAAAACACCAAATTTTTTGTAAATTTGAGTTACCGCAGGCAAAGAGACGCCCTCAGAGAATGTTTTTAAAATGGTAAAACGTGTTTGAAAAATACTTTTTAGAAGATGTGGATTGTAACTTGTGGAAAATTTCAACTATACATTTTTTGCAGAAATAAATTATCTAATAATGCTTCATCCACATTTTTGTTTACATCCAGTTTATTGATATAATGTGGCACACCTCCTGTTATTCCGTATATAAGAGAGTTATCTACATCTGATAATTCTGGATGAAATACGGCTGTCTATTTCTAATCCGGCAAATCAATTAAAAGATTTGGGGAAGAATACGGAGAATATAAAAATACCAGGCAATTAAATTTTAGTGGACTGATACGAAAATAGATGTGAAAAGCACTGAATTTTAGCCATATTTTATTGAGATTAGCATGAGAAATGCTGTAGTGGAACAAGATTGATTTGCATATGTATTAGAGCGTGTTTGAAACTTAGTTTATTATTGTAACACAATGATAACAGTTTGAATGTCAGTCCTTTCAAGTTTGATTCCTCAGCAAGCCACAAACTTCTAAAAAATCCCCAAATCTTTTAAAACATAAATTCTGACTTTACTTCAGCAGCCAAAGACAGCTCACAGTAAATAAAAGAACCTATATTTGTGGCCTCGGAGCAAGGTTTGGATACGAGCGTGTATAAGCGAGTATTCAAACCGCAGCGACTAAAGTCACAAATATAGGTTCTTTTATTTACTGCGAGCGTCTCTTTGCCTGCGGCAAACCAAAAGTTACAGATTTGAATATCCCATCAGGGCTTTATCAACTTCTCTTGCACAGTCCCGACCTTCGCGAATTGCCCATACAACAAGTGACTGTCCTCGATGCATATCACCTGCAGTAAAGACTTTATCTACATTTGTCTTGAAATGTCCTTCTACTGTCTTTACATTCGTGCGTTCTGTAAGATCTAAGCCAAAAGCTTTTGTAACATATGGCTGGCTTCCTAAGAATCCTGCTGCGATTAATACCAAATCAACAGGTACTTCATACTCGCTGCCAGCGACTTCTGCCATGATATTTCTTCCGGCTTTTTTGTCGAATTTACTTTCAAGTTTTACGAGTTTTGCCTTGCAGACTTCGCCTTTTTCATTGGCAATGAATTCTTTTACGGTTGTCTGATATACTCGTGGGTCTTTGCCAAATACAGCGATAGCTTCTTCCTGACCGTAGTCTGTCTTGCAGACTCTAGGCCATTCTGGCCATGGGTTATTTGGCTGACGTTCATCTGGAAGTTTTGGCATCATTTCTAACTGAATGAGGCTCTTACATCCTAAACGGATGGATGTTCCAACACAGTCATTTCCTGTGTCACCGCCACCGATAACCATTACATTTTTATCTTTGGCATCAATGTATTTTTTATCTGCGAAGTTAGAATCTAAAAGGCTCTTTGTTGCTGCCTTTAAGTAATCTACTGCAAAATAAATTCCTTTGCTCTTTCTGCCTGGTGCTTTGATGTCTCTTGGATTAGAGGCTCCACAGCAAAGCACAACAGCATCATACTGTTTCTTTAAGTCCTGTGCTTTTACGTCTACACCAACGTTTACGCCTGTCTTGAATACAACGCCTTCTTTTTCCATGAGCTTTACTTTTCTCTCAATATATGTTTTTTCAAGCTTCATGTTAGGAATTCCGTACATGAGCAGTCCACCAACACGGTCGGAACGCTCGTAAACAGTTACAGAATGGCCACGGCGGTTTAAGTATTCTGCCACGCAGAGTCCGGATGGACCGGAACCTACGATAGCAACTGTCTTTCCTGTGCGGACTTCTGGTGGTTCCGGTTTGATCAGGCCACTTTCATAAGCTCGCTCTATAATACTTAACTCTTTTTCTTTGATGTTAACCGGATCCCCGCCTAAGTTACAGGTACATCCGACTTCACAAGGATGTGGACATACACGACCTGTAAATTCTGGAAATGGATTTGTCTTTCTAAGACGGTTATAAGCTTCATCCCAGTTACCTGTGTAAGTTGCATCATTCCATTCAGGAATCAGATTATTAAGCGGGCATCCGGTAACCATTCCTTTAATCAAAATACCGGACTGGCAAAATGGAACTCCACAGTTCATACATCTTGCTCCCTGTCTCTCCTGTTCTTTTTTGGACAGGGGAGTGTGAAATTCGTTAAAATGTTTGATTCTCTTTAACGGCGCTTCTCCCACGCTTTCTTTTCGTTCATATTCTAAAAATCCAGTTGGTTTTCCCATAGCGCTCTCCTCCTATCCTCTTTTAATTTCGTAAAATGCTTCAATCTGTGCCTGCTCTGCGCTAAGACCTTTTCCTTCCATTTCGGAAATCTTCTTGAGCATTTTCTTGTAATCGTGTGGAATGATTTTCTTAAACTTCGGTAAATATTTGCTAAAATCATTTAAGATTTCTTTACCTTTTTCAGAGTTTGTATATGCCACATGGGCGGTAATCATATCCTTAATTTCCATAACATCATATTTAGAAACAACTGGTTCGGAAGAAACCATTTCCTTGTTGAGGCTTAAGTATAAGTCGTTATCCTCATCAAGAACGTAGGCAACACCGCCGCTCATTCCGGCTGCGAAGTTCTTTCCAGTCTTACCGATAATTAAGACTTTACCACCAGTCATGTACTCGCATCCGTGATCGCCGACACCTTCTACAACGGCTGTTGCACCGGAGTTACGAACACAGAAACGTTCACCAGCCACACCATTAATATAAGCCTGACCGCTTGTTGCACCGTAAAGTGCTACGTTACCAACGATAATATTTTCCTCGGCTTTGAAGCGGATTCCTTTTGGAGGGTAAACGATTAATTTACCACCGGATAATCCTTTTCCGAAGTAATCATTACTGTCACCGACAAGCTCTAATGTAAGACCATTTGGAATAAATGCTCCAAAGCTCTGTCCGCCGGCTCCTGTACACTGTACAGTAAATGTATCATCTTCCAGTGTGTTGTAATATTTCTTTGTAATTTCAGAACCAAAGATTGTACCAAAGGAACGGTCTGTATTTCCAACATCGATAGAAATGCTTCTCTTCTGCTTTTTATCAAGCGCTGTCTTTAACTTCGTAAGAAGAACTTTTTCATCTAATGTCTTTTCTAATTCAAAGTTGTATTCATTCTTCTTGTTGTAGCAGATTGGATGCTTCTTATCTACATATGGATTATTTAAAATAGCAGATAAATCTAAGTGGTACTCTTTTGCTTCTGGAAGTTCTTTCAGAAGGTCTGTACGTCCTACCAGCTCGTCTACAGTACGGACACCAAGTTTTGCCATGTATTCACGCATTTCCTGTGCAACGAACTTCATGTAGTTTACAACGTATTCCGGTTTACCTTTGAAACGTTTTCTAAGTTCCGGATTCTGTGTTGCGATACCTACTGGACAAGTATCTAAGTTACAAACTCTCATCATAACGCAGCCCATTGTGATCAGCGGACCAGTAGCAAATCCAAATTCTTCTGCTCCAAGTGCTGCTGCCATTGCTACGTCGCGGCCGCTCATAAGCTTACCGTCCGTCTCAATGATAACTTTATTACGAAGGTCATTTTTAATTAATGTCTGGTGTGTCTCAGCAAGTCCAAGCTCCCACGGAAGTCCGGCATTATGGATAGAAGAATTACGAGGTGCTGCACCTGTACCACCGTCATGTCCGGAAATAAGGATTACTTGTGCGCCAGCTTTTGCTACACCGGCTGCGACCGTTCCGACACCTGCTTCAGATACCAGTTTTACAGAAATGCGGGCATTTCTGTTTGCATTTTTCAAATCATAAATTAACTGTGCCAAATCTTCAATACTGTAAATATCGTGATGAGGTGGTGGTGAGATTAGTCCTACACCAGGTGTTGAATGTCTTGTCTTTGCAATCCAAGGATATACTTTTCCTGCTGGTAAATGTCCACCTTCACCAGGTTTTGCTCCCTGTGCCATCTTAATCTGAATTTCCTGTGCACTTACAAGGTAACGGCTTGTTACACCGAAACGACCGGAAGCTACCTGCTTGATTGCAGAGCATTTATTCAGTCCATCTGGACCAACTGTCAGACGCTCTAAATCTTCTCCACCTTCACCAGTGTTTGATTTACCGTGAATCATGTTCATCGCGATTGCCAGAGTCTCATGTGCTTCCTTGGAAATAGAACCATAACTCATAGCACCTGTCTTAAATCGTTTCACGATAGAATCTACAGATTCAACTTCTTCGATAGGAACTCCTTTGGATGGATAATTGAAATCCATTAATCCACGAAGACTTACTGGAGAAGTTTCTTTATTAATCATGGAAGTATACTGTTTAAACAGTTCATAATTATTTGTCCATGCTGCTGTCTGTAATGTATGGATGGTCAGTGGATTGTAAAGATGTTCTTCTTTACCACTTCTATATTTGTGATCACCTTCACTGTCAAGACTAAGATCATTTTTCAGTCCTAACATATCAAATGCTTTGGAGTGATGGTAATCTACATCTTCTGCGATATCTTCAATTGTGATACCTTCTACACGGCTTACTGTGTTTGTAAAGTACTCATCAATGACTTTCTTGCTGATACCAACTGCCTCAAAAATCTGAGAACCCTGATAGGACTGCAGTGTGGAAATACCCATCTTAGATGCGATCTTTACGATACCGTGAAGTACTGCATTATTGTAATCATTTACTGCTGCATAGTAATCTTTCTTTAATAAACCATCCTGAATCAGCTTCTTAATACTGAACTGTGCCAGATATGGGTTGATAGCACATGCGCCGTAACCTAACAGTGTTGCAAAATGATGTACTTCTCTTGGCTCACCACTCTCTAAGATAATACTTACAGAAGTACTCTTCTTTGTCTCAATGAGATGATGATGTACAGCAGATACTGCTAACAGAGATGGAATTGCCACATGGTTCTCATCAACACCTCTATCTGTCAAAATAACAACATTTGCACCATTTTTATGCGCCTGGTCAACAGCAACATATAAATGATTGATAGCCTTATCAAGCGGTGTTCCTTTGTAATAAGTAATCGGCACATCTTTTACATTGATATTCTTTACTTTTGCATAACGAATCTTTAATAAGTCTGTATTTGTTAAAATAGGGTTGTGAATCTTTAATACATGGCAATTCTCTGCCTTTTCTTCCAACACATTTCCCTCTCCGCCAACATAGATGGAAGTAGATGTAACGATTTCCTCACGAATCGCATCAATAGGAGGGTTTGTTACCTGTGCAAAAAGCTGTTTAAAGTAATCAAATAATGGATGATGTCTCTTAGAAAGTACTGCTAATGGAGTATCAACCCCCATCGCTCCGATTGCTTCACTTCCGTTTAATGCCATCGGTAATACAGAATCTTTCACTTCTTCATAAGAGTAACCAAATGCTTTCATCAGGCGGTTGCTCTCTTCATAGCTGTATTCTTCTACTGCAACATTCGGAATCTTTAAGTCTTTTAAGAATACAAGGTTATCGGATAACCATTCACCGTAAGGCTGATTCTTTACATAAGAATCTTTTAAGATTTCATCGTCAATCAGCTCACCTTTTACAGTATCTACGAGAAGCATTTTACCTGGGTGAAGTCTCTCTTTCTTTACGATATGTGTTGTGTCAAAGTCTAACACACCAACCTCAGAAGAAAGAATTAACTGGTCATCATCTGTAATATAGTAACGGGAAGGTCTAAGACCATTACGATCAAGTACGGCTCCCATGATATCTCCATCTGTAAAGAGGATAGATGCAGGACCATCCCAAGGCTCCATCATTGTTGCGTAGTACTGATAGAAGTCTCTCTTCTCTCTGCTCATGCCCTCGTTATTTTCCCAAGGTTCTGGAATCGTGATCATCATTGCCAGAGGAAGTGGCATTCCACTCATTAAGAGGAATTCTAATGTATTATCTAATCTTGCAGAGTCAGAACCGTTTGGATCTACAACTGGTGTCAGCTTAATCATCTCATCCTTCAGATAATCAGATTCCATGTTTTCCTCACGGGCTAACATCTTATCGGCATTACCACGAATAGTATTAATCTCACCATTATGAACGATGTAACGATAAGGATGTGCTTTCTCCCAGCTTGGAACTGTGTTTGTGGAGAAACGGGAATGAACTAATGCGATTGCAGATTCATAATCCTTATCCTGAAGGTCATTATAGAATAATCTTAACTGTCCAACTAAGAACATACCTTTATATACGATTGTTCTGCTGCTTAAAGAAACAACATAAGCAGAATCGTTAGACTGCTCAAATACTCGTCTTACAATATAAAGTCTTCTATCGAAGTCAAGTCCTCGTGGAACATCAAACGGTCTCTTTACAAATCCCTGCATAATGCATGGCATACAGTCCGCTGCTTTCTTTCCGAGGATGCCCGGCTGAACCGGAACCTCTCTCCAGCCTAAGAAATTTAAGCCTTCTTTTTCAACGATAATCTCAAACATCTTCTTAGCACGGTTTCTCTGTAACTCATCCTGTGGCATAAAGAACATACCAATACCGTAGTCACGTTCCTTGCCAATAGAAAAGCCGAGAGTACTACAGGTTTTTTCGAAGAACTTATGGGATATCTGCACTAAGATACCTACTCCGTCACCCGTTTTACCCTCGGCGTCCTTGCCGGCTCTATGTTCAAGATTTTCAACAATTTTCAAGGCATTCGATACTGTCTCATGGCTCTTAAGACCCTTGATGTTTACTACAGCACCAATACCACAGTTATCATGCTCCAGACTTGGATCATATAGACCCTGTCGCATATTGTCCTGATACATGGTCTCACCCTTTCTTGCATCACTATGAAATAGTAAATATTCATCAGTTGTAAATTATATTTTTGTAATTAGTAATTATCAGGAACTCTTAATCAAACCTTATGATTCTCATGTTCTCATGCTCTTGTAATCTTATGATTTCATAATCCTGAATGAGTATCTATAGTCTGAATAAAAATCTATAAATCTCTGAATAATTACATATTTAAAAAGTAACAAATTCATTTTCAGAAGTAGTTGTAATGACTTCCTGCATTTCTTTTTGTTGTTATCATATTACAACATTTTAAATAGGTTGTAAATATAAACATTAAGGTGAGTTGTCTAATAATTTGATTATTTATTTTTTAATATATTATTTTCTGATTATTGCTCTTGTTTTAGGGGGTATTGTAGTTAGTTTATTTGGTTTTTATTTCTTTTTAGATTATATTGTTCTTATAAAAGTACAATTTTGTTTGTGATTTCACTTCTTTATTCATCGTTATTTTCAGATTTAAAGACAATTCATACAATTATAAATGTAATTTCCAAATATAAATCCTGCATTTTATTAACATTGTATACAAAATAACTTAAGAAAATTAAGTAAGTAATTGGTTGAATTCTACAATTTTATGCCATTGTCTAAACTAGCATACTATTTGTAGTGAAAAAGCGAAAAAAGAATCGGATTCTTTTTTCGTAAACTATCTTTTCAAAAAGAAAATTTTCCTAATCTCTCATACTAATGTAAGAAAGGAGATTTTAATTACACACATGGCAAATCAGAGCAATACAAAAAGAAAAAATTATACATATTAATAATAATCAACAAAAAATGTTGAAATTCGATACAGAAAGGAGAGGCCATTTCGCAAAAAAATACGCATTTATTATTATAGAAAAAAGAAAGGAGAAATCACAATGATTATTAACAAATTTTATGAAAAACTCTACAAGGAACTTATCAACAAACTAGAGTCTGATTATATTTTAATCCCTAACACGCCAGAAAATAGAAAAGCAATTAATAATACTCTAACGACAGTCCCTTGCACTGTAAAATCTTTAGAAAAAGATTCAAAGATTTTTAAAGCTTTATCTAACAAAAAAGCTAAAGCTAAGCAGCTTTCAATTGTACCCAAAATTTCTAAAACTTTATCTCTTATTATAATAGCCACTTTAATTTGTATGCCATTTAATACCATTAACACTCTCCCAACTCCTACCTACCACCCTACTGTACAAGTTAGTATTTTAGATATTTCTGATGGATCTTCTCACCAAAAAGGGAAAAATAAATTATCCGAAATACAAGAACAATACACAAACAAAAACCAAGAGCAACGTAATCCTAAAAACTACAAAAAGAAAGTTGCTACAAATACATATAATACATATAAGAAACAAAATAAATTCCATTTAACATTATCCACAAAAAAAGCAACTCAACTTTTATCAACTTTTAAAAAGTTTTTTCTTAAAACAAAAAATACATGCGATAATTTATCTGATGCTTATGATGTAATTAGTACTTTATTTGTATTGATTTCCACAGTAAAAGAATCTATACGCTCAAAAAAATTAAAATAGTCCTTCTATATAATTTTATTCAATACTATTTTCAATTATACATTAAAGCCGTTCTTCACAGAAGTACGGCTTTAAATTTTCTTATGAAAGCCAAGATAGAGTTTTAAATATCAAAACAATACTTTCCCTTGCCCCTTCCTTTCACAGCTTTAATCAACTCAAATTCCCGCATTGTTTGAATCAGAAATCCCGCCTTACTGTCTTTATATCCCAGTTTTTGTTTTATTTCTTTTCGCCCAAAGACTTCTTCTCCTGAAAAGCTTTCGATAATCTCCTTTATATTTAATGCAGTGACGCTACCTATGCTTTTATTAACTTGTAGTTCTTTCAGCTTTTTATATAACATATATTTATTCTCTGCAGTCAATACAGACGTTTCAAAACAGTGGGTTTTATCCTGACTTGTTGTTTCAAACAGTGTTTTTTCATCATTCAAACAGTATTTTTTTTCATTTCCTTGTGAATCCAGCGCATTAAACAGTGATTTTTCTGTATTGAAACAGTGATTTTGCTCTCTATATTCCACTGTTTGTTCTTTTACTACAGATGCTAAGTTCTCACTATTTATATTATTCATATACTGGTATTTATTTTCAGCGTTCTGTATATTCTCCGCCCGTTTTCGCATCTCCAATTCTTCATTTTCCCGGAATATAGTTACTCGTATACCATCTCCCAGTTCCTCAAACACTGGCTCTCTCAATCCATATTCTCTGCATTCTTTTATCATTCTTGGGATTCCTGTTCCCCACGCTTCTATAAGTCCCATATAACGAAATGCTTCGGCAATTGCTGTATTTCTGCACTTTGATTTACCTGATTTAGCTGACTGTATATCCAGTCCCCCATAAAGCATTCCGGGAGATGTTACTTCTATCCTGTCATCATAGACACAAACCTGTATACAAGACTCATCCAAATAACTTCTATGAACAACTGCATTAGTAATCAATTCTCTTATTGTTCGAACCGGGAGTTCATACGCTTCTTTTCTATGTAACCCTTCTATCTTTGCACCAAGATTGATATGCTTTAATACAAATTGATAAGCATTTTCCAGCTGTACATATAATGGTCCATCAAATTCTCTTTTATCTATAAAAATATCTCTTTCTGTTCCTTTAAATAACGCACATTGAATTTTGGCATACCGTATTTTATTCTTCGTCATTAGTCTAAACGCATGGGTGGGTTGAAGGTCTTTTCCTATTCGGCACAATAACCCTAAGTCTTCTAGTTTCTCGATTGTCATTTTATTTATAATTTCAGTTTTTTCTGTATTTTGCTTGGGATCTAATGACGTTTCCTGTATTGCTCTTGTTACACATGTTGTCTGCACATCATATGCCACTTTTTCCATTGCATTACATAATATCTTCGCCTCTCGTTCCGAGTACTCCATGTCTATTTCCGGTAAAGTATCATAAGAAATCTTTTGACCTTCTAATTCTAGTTCCTTTAACTTTCTATCATCAGCAGGACGACTTGTACCATTTATTCTTATATAAGAACCTTGTTCCTTCCCAAATGACTTGAGATAATAAGGACGCATACGTCCTGGAAAAACTTCTACAACAACAACTGTTCTTCCTTCTAATGTCTGTATTGTAATTTCCGGATCAATTATTGGAGTGCAGCTGTCAAATATCATATTTGAAATATCATCTGCTAATCTAAATGGATTCTTCTCTCCAATCCCAATAACTTCATTCGTCTTATCCTCAATTCCAATAAAAATTTTACCCCCCGTAGAATTGGAAAAAGCAATAACATCTTTTAATAACTTCTCATGTCTTTTCGGTATCTCTCTTTTAAATTCTATATTTTTTCCTTCTCCAAAATCTTCTTTATATAGCATTCCTGTCCCTCTTCAAAACCATTGTCAGTACATCTATCAGTCATTAATTTGTTATGATTTATTATAATACAATTCCCTTCTTTTTTTCAACATACAAGAAGAAGCCATGCATCAGCATAGCTGACACATAGCTTCTCTTTTGTATTTCATAAAGTTTTATCTTTTGTAACTAATCTGACTGACCAGTTCAGGCTTTATTATTTATAAAGCTCAACGAGTCTCTGCAGGTGCTCGTAACGAGCCTTAGCAACCTTCTCAGATTCGTTGAAGAGTCTTTCAGCTCTTTCTGGGAATGGCTTAATCAGACGAGTGTAACGGGATTCGTTATTTAAGAATTCCTGATATGATCCGTCGCCTTCTTTAGATGTTAATGTGAATGGATTCTTTCCTTCAGCTTTCTTAGCTGGGTCGAAGGAGAAGAGGTTCCAGTAACCAGCCTTAACGGCTTTCTTCATCTCATCCTGACAGTGGTTCATACCACCCTTAGCGATACCGTGAAGTTCACATGGAGCGTATCCGATGATCAGGGATGGTCCGTTGTAAGCTTCTGCTTCTGCAAGACATTTAACTGCCTGGTTAGGGTTAGCACCAAGAGCGATCTGTGCAACGTATACATATCCGTAGCTCATAGCGATCTCTGCAAGACTCTTCTTGCTGATTTCTTTACCAGCTGCTGCGAACTGACAAACCTCACCGATGTTAGAAGCTTTAGAAGCCTGTCCACCTGTGTTGGAGTACATCTCAGTATCGAATACCATAACGTTTACGTTCTCACCGGAAGCTAATACATGGTCTAATCCACCGAAACCGATATCATATGCCCATCCGTCACCACCGAAGATCCATACGGACTTCTTAGCGAGATACTGTTTCTTCTCTAATACTTCTGCTGCATCTGGGCATCCAGCTGCTGCTGCTTTTTCTACCTCAGCGATTAATGCCTGAGCATCAGGTGTATTTTCTTTTGTATTGTCTTTTGTTTCCATGAACTTAGCAAATGCTGCTTTAAATTCATCGGATGCTTTATCGGATGCTGCCATCTTCTCTAATTTAGCGATAGCCTGGTCACGTAAAGTCTTCTGTCCAAGATACATACCAAAGCCGTGCTCTGCGTTATCCTCGAATAAGGAGTTTGCCCAAGCTGGTCCCTGTTTGGAATCTTTGTTTACTGTATATGGAGCTGTTGCTGCAGGACCACCCCAGATGGATGAACATCCTGTTGCGTTGGAGATGTACATATGCTCTCCGAATAACTGAGTAATCAGACGAGCGTAAGATGTCTCTGCACATCCTGCACAAGATCCGGAGAACTCAAGTAATGGCTGGTTGAACTGAGATCCCTTAACTGTAGTATCGGCAGGAGCACCTGGTTTTCTTCCAACAGTTGCAACTAAGTAATCGAATACTGGCTGTTCTGCTGCCTGGCTTTCCTGTGGAACCATCTTTAATGCGCCCTTAGCTGCAGCAGGACAAACTGTGATACACTCACCACATCCCATACAGTCTAATGGAGATACGCTCATTGTAAATTTGTATTCGCTTGCCTTTGGCTTTGTATCTGCAACTTTCATGTTGTCAGGAGCTGCCTTAATTTCGTCTTCGCTTACTAAGAAAGGACGAATTGTAGCATGGGAACATACAAATGCACACTGGTTACACTGGATACAAGCTTCTGGATTCCATTCTGGAACAGATACAGCAGTACCACGTTTTTCGTATGCGGAAGCACCAAGTTCGAACTGTCCGTCAGCGTTGTCTACGAATGTAGATACTGGCAGGCTGTCACCATCCATGATTCCGATAGGTTCCATCATTTCCTTAACCATCTTAACTGTCTCTGGACGTCCTGTAAGTTCTTTAGCAGGAGCATCAGCAGCTGGGTTAGACCAGGAAGCTGGAATCTCTACTTTATGAACAGCATCTACACCAGCGTCGATAGCTTTGTAGTTCATCTCTACAACAGCGTCACCCTTCTTGCTGTAGGACTTCTTAGCTGCTGCTTTCATGAATTCTACTGCGTCATCGATAGGCATGATGTTCGCTAATTTGAAGAATGCGGACTGTAAGATTGTGTTAGTACGTTTACCCATACCAATCTCGATAGCCTTATCAATCGCGTTGATTGTGTATAACTGAATGTTGTTGTCAGCAATATACTTCTTAGCTGCTGCAGGCATATGATGATCTAATTCTTCATCAGACCACTGGCAGTTGATCATGAAGATTCCGCCTGGTTTAACATCCTGAACCATCTTGTAACCTTTAACTACATAAGATGGGTTGTGACATGCTACGAAGTCAGCCTGATTAATGTAGTATGGGCTTCTGATTGGATTGTCACCAAAACGAAGGTGAGAAATTGTAATACCACCTGTCTTCTTGGAGTCATACTGGAAGTATGCCTGAATGTATTTATCTGTGTGGTCACCGATAATCTTTGTAGAGTTCTTGTTAGCACCTACAGTACCGTCTCCACCAAGACCCCAGAACTTACACTCTACTGTACCAGGAGCAGATGTGATAGGAGCTGGTTTAACTTCTGGTAAAGATAAGTTTGTAACATCATCCACGATACCAATTGTGAAACGGCTCTTTGGAGCGTCTTTTTCAAGTTCTTTATAAATAGCAAATACAGATGAAGGAGGAGTATCTTTAGAACCTAATCCGTAACGTCCTGCTGTAAGAACGATATCGTTAAGACCTGCTTCTCTAAGAGTTGTAGCAACATCAAGATATAAAGGATCTCCTAATGCTCCAGGCTCTTTTGTACGGTCAAGAACAGCAATCTTCTTAGCTGTCTTAGGAATAACGTCTAATAATGCAGAAGATACCCAAGGACGATATAAACGAACTTTGATTAAACCAACCTTTTCACCTTTTGCTGTTAAGTAATCAATTACTTCTTCTGCTACGTCACAGATAGATCCCATAGCGATGATTACGCGGTCTGCATCTTCTGCACCATAGTAGTTGAATAAATCGTAGTTAGTTCCCAGTTTTTCGTTGATTTTGCCCATGTATTTCTTAACAACAGCTGGTAAAGCTTCGTAAACAGAGTTACAAGCTTCTCTGTGCTGGAAGAAAACGTCACCGTTTTCGTGAGAACCACGCATAGCTGGGTGTTCTGGGTTAAGAGCATGCTCACGGAAAGCTTTAACTGCATCCATGTTGCACATTTCTTTTAAGTCTGCATAATCCCATTTTTCGATCTTCTGAATCTCATGAGATGTACGGAAACCATCGAAGAAGTTGATGAATGGAACTTTACCTTCGATTGCAGCAAGATGTGCTACAGGGCTTAAGTCCATAACTTCCTGTGGGTTAGTTTCTGCCAGCATAGCAAATCCTGTCTGACGACATGCATATACGTCACTGTGGTCACCGAAAATGTTCAGAGACTGTGTAGCAACTGTACGTGCAGATACATCAAATACACATGGAAGCTGCTCAGCTGCGATCTTATACATGTTAGGGATCATAAGAAGAAGACCCTGGGATGCTGTAAATGTTGTTGTGATAGCACCAGCTGCAAGAGAACCATGAACAGTACCTGCTGCACCTGCCTCAGACTGCATCTCACTAACAACTACCTGGTTACCAAAAATATTTTCCTGTCCTGCTGCTGCCCACTGGTCAACGGAATCAGCCATTGGACTAGATGGTGTAATAGGATAGATAGCTGCAACATCTGTATACGCATATGCTACGTGAGCTGCTGCGGTATTTCCATCCATAGACTGTTTTGCTCTAGGCATTGATTATTCCTCCTTGTCAAAAGTTGTGGTTTATTTTAAATTCGACATAATATTATCATTTTTTTGAGGTAATGTAAAGCTTATTCGGAACTGTTCCTTCTAAAATACAAAATCTTGCCCGAAACAGCCTTTTTATGCCAATTTTTCCCCTTGACAGCGTATTTTTTCGAGAACAATTTTAGGTTAAAATTACTACAAAGCCAGTAGCTTTGTATACAATATACATATGGCTTATTTTATATTTTTTCTCAATAATTTTTTTGTTGTAATCTTAGGATTATTCAGGATTAAAATTCTAATATTTTTCCTTCATTTCTTAATTATTTTATGACATCTCTCTTTGTTTTTACTATTTGTTTCCATTATTCAAAAATAACAATTTTGTATTTTTACATAATTTAATCGAATTTAATCGACTAGAGCGCGTTTGAAAAATGCTTTCTGCAAGATGTGCGTCACAATTTGCGGGAGATTTCGCCCGAATGAGGGCGGCGTAGCGGGCTACGGCAACTGAATGAAGTCAACACAACTCTATAGGAAAACAGGCACGTTATTTGACAAAATGTCAATGAGACAATTCACGAAAAACGACTTTTTACCCAGAAGCGATGAACAGGAAGTCAAGTGGGAATCCACGGTAATTCCATATCAGCTCCCTCACACTTTCATAAAAATATATCTAAAAAACACAACAGCAATTCCTATACACAAAAAAGGTCCCAGCGCAAAGCAATCCTTTCGCTTCGCACGCTTTGTAATCAGTAGAAAAAATCCATATAATCCTCCTAAAAGTAATCCCGCACAAGCAGCAAATATATTCCACTTTATCCCTAGTAACACTCCACTTGCCGCCATTAGCTTAATATCTCCTCCACCCAGTCCGCCTGAACATAAAATTGCAAGCATGAACATCGGAATACTAACCGAAAACACTCCCCAAAAGCGACTTAAAAATGTAACTTCCTGAAAAACAAAACTACTCCAGATTCCTGAAATAAACAAAAGTACATTTAACTGATTCGGAATTATCTTGATTTTAAAATCAATTATAGAAATAACCAGTAAAATACTAACTATAACAATCATTGTAATTACCCGCATATACTCCCCCTGGCTCCTGCTAATTGCAGAGTTTTTATTAAGTTTACTATTTTATAGACCCTGTAACCCCAAATACTATAATTATGGAAATCCCTGCAATGGAGTTATTAGCATGTGTTTAATCTGTAAACCATTCCTGCTGACAGATCTAGAGCGTGTTTGAAAAATGCTTTCTGCAAGATGTGCGTTACAATTTGTGGGA
>ENA-OWPB01001795-OWPB01001795.1-human-gut-metagenome-genome-assembly--contig:-NODE-1795-length-17356-cov-7.558465_pt1 | contig 17356 bp, 25 predicted proteins | sample MGYA00248260_ERZ651838 | MGnify/ENA primary metagenome ERZ651838 (study PRJEB26924, sample SAMEA4378304) | human gut metagenome | biome: human gut; feature: human-associated habitat; material: faeces...
AAGCCTTTGAGTGGTTTGAAAGATCGGCAAAACAGAAAAACAAGTTTGCTCAATTTAGCCTTGCAAATCTGTATTACTATGGCAGCGGTGTGGAAAAAGATCTGTCACAGGCTTTTCTTTGGTATCAGAGATCATCCTCTCAGGGTCAGCCCTATGCGGCTTATTCTATTGCTCAAATGTACAGATATGGAGAGTATGTCACCAAAGATAACGATACAGCACAGAGATATTACAAACAAGCTTTGTCGGGATTTTTGAAAATCGAAAGTGATGATATGGCGAACGACGATCTATTTTACAAATTAGGGCAAATGTTTAAGTTTGGACTTGGAACAGACTCAGACGTTACAAAAGCGATCGAATACTTCAGACGTTCAGCTGAAATGAATAACAAGAACGGCTTTTTTGAGTATGGCAAAGCACTTTTGACAGGTGAACACATTCCGCAAGATACGGATAGTGCAGTAAAATTGCTTGAGAAAGCTGTCAAACTTAAAAACAGCAATGCAAAAAGATTCCTTGCCCTTGAATATATTTCAGGAGAGCATTTGGAACAGGACTTTGAAAAAGGAATAGCCTTGCTTACCGAGTGTGCTGACAGCGGAGATGTCATTGCTTGTTACAGATTAGGCAAAATTTATTTGCAGGGGGAGATAATGCCTCAAAATCTGGACAAAGCAGAAAGATATTTGCTCTTGGCAGAATCTATCTTTTCGGTGCAGCGGGACTTACAAAGGATAAGGAACAAGCTATCGAATGGTTTACAAAGTCTGCAAATGACGGCAATGAATATGCACAGGCTATGCTGGACAACATATCGAAGTTTGAGAATGATCTGCTTGCAAATACGATTTTTAGTTTGTTTGTTAGTCTTAATAGGTGTATTCAGGATAGTTATGACAACGATCGTAAAGACCTACAAAGCAGAGTTGACAGAAAACTGATGAGGGTTATTCGCAAAAAGAAAATGGAGTTGGGAGAGAAAGACGAAAATCATATGGATATACAATAAAGAGAACAGCTGATCTGTGCTTGTGAATGCATAGATCAGCTGTTTTTATTTCGCAAAATCTGCACCTTTGCGAAAGACTATTTAAGGCGATTTTGATCGCTATTTTGACTAATGTGATAGAATTTAAGCACATTATATCACATCAAATGGTTTTTGTAAAGTCAAAATAAAAAAAAATTATCAAAAAAACACGGCTGATAAAGTTTTCAGCCGTCAGAATTTCAGTACGAGGAGGGCGATAAAATGAAGAATATAATGAACATTTACAAGAGAAAAGACGGACGTTTCGAGGGGCGTATTCCGTTTGGAAGAGATGATAACGGAAACTTGAAGTATAGGTATCTGTACTCAAGAAATCTTACAGAGCTTAAAGAAAAGATGCTTTATGCGTATACGACTTCTGAAAAGTATTCACCTGTCGTTGGCGGTAAAACCTTGCATGAATTATCGCTTGAATGGCTCGGCAGCGCCAAACTGCGTGTTAAGGAGTCTAGCTATTGCTGTTATGAAAAGATAGTGACTAAGCATATAATTCCGTATTTTGAGAAGATAAAATATTGTGAGTTAAATACTCCGAAAATCAACGCTTTTATCGAATATCTTCTGAAATATGGAAAATCTGACAAAAATAGCGGACTGTCAGCCAAGACTGTTCACGATATCATAGTAGCAATGCGTTCGATTGCTAAGTATTCAGAGCAGGAGTATGGCTTGAGTAATCCAATGTGCAGTATTTCTATGCCAAAGATCCAAAGAAATGAAATTTCGGTACTGAACGAAAGCGAGCGTAAAAACTTGCAAAACCATTTAGTTAATAATCTGAACAACACAAACATTGGTATACTGCTTACTATGTACAGCGGTATGCGTATTGGCGAGATTTGTGCTTTAAAATGGAGCGATATTGATTTGCAGAGTGGCATTATCCGTATTTCAAAAACTGTTCAACGTATTAATGATAAAATTGGAAATTCAAAAACAAAGATCATTGTTGGTTCACCAAAAAGCAGGACATCAGAGCGGGAAATTCCAATACCAAACTTTCTTGTAAACATTCTTAACGAAAGGCGACAAAATGAAAACAATTATATTCTTTCCGGAACTCACAAGCTGATCGAACCGAGAACAATGCAGAACAGATTTAAATCCGTCCTGAAAAAGTGTGGAATACGAAACGTTAATTTTCATTTACTGCGTCACACATACGCTACTGTTTGTATTGAGAATGGCTTTGATGCTAAAACTGTCAGCGAGTTGCTAGGTCATTCTAATGTTAATATTACACTTAACCGCTATGTTCACTCATCGCTTGATACAAAAAAGAAATATGTTGAAAAACTCAATTTTGTAGCTTAAAAGTTTTTAGCCGTCAGAAACATCTGATTGGTAGTAAATAATGCATGATTTTACGTTGATTTTTTGCCTTTTTGCCTGTAGGTGCAGATTTTGCGAAAAAATTATATTTTGTTTTGTAAACTATTATGCCAGAAAATTGATATAATATGTATTGATTTTCTGAAAAATGTTTGGTATAATGGCGTATAAAGGCGGTGATCGTATGATCAGAGTTGCAATTTGTGATGATGATAAACATATGCAGGAAAGTTTATCAAAGTATTTGTTAGACTATTCAATACAATGTGACAGAGAAATTGATCATGCAGAATTTGATACTTGTGAGGAATTAATGGACGAGTATCTCAAGGGGAACTCGTTTGATGTTATATTGCTCGATATTGAATTTAAAAATAATGATGAAAAACAAATGAATGGTATTGAACTTGGGAAAAGATTGCGTGGACTGTATGCCAATGACAACACTGCTATCGTTTATGTGACATCTTATGGCGAGTATGCTATTGACTCCATTAAAATAAGGCCCTATGATTATATAAAAAAGCCAATTACCTATAGAAGAATAGTTGATTTTTTTGAAACTTATTATTTGGATCAAGCTAAGAGAAAAAAGGTGTTTGAATATACTGCACATAAAGTCAAAAACAGTATCATAGTATCTAATATTTGTTATTTTGAGAGTCAAGGCAGAACAATAGTGATCCATACTATTACGAATCAATATACCTTTTACGGAAAATTATCTAACCTGCTTGACAATGAAAGTTTAAGTGATTTTATCAGTATTCATAAATCGTATTTAGTAAATAAGAATTATATTGAAAGATTCACGTCACATTCAGTCGTCCTTATTGGCATAGACCGAGTGGAATTACCGATAAGCCCTAATAAGAAAATGGAGGTCAGTGAACAGCTGTTGAAAGAATGATATGACTACTTTATTTTATTTGTTTTCAAATGTGTTTCACATATATGCCACTTATCAGTTTTCCAATGTGTTTTTACAAAAGAAAAAAGAGTCGACAAAATCAGATATTGTCCTGTTTACACTTTATTACATTATAAATAGCTGTGCGTATTTGGCCTTTGACAATCGATTGATTACGATTCTGTCAAACATTATACCATTTATTCTTATATTTTTGTACTATAAAGTATCGTTATTTAAGTCTCTGTTGTCAGCATTTGTGTTATGTGTTTTTTCCATTGTAGTAGATACAGCGGTTGTTGCTATACAGTCTTTGCTTAATATAAACTCTGTTTTTTTTGACGAGGGATTTGTATCAAATATTGTGCTTCTAACACTTGTAAATATCATAGCTAAGAGCTATTTTAAATACAGCGATCAAATTGTAAAATTGCCAATAATGTATTATATTACTGTGATATTTGTTCCGCTTGGCAGTATAATGGTTGGTTATTTTGTTGCAAAAGATCTCAATGTCATATCGTTGATTTTAAGCGTTATCATATTATTGACGAACATAGTTATTCTTTACCTTTACGATAATTTGGTAAATATGTTTTCCCAGCAATATGAAACTGACGTTATTGAGCAGCAAAACAAGGCATATCTTAATCAGTTGCATTTAATGCAGGAATCTCAGATGAAGATAAGATTTTTAAAGCATGATATGAAAAATCATATTATCAACATGCAAAGTTTGCTTAGTGCTGAGAAATACGATCAGCTTAAAGATTACCTTGCTGAAACCAATGATTATATTTATAGTAATAATGTTATTATCGACTCAGGAAATGAAACGATCGACAGTGTTCTGAATTACAAATTGGCACCGTTAGAGAACAATAGCGTTGAAAAAAGTTATCATGTTGTTCTTCCTGAGCAAATTCTTATTAGTTCATTTGATTTAAATATTGTTATTTGTAATCTGATAGATAATGCACTTGAAGCGTTAAGTCTCCTAGGAGAGAACGATGAAAAGAAGATAACTATCGATATTGTTTATAAGCAGGGTTACATTAAAATATTAGTAGGAAATTCATTTGACGGAATCATACACAAGGATAAAAGGACAAGAAAAAATGATGAGATAAATCATGGAATTGGGTTAAAGAGTGTTCAAAATATTGCGGAAAAATATGGAGGACTTTTAAGAATTGATGTATCTGATAACTGGTTTGAAACATCAGTGATAATGTATGAAAAATAGAGGTAGCAATAAGTTACCTCTATTTTTTTTACAAAAAAGACGTTCTTTTTGACATTTACGTTTTTTTATTCTTATATTATGTATAATCAAGTCATAACTTGTTATGAAATGAAGAATATCATATGAAAAAAATTTAATGAAACTCAGCACAAGAATGGGTAAGGTGTTTGTTGCATTGGCACTTTTGGTTACTGTATCAAACGTAAATTCTACATGCCTTTTCATCACTCACCAGCCTGAACTGCCTGCTGATTATAAGAAACTGCGTAAGTTCTAATGTTTAAGAAAACTGCCTGCAAAATAACGCAACGTCTATGTGAAAAAGGTATTATATCCGAAAGCGTTTTCGATTTGTATTAATACGGATTTAATATGAGGATAACGGTTTTACTTAACCTTATCAGCACTATAGTTATCGGCGTTATTGCGGGCAAGGTGTTTGAAAGCATAGCTTTCTTAGTTTTTTATATACCACTGAGAAGCTATGCCGGAGGATACCACGCTAGCACCCCGTGGAGGTGCTATTTTATTTCCATTTGAGAATTTTCATACTTACTATGTTGGTATGAATAGAATTTGGGTTCATAATGAATGTAATTTGCCGACTAAAAGATCTAAAAATTTTGTAAAAAGAGTCAATCACAGGGACGGTAGTGTTTCAATAACAAAAAAAATAGATAATAAAAATGTAACCATAAAGTATACAAAGAATAAAGATGAAAATTTATATCCTAGGTTCGAGAAATTTGCTCATCCAAAGCACCCTAATCCGATAAAAATGAAAGCAAAATTAACTGGTGTTTTTAGAAAAGATGTTAAAATCATTCGTAATGAAACTGGTATAAAATTACCAAAGGATTATACTTGGCATCATTTGGAAGATGGAAAAAGTGTGTTAATGGTTCCTTCCAAAATCCATTCACCAAGGTGTGGCGGATTTAATCATATGGGCGGAGCAACTAAAATAAGACACGGAATAATTTAAAGGAGGATAATTATGAAACTGGTCGAAGTTGGCGAAAAGCTAAGCAGCAAGGATATCAAGGAAATGGAGGGTGAACTGAATTTAAGCTTTCCAAAGGACTATAAGGACTTTTTGCTGAAAACAAACGGCGGAATGCCTGAGGATGAAGTGGAGTTTGATTTTATTGAGAACGGAACTTCCGACGAGGATGAGTTTGAGCAGGGCAGTGATATACACTATTTCTATGATGACAACGAGATAATGGAGTCATACGAGAATTTGGTGGACGAGGAACTTATCCCCGACGAATATCTGCCGATAGCCTGTGATTCTTTTGATAATCAGATATTGCTGTGTTTGGGCAAAGGCGATAATTATGGTGCGATATATTTTGCAGACGCTGAAAGCGAAGAGAGCGAGGACTCAGGTTGGGTGCTGTCAAAGGTGGCAGACTCATTTACTGCGTTCTTGGGTATGTTAAGACCTGCGGAGGACTGATAAAAATGGAGATAGTTATATGTTAAAAGATTACGTTAAGTTCAGAGATATTGATGTGTCACGAATCGAACAGTATAAGGGCAGATTGCCTGAAGAATTGTTTGATCTTTGGAGAGAGTTTGGTTTGGGAACATTCTACAATGGTTACTTAAAAGCGATAGACCCGAACGAGTATATCGAACTTGTGCAGCAGTCATATTTTGACGGTGAAGTTACTATCCCGATATTTGCGACAGCATTTGGTGATATCATTACATGGGAAGATAACAAGTATATCGGGATACTCAAGTATAGATATCAAGATAGTGATATAATATCAACTGGATTTGAGGACTTTTTTGAGGAAGTTGAAGAGGGCGTCCTTGATGACGATTATTTCACTATCAAAAAGTATAACGTAGCAGTTAAGAAATATGGTGAACTGGAGTATGATGAGTGCTTTGGATATGTTCCGCTGCTTGCACTTGGCGGAAAAGAGTCTGTAAAAAACCTTAAAAAAGTCAAAATGCGTGAGCATATTGCACTTATAGCTGAACTGACAGACGGCATTTAAAACTATTTTACTTTAACAATATGGAGGTAATAAAATGCCAACAAACCAAGAAAAAGTCTCACAGCTTTTAGCGGCAAGGAGATATATAATAATCCTAAAACGGGAAAACAAGTAGTATATGATACAGATGGTAATTACTTTAGGATTGAAGACACAACTTTAACAGGAAAAAGAGTATACACTGATATTAATGAAAATCAAATCCCAAATAATAAATTTGTTAATGGAAAACAGATAGGTATTTCGAAATCTGAATATAATCAGTTGACACATTTTAATAATATTGATTAAGGTGATTGTTGAAATGAAACAAATGGCAGAAAGTAATAATTATCTTATACTAAATGAATATGAAAAAGTATTTCTCAAATTAAAAGCAACATCTCAATTAATTTTAATTGGTGAATTCTATGGCGATCCAGATTTTGCTTTGATTTCAGACGATGAGACATACTGTGCTGTTGGTGGAGAAGGTGTGATTATTTATTATTTAAGAGATCCATTTGAAGAATTTTCTACCAATCACAAATCATCAAATCAATGGAAAATTTGAGGAAGAGGCACCAATGAAGAAACAATGTGGGTGAGTGAAATAGATCAAATTGATAGTAAACATATTAGAGTTGAATTAGAAGATTCTGAAACCATACTATTATCTATTTTCTAACTTGCGTTTTGAATCTATATATGAGAAGATTCTAAGCTTATTCATTTGGTGATCAACGGCAAAGAGATCATAACGACTGAAACTCACCCGTTTTATGTGAATGATCGTGGCTTTGTCAACGCAGGAGAACTTGCAGTCGGTGATGAATTGCTTGACTCAAACAAAAACATTCTTTTAGTTGAAAAATTTAATGTCGAGTTGACAGATAAACCTGTTATGGTGTATAATTTTCAGGTGGAGGATTTCCATACTTATTATGCTGGCGGATTAGGCGTGTTGGTGCATAATGCTGGCAAAGAATATGGAAAACAATATTCTCCAGAACAGCAGAAACTGGTTAAGGAAGGAAAAAATTAGCAAGATAAATCGTGTCACAAGATTAGAGGCAGAAGATTATGTAAATAGATGTAGAGCAGCTGGACTTGGCAAGGATAAAGTTCGTATAGCCCCACCGCATTTCAATAGAATGGATCCAGCAAAATTGGCTGAAGGTATATCAGGTAAGCCGCATTTACGTGTTCCTTCAGGCAAAAATTCTCATGTGGAAATTATTGATTAGGAGAGTGAGAGAATGAAGTTGTATAGAAATGGTTATGTTGTATCCGAGGTAAAAGATAATGATTATACATATAATGTATGGCCGTTTGAAGATGTAGATGATGATAAGAATGCTATGATGTTAACTGAGGAAGCAGATAACACTTGGTTTCTGCAATATGATATGCAACATATTGTCCCTGATTTTAAGTTTGTATATAAATATTTTCAATATTGTCAAAACAATGGGCTAAAGTCGAATATTCTTTTGTATGAAACAACTAACAAAGAAATCGTTGTTCCTGAAATTAAATTACCAACTAAATTATTAGGTTTTGATTGCATTGGTAATGTATATTATTCGTATTTAAAAAATGAATATAACTATTTTAAAGACGATTTAAATGCAAAAGGTATATATGTCAATAAATATGGGTTATTGGATTCTTTAGAAGATGTTTTGACTTATATAAGCTTAAGACAAAAAGACATTAGTTCTGGAATACAGTTGGAAAATTTCTGGAAAGAGCTCCCAACAAAGATTAGTTGTGTCAAATTGTAAAAGTGTATTCATTTAGCAATGGGATTAGTCGCAATCAAAAATATAAAAGCAATAAAACTAATAGTTGGCAATTAAAATTATTTTACTTTAACAATATGGAGGTAATAAAATGCCAACAAACCAAGAAAAAGTCTCACAGCTTTTAGCGGCAAGGAGATATATAATAATCCTAAAACGGGAAAACAAGTAGTATATGATACAGATGGTAATTACTTTAGGATTGAAGACACAACTTTAACAGGAAAAAGAGTATACACTGATATTAATGAAAATCAAATCCCAAATAATAAATTTGTTAATGGAAAACAGATAGGTATTTCGAAATCTGAATATAATCAGTTGACACATTTTAATAATATTGATTAAGGTGATTGTTGAAATGAAACAAATGGCAGAAAGTAATAATTATCTTATACTAAATGAATATGAAAAAGTATTTCTCAAATTAAAAGCAACATCTCAATTAATTTTAATTGGTGAATTCTATGGCGATCCAGATTTTGCTTTGATTTCAGACGATGAGACATACTGTGCTGTTGGTGGAGAAGGTGTGATTATTTATTATTTAAGAGATCCATTTGAAGAATTTTCTACCAATCACAAATCATCAAATCAATGGAAAATTTGAGGAAGAGGCACCAATGAAGAAACAATGTGGGTGAGTGAAATAGATCAAATTGATAGTAAACATATTAGAGTTGAATTAGAAGATTCTGAAACCATACTATTATCTATTTTCTAACTTGCGTTTTGAATCTATATATGAGAAGATTCTAAGCTTATTCATTTGGTGATCAACGGCAAAGAGATCATAACGACTGAAACTCACCCGTTTTATGTGAATGATCGTGGCTTTGTCAACGCAGGAGAACTTGCAGTCGGTGATGAATTGCTTGACTCAAACAAAAACATTCTTTTAGTTGAAAAATTTAATGTCGAGTTGACAGATAAACCTGTTATGGTGTATAATTTTCAGGTGGAGGATTTCCATACTTATTATGCTGGCGGATTAGGCGTGTTGGTGCATAATGCAAGTAATGAATATAAAACAAAGACTGTCCGTACCGCCAAGGGAGAAGAAAAAATTCCCATTGTTGATAAACCAGGCTCTCCTTCTTGGAAACAAGCAGTTAAAGAATTAAGATCTGCTAGAAAAAAGGAAACAATTATATTGCTTCAAATAGACAGCAAGCGGAACAACTTATAAATGAAGCAATGCCTGATTTGCCTAAAGCAGAAACATATGCAACAAATGCGCCAAAATCTAATTATCAAATTCACCCTATTGATAATGAATATAACATGCCACATATTTGTTATCATGATTGGGCAAAGGGAAAACATAATGGCTCTGCAGGACATATATTTTGGGAGGAATAGATATGGATATAAAAGAATTTAAATATGCTTGGAGATATACAAGCGAAAATTATGCGCTATTCTCTCCAAAGCAGCTATCAGAAATGAATGTTGTTAATGAAAACAAAGCAGTTGAAATTTGGAATAGTATATGCGATAATGAAATACTTCAAAAAAGTTCATATGTTCAAATGATGATTGATCATAAACTGACTGTTTTCATAGGTGACTGTGGTTGGGGCGATGAATCAATGGAGAGAGTAACTCAACAAAAATTAATGAGTTTATTCGAAAAAAGTATTTCAGACAAAGTAACATTGTTATATGATCATACTTCAGCAATAAGCATTACAGCATCTATTTTTTGTGAAAAATGGTCGGATTTTTGTTATCCTTCAGATGTGCTTCTTATTGTAAATAACAATATTGTTCTATTGTATTATGAAGATACATTATACGGACCTTTAGAATCCTTTGAAAATATAATATAATTACTATTTACAGAACATTTTTATCAACGATTTTGCAGGTACACCGATTTGAACTGTAAGTGTACTTGCTTCAACTGAAACGCACCCGTTTTATGTACAATGTAGAGGGTTTGTTGAGGCTGGTAAGCTGCTTGTTGGCGATAAACTTCTTGATGTAAACGGAAACATTCTTTTAGTTGAAAATTTTGATGTCGAGTTGACAGACGAACCTGTTAAGGTTTATAATTTTGAGGTAGAAGATTTCCATACTTATCATGTTAGTGGTTTTGGAGTGTTGGTGCATAATGCAAATGATTATGCAAATCCTCGTACACAAAATACATCTGATCTGGATATTCAAAAAAATCAAGGAAACTAAATATGATGGAACAATAAGAACTGGTGGAAGAAGTGGAGGTTCAAGACCTCTTGAAGGCCAGCCGAATACCTATGTGAATACAGAGAGTGGACATAAATTGGTTTATGGGGCGGATGGTAGATTAAATTTGGATATTTCTACAAAGAGAGTCAAAGCAAGAGGCTATGATATTGCTCCGAACGGGCACTTATATCCACGTGATATGAATTTAATTGGTCCTGTTCCAAGAGAATTATTAGAAAATCGGTGATTAAAATGAAAATATATAAAAGCATAGTTGATGAGAGGATACTACATGATTTCTCTAAAATACAGGGCAGGTCTTTAATAAATCATGTTGCTAATTCATACGATATTGAAACGGCAATTAGTTTTGCTAGTTTGTTTTGTCCAGAGATCATTGAAGTTGATGATTGTATATTTATTTCTGAGTTCTATAATGGAAATATCATGGAATTAAGGAAACTTTATAAAAATACTAAAGATATTGAGATGTTCGTCAATAGTTGGTCATTGCAAAGTTTAGTCAAAGAATGTGACGTTATAAATAGTTCAGGTGACTATATTGAGGAGTTTGCAAAGGCAATTCAGTATTTTTGGCAACTCAGAGTTAATTCGCTTTTCCCAAGCAGAGATATCGTAGTAGAAATTGGCGAAGAAATTATGGGCGAGGAAGGACTGACAGTTACGTTATATCAAAAAGGTCAGCCTAAGTGATGCAAAAAAATATTACAGTAAAGACGTCTAATTAAAATATTTCACACCTACCGTGTTGACTTCTTTTGTGTGCTGGTACATAATTTTGGTAGAAAATATTCTCCTGCTAAGGACTTTAAGAGGGGTAGATTTTGATTTTAATAATACAAAACCTGCTGATACATCGGGTCAATACGATTTAATAGTAAAGTAATGATATAACGAGGTAATATTTTATGCAAAATGATATAAAAAAAGCGATGGAAGATATATACATAAACGGAAATACAGAATTATTTATTTCAAAGTGCAGGGACACAGTTGATTTTCTTGATGAACTATTGGAAAAAATAAAGACCAAATCTGAAAATGTTGAGAAGTTTTTTGATTCAAACGAGCCTTCTTCGGAGATTAGAATTGTTGTAAATAGGTGTTCTTTTTCAGAAGGTGAAATTGAATATGTTTCTCTGCTGCAAATAAACAAAATAGTTAAGTACTTCTATCTTCAAGATGAATTTTCTATTGACAGTCCAGATCCTGATGGAATGGATTCATATCTTGCTGGATTCAGAAATGAGCCGTATAGTAAAAAGCAATTTGATATCGACGAAATGATTTGCAATTATCTCACAGAAAAAGGTTATTCAAGATTATATATTAATGATATGGACGAAGTATATCCAGGTATAAAAAAGTTTAAAGACAGAGAAGAAACTAACCAAATGACTGTGGGAAATGCGTTGTTTATGGATATGTGGGAATTATGTAACAGTGATTAGATATTAGTTACGCAGATAACTCAAAGTTTCCAACGGTGTATAATTTTCAGGTGGAGGATTTCCATACTTATCATGTTTGTACATTGGGCGTGTTGGTGCATAATGCTAGCAAGGATTATTCAGGGAAAAAGGCTGAAACCGTTACCAAAAATCAAGAAAATGGGAAGAAGCTTGTGAAAGAACAATTTTCTAATTTGAAAGAAGCTCACCCTGAAGCAGAAACACAAGTTTCAGTAAAGCCAATGGATTCGAATGGAAATGCCATGAGAAATGGTGGAAATTACTTCGATGGTATGGCTTTAGATTCAGATGGAAATCCTTTTATTGAAGAGTATAAAGCGAGTCAAACTGCAACATACACATCTAATCAAAAGGCTAATGGATTTGATACAGGAGCTTTAAATAAAGATCTTGTAGTTACTGGAGAAGGTGGTGGTGTTTTTAAACCTGGAGATGTAATTCCTGAAGGTACACCAATCAATACGATTAGAGGTAAATAAAATTTCATTTAACCAAATTTAAAACAGGAAGTGAAATATATGGCTGTTACAGATGTAAATGTTATTGATGGAATAGCATTTGATGATGATAATAAAACCTTAATTATGGAAATATATGATCATTTGCATTTTGAGGGTAAGTTTGAATTTGATCATATTGTTATATTACAAGATAAGCTCAATACATATTTGTGGTATATTGAGAGTAAGCAATATGCAGATATTTATCCAGATAAGCAATTTGATAATTTTGTAATAAATATTCACTTTCGTTATGAAATAACGGAAAATTGTAAGAAATATATTAATGTGTCAAATCAAAAATTATCTGCTTTGAATATTAAAATAGTATCATATTTGAATACGATTGACACTGAGTGACTTTAATGCTACATTACATAAAAGTTCAGTATATAATTTTGCACAGACGACCATAGCCGGAGTTGCTGTATTTACAGGCGGAATGAATAAAGGCTTTAACAGTGCCGCAAATCAAGTCGGAGTTAAGCCGTCATGTTTTGTGGCAGTAACGCTTGTCATGGCGGTTGTCGGAATGGTTGCCATAGAAAAGATAAAGTCAGGGGATAAAATCATTTCAACAGACCCTGAAACAATGGAAATTTCTCCGAAAACTGTTCTTGAAACATACATCCGTCAGGTTGATAAGCTTGTACATCTCACGATTAATGGTGAAGAAATTGTCACAACGGATAATCATCCGTTCTATATTCAAGGCAGAGACTTGATTGAGACTGGAAATCTTCTAGTAGGAGATAAACTTATCAGCGTAAACGGCGAGGACTTGTTTGTCAAGAAGCATCAGGTTGAAGAACTTGACGAGCCTGTTGACGTTTATAACTTCAAAGTTGAGGATTATCATACATACTTTGTTGGTGATTGTACGGTTTGGGCGCATAATAAAAACTGTCCTTCATATATGAATGAAGATGGAACATTAAAACCAAAGCAGAAATATACGACAGGTGAAAATGGATATACATACAAAACTGACTCTAATGGGAATATTAGTTCTGCTCATGCTGATAAATTAAAGTTAAAAACGCATAATGGAAGGCTAAATCATAAATCAAATACACCAGGCAAGCTTTCTGGTGACGATGCAGGTCATTTGTTTGCAGATCAATTTGGAGGTTTTCCAGACTTAGATAACCTCCTTTCGCAGAGAAGTGATTTAAATAGGGCAATAAAAAATCACAGATAATTATCGAAGTATGGAAAGAGAGTTGTCGAAGGCATTAAAGAGTGGTAAAAAAGTTACTGATGAGACATTAAGCTTACATACGAAAATGGTTCATCACGACCATCTGTTTTTGTTGTAAGTTATAAAATTGATGATTTAAAATTTATAAGACACTTTACACAATAAAGGAGAAAATTATGATCAAAGGTTTTGAAGAAGCATTCACTGATTTACAGTCAGAATTTGTTTCGTTATGTATGGAATATACCAACGGAAGTGTTGATAAAATATATATTTATATTTATCAAGATACATCGCAGAAAATGTTCAATGCTATTTTTGTTAAAGGAAAGAGAGTTATACCTGCTGGGAATTTTGCCGATGATGAGGCCTCTGACGAGTTTTTATCGATCGGAATAAAAGATATTGACAAACTGGTTGAATTGTGCGATATGTATCAATGCAAAGGTCCTAATGAATATAAGTTGAAGTTTGATGTTGCTACTCATAAATTCGATGCATCCTACCGTTATGATAACTATACCAAGAGTGGAATATCACCTGTGTCGGAATTGATGAGTTGGTATGAAGAAATTAAAGAGAAATATGGCAAATAATCAATCGATGTTCAGAATGTGATGAGGCGATAAAAGGGAATGTTTAAAAATTTTTTTTAATTTGTTGGTGAAAACAAGAGTTGCCGTTCAATTAAAGACTTTATCAATGCTGTCTCTGGTAAAAGTTATTTAAACGGAATGTACAGATTCTTTGAAAAAAATGATATTGATGAGTGGAATGATATTGTTGGTGACTGTTTTCCTAAATATAAAGATACTTTTTCAGTTTTAAGTTATGATTGGATGGGTCGTATATTTGCTTTGGAAAAGAAAACGAATATGGTGATACTTTTTGAACCTGGCACAGGTGATGTTTATGATACCGATGCCGATATAATAAAATTCCATGATGAACTCATTTCCCAAAATCCTATTGAGTGTCTTGTGTCTGACTTGTTTGAATATTGGTATAAAGCAAATGACTACAAACCTCTGGCCCATAAGGATTGTGTTAGTTATAAAGTGCCTCTGTTTTTAGGTGGTAAAGACGAACTGGATAACCTTGATATATGCGATATGGAAGTATATTGGGAAATAATGATGCCATTAATGAATCTTTAACCAATATACTTACGAAGGTGTAAAATTGCCAAGCAACCATGAAAAAGTTTCACCAGATGCCAAAGTGAAAAAAGCTGTTAATTCAGTATATGGCAAAAAAACTGACCCGATATATGGATACGAAGTTGATACGCTGGAAGCTGATCATATTATGCCTCTAAAAGAAATAACTGAACAGTCAGGATTTGATCAGTTGAGTTTTGAAGACCAGAAAGCAATTGCAAATTTAGAAGAAAACTTTATGGGACTTGGAAAACAAACAAATGCATCTAAAGGTGCTAAACCTATCAGTGCTTGGTCGGGACATTCAAAGTTAGGAGCAATCTCTGAAGAAGCACAACAGTTTTTAAATCAAAAAGATGAAGCTGCTCGTGCAGCTATTGCAAAAGCAATAAGTGAAAGGTTAGGAAAGAAATGAATACTTATACCAAAGAGATTAACGGAATAAAGTATACAATTAAAGTTGATGATTTGCTTTACTTTCAATCACAAGCATTATGGAGAGCAATATATGATATTCCTGTTGGTAGATTAAAAGACGGATTTAAAATTCAAATTGGTTTTTCCTTATATATTTTGCAAAAGGCAATCAGTGGTTATTGTATAGTTACACCTGATTATGAGTCAACACCATTCTTAAAAGTTACTGAGGATTTAACACTTGCTTTTTGGATTCAAATGGAACAGTTGGATATGTTACAAAAATATCATATTAATGGTGAAACAATTAGATTTGATGATAAAATTGCTGTTGCTAAAGGTTCTATAGTTAAACCTAAAATTTGTTTACAAAGATTTAGAGATTTAGGTGGCTCAGGTTGGTGTGTGAATGAGATATTTCAAAATAAAGATGGTAAATTCTCTAACGTTGATACTACGGAATACGAATCAATTTATGCTTATCAATTATTAAATATACGTCCCTCCGTCTTAAAGGCGCTTATGTTGCCGTATGACTATATAGTAGTCATTGACGGAGAAGATATAATTGAGCTTTTAAATGAAAAGGATGAAAGTATTATTACAAAAAACAGTCCTTGAAACATACATATGAGAAGATTCTAAGCTTATTCATTTGGCGATCAACGGCGAAAAAATCGTTACAACTGTTGACCACCCGTTTTATGTGAATGATCGTGGCTTTGTCAACGCAGGGGAATTGACACTTAGTGATAAGCTTCTCGATACACATGGCAGTCATTTGTCAATTGAAAAAAAGTAATATTGAGTTGACAAAAAACCTACTGTTGTATACAATTTTCAAGTTGAGGATTTTCATACTTATTATGTTGGTGGCTTTCGCATACTTGTACATAATGCAGGGGATGCATATAAACGTCCATCGGGTTATCGTAAAGGCGTTAGGGATAAAACATGGGAAGAAGCAAAGGCGAATTCTCCTGATGAAATTGTTCGTGATCCTAAAACAGGAAAACCAATTAACCCCAATGAGCCTTGGAATATGGGGCATAAACCTGGTTATGAGTTTAGAAAACATCGAGCAAGTGCACAGGAACGTGGTATAGACAGAAAACAGTTTTTAGATGAACACAATGATTCGTCCCACTATCGCCCAGAACTTCCAAGTTCAAATAGAAGTCATTCTTGTGAAGATATGACAGATCAATATTTAGGACCATGATTTTAGCTTATTTGTCATAAGCTTGAATTGGTAGTTAAATAACTATTATTGCATCAGTTGGTATTTAAAGTATGTATATAACAACATAAATTTTTGGAGGTGAAATATGGAAAATATGCAAAACAAAAAAGAGATTTTTAAAATCATTCACGAGGCCGTAAAACTAACACCGAAGGTTATTTCATATTCTGATGAAACCGAAAGTCATAAGATCGATATATACATTGGTGAAAATAGGCCAGATGTTGGTCTTACAACATATTCAACTATTGGTTTGTCAGAGTATCCAATAGAAATTGTGGATAGACAAGGAAGAGAAATCAGGGTGGAATTTATAGGTATGTGCACGAGTGAGTTCACAAGTTTTCCTAATATATTAGCGTCCTGTGCGTTCAATATTATCAAGGATCATTATTCGTACACTCCTGGGATGGTGAACATGAATGTTATTGATGATTATTATAAAAACTTAGAAATGAGGCATATTTATTACACTATCCCGTCATACTGGGAGGATTTGCAAGGCCATCTTATTGACGGTCATATAGTAAACTGGCTGTTTGCAATACCTATCTCGGACAATGAACTGGATTATTTAAACGAAAATGGTGTAGACGCTTTTGAAGACTTGTTGGAAAGCAATGATACTGAGGTATATGATTTGTATCGAAGGTCTATCATCTAAATGACACCTTATTGTGAACGGTGAAGAAATTGTTACAACCGTTGACCACCCGTTCTTTGTAAAAAAATCAAGGCTTTATCAAAGCAGGAGAACTAATAGTTGGTGATGAACTCCTTGATGTAAACGGAAATGTTCTTTTAGTTG
>ENA-OWPB01001799-OWPB01001799.1-human-gut-metagenome-genome-assembly--contig:-NODE-1799-length-17338-cov-12.267835_pt1 | contig 17338 bp, 14 predicted proteins | sample MGYA00248260_ERZ651838 | MGnify/ENA primary metagenome ERZ651838 (study PRJEB26924, sample SAMEA4378304) | human gut metagenome | biome: human gut; feature: human-associated habitat; material: faeces...
AGATCCTGCCCGGCAAGACCATTCTGGAAGCTCTGAACACCGACCTGGTGTGCGATGCCATCAACGTGGCAATGCGCGAGCTGTTCCTGCAGATCGTCTACGGCCGCAGCCAGACCGCTTTCTCTGAGGACGGTCTGCCCATCGGCGCAGGTCTGGATGACCTGGGCAAGGGCCTGCGCTCCATGACCGGCACCATCTTCTCCACCAAGGAGAAGGGCGTCCGTTATCTGGAGCTGACCGAGGGCTACATCAACAAGCTGGCTGTGGATGCCAACGGCGAGGTCATCGGCTATCAGTTCGTCAAGCTGGGCAAGATGATGGAGGACATCCGTCACGGCAAGACCCCCAACGAGGCTTACGAGAAGAACGTGGGTACTTACGGCCGCTTCAGCAAGGAAGCAGGCGCTGTCAAGTACATCGACCCGCGTGAGGAATAAGAGAGGAGGAACAACTCATGGCAACTTTTGAATCTATGGATCGCCGCATGCCGAAAATCGAGGCATGCCTGAAGGCCAACGGCCTCGAATCTCTGGACGCCTGCAACGAGATGCTCCTCGCTAAGGGCATCGACTGCGACAAGATCGTCCGCGGTGTGCAGCCCATCTGCTTTGATAACGCTGTCTGGGCTTACACCCTGGGTACCGCTATCGCCGTCAAGCGCGGCCTGACCGATGCTGCCGAGTGCGCAGCCGCCATCGGCGAAGGTCTGGAAGCTTTCACCATCCCCGGTTCTGTCGCTGAGCAGCGTCAGGTCGGTCTGGGCCACGGCAACCTGGGCGCTCGTCTGCTGAGCGAGGACACCACCTGCTTCGCTTTCCTGGCAGGCCACGAGTCCTTTGCTGCTGCTGAGGGTGCCATCGGCATCGCCCGCACCGCAAACAAGGTCCGCAAGACCCCCCTGCGCGTCATCCTGAACGGCCTGGGCAAGGACGCCGCTTACATCATCTCCCGTATCAACGGCTTCACCTATGTGCAGACCGAGTACGACATCCCCACTCAGACCCTGACCGTCGTCAAGGAGATCCCCTTCTCCGAGGGCGAGCGCGCAGCTGTCAAGTGCTACGGCGCCAACGACGTCATGGAGGGCGTTGCCATCATGAAGAAGGAGGACGTTCAGTGCTCCATCACCGGCAACTCCACCAACCCCGTCCGCTTCCAGCACCTGGTTGCAGGCACCTACAAGAAGTGGGCCATCGAGAACGGCAAGAAGTACTTCTCCGTTGCTTCCGGCGGCGGCACGGGCCGTACCCTGCACCCCGATAACGTGGCAGCAGGCCCCGCAAGCTACGGCCTGACCGACTCTCTGGGCCGTGTGCACGGTGATGCTCAGTTCGCTGGCTCTTCCTCCGTGCCCGCTCACGTTGAGATGATGGGTCTGATCGGCATGGGCAACAACCCCATGGTCGGCGCTACCGTTGCATGCGCTGTTGCTGCAGCTCAGGCTAACGCCTAAGTTTCTGTTTTAGTTCGGCAGAGGGGAAGCTGCGTTCCGAATACGGAGCTTCCCCTTTTTATGCTGATAGATGTTCGCATGGACAAACCATGAAGCAAACACTAAGAAGGAAGGAAGATCCAATCATGAGAAAACGCATTGCTGCGCTTGCGCTGGCATCCGTCATGGCCCTGAGCCTGTTCGGCTGCGGTGCAAAGAGCAATTCCGCCTCCTCTGCTGCGGGTGTTTCCGGTGACTTCACCGGCACTGCAAAGGGCATGGGCGGCGACGTGACCGTCACCCTGACCCTGACCGACAGCAAGATCACCGGCTGTACCGCTGAGGGCGCCGACGAGACCCAGGGCATTGGTACCCTGGCTCTGGAGCAGCTGCCCGGCCAGATCGCTGAGACCGGCAGCATCGCTGTGGATGGCGTCTCCGGCGCTACCATCACCTCCGATGCCATCAAGGAGGCTGCAGCTGCCGCTCTGGTGGCAGCAGGCCTGAACGCCGATGACTACAAGACTGCAGTCGAGGCTGAGAACACCAAGGCCGAGGACTCCACCATTGACGCAGATGTTGCCATTGTGGGCGCAGGCGGCGCAGGCATGACTGCTGCCATCACCGCTGCTGCTGAGGGCAAGAGCGTTGTCATCCTGGAGAGCCAGCCCATGGTGGGCGGCAACTCCGTACGTGCCACCGGCGGCATGAACGCTGGCGACACCGTGTACCAGGACGAGAACGAGTTCGGTGAGTCCGCAGGCGTGGAAAAGACCCTGAAGACTGCTGCTGAAAAGTACGCCGACAACGCTACCATCACCGCTCTGGCTAAGACTGTTTCTGAGCAGTGGGCTGCTTATCAGGCTGACCCCAAGGGCTACTTTGACAGCGTGGAGCTGATGGAGCTGGACACCATGATCGGCGGCAAGGGTCTGAATAACCCTGAGCTGGTGGAGACCCTGTGCTCCAACAGTGCCGACGCTATCGACTGGCTGGACGAGCACGGCATCACCCTGCACAATGTTGCCAGCTTTGGCGGTGCCTCCGTCAAGCGCATCCATCGCCCCGTGGACGGCGACGGCAAGACCGTTTCAGTTGGCTCTTACATGATCCCTCTGCTGCAGGAGAACTGCGACAAGGCTGGTGTGCAGACTCTGCTGAACACCACCGCTACCGAGATCCTGACCGACGCCAACGGCGCTGCTGTGGGCGTGAAGGCTACCGGTGCTTCCGGTGAGACCGTCACCGTCAATGCCAAGGCCGTTGTGCTGGCCACTGGCGGTTTCGGCGCAAACCTGGACATGGTCACCAAGTACAAGCCGGAGCTGAAGGGCTTCATGACCACCAATGCCGCTGGCGCTCAGGGCCAGGGCATTGAGATGGCCACCGCCATCGGTGCCGACACCGTGGATATGGATCAGATCCAGATCCACCCCACCGTGGAAGCCAACACCGCTGCCCTGATCACCGAGGGCCTGCGCGGCGACGGTGCCGTGCTGATCAACGCCGAGGGCAAGCGCTTCATCGACGAAGTGGGCACCCGTGACGTGGTCTCCGCAGCCGAGATCGCACAGACCGGCAGCTACAGCTGGCTGGTGGTCGATCAGGCTATGGTCGATGCTTCCAGCGTCATCCAGGGCTACATCAAGAAGGGCTACACCGTGACCGGTGAGACCTACGAGGAACTGGGCAAGGCCATGGGCGTCGATGAGGCTGCCTTTGCCGAGACCATGAACACCTGGAATGGCTATGTTGAGGCCAAGAACGACCCCGACTTCGGCCGCACCAGCTTCGCCAACCCCCTGAACACCGCTCCGTACTACGCCATCAAGGTCACCGCTGGTGTGCACCACACCATGGGCGGTCTGAAGATCAACACCAACACCGAGGTGCTGAAGGCTGACGGTTCCGTCATCCCCGGCCTGTTCGCTGCTGGTGAGGTCACCGGCGGTGTGCACGGTGCAAACCGTCTGGGCGGCAACGCTGTGGCCGACTTCGTGGTCTTTGGCCGCATTGCAGGTGCTGCTGCCAGCAAGTACGCTGCATGAGTGTAACGGAAAAATCTGACGCAGCTTCCGGCAAAAAAGGCTGGAAGCCGTGGCAGAAGAACCTGATCTTTGCTCTGGTGGTGCTGGCCGTGGCAGCGGCGCTGTACTTTGGTTGGCGCGCGGCCCGCGGCAGCAAGGGCACGGGTCTGGAAGCAGTCGTTGACTTTGGCAGCGGCGCATCTGAGACCCTCTCGCTGGACGAAGATCATGATTACCTGTATGATGTGGGCGACTATGTGGTCCACCTGCAGGTAAAAGACGGCGCGATCGCGTTTTTGGACAGCCAGTGCCCCGATCATATCTGTGAGCAATTCGGCTGGCTGGACAAGGACGGTGCCTGGGCGGCTTGTGTGCCGGCAGGCGTGTATGTGGTGGTGCAGGAAGCTGCTTCCTGACCGCTGTACCGACGGGCTGAAAATGAGAAAAGGGCAGTGTGCCGGGGCTCCGGTGCACTGCCTTTTCTGCGTGTCCGCGGGAAAAATTGGGTGGGATTTCTAAAAATAATTCCAATTTTTTAGCTGATTTGCCACTTGACAGCGGCGCATATTCTTGCTATTTTAGAACTGGAAAAGTATGGCGGCACCGCTTCGGTGCCCCCGCCGAAAGGAGAATGCTTTATGAAGATGCGCAGAATCGCGGGTCTGCTGCTCACTGCCGCCTGTGCAGTGTCGCTGCTTTGCCCGGCCGCATGGGCTGTGAATGCCAGCAGCGTGGATAAGAGCGGCGGCAATGTCCGTCTGAGCTATCGTTTGCAGATGCCTGCCGTGGAGGATTCCGCCAAGATCGGCGAAGATGTGAAGGCGCAGGTCAAGACCACGGCCCGCCGCACCAGCAATAGCGTGGTGGAGATCGACATGAACAGCCGTGCGGATGCTGAAAGCCAGCTGGGCATGAAGTTTGTGTCCAGCAGCACCTTTGATGCCCTTCCGCAGGGCGGTGGGACGGACAATGTGGTGGTTTCGTTCAAGCCGTCCCAGAAGATCACCAATACCATGTACAACCAGTACCGCACGGACGGTGCCGTGTCGCTGACCTTTGCGGCAAGCACCCGCTGGGATGGCAGCGATGAAGCTGCGGTGGAGGAGTCGGTCACCGCGCCGGGTGCCTCGTATGCCAAGGCAGATTACACTGCAGCCAACGGTCAGGTCTACCAGATCTACAGCGTGAAGGATGCTACAGGCAATGTAACGGCCCAGTGCACCGTGTTCCAGCATGGTGCTACCACCTATCTGCTGTGTGCCCAGAGCACCGGTGCCATGCCGCAGAACTACCTGAACGCCTTGCTGGACACCCTGAATTATCCGGCATAAAATTTGCTTGAATCAAAACAAGGCCCCGTGTGCTGATGCACACGGGGCCTTGTCTGTTGATTTGAGTCTTACTTCAGTGTTCCGTCCAGCACTTGGTTGTAGTACCAGGGCTTCGGGGCGCGGAAGGTCTTGCCGCTGAGGAAGGCAAAATCCGGCTGGGTGAAGCGGGGCATGGTCAGCTCATAGGCGCACAGGGCCTGATACTTGAGCTTCAGCTCCCGGTTGGCGCTGTTGTTGCCATACTTGCTGTCGCCCAGGATGGGGCAGCCGATGCTGGCCATGTGGGCACGGATCTGGTGGGTGCGGCCGGTGATCAGCTTTACTTTGAGCAGGGCCAGACGGCCGGAAACGGCAATGGTCTCGTACTGGGTCTCCACTTCCTTGGCACCGGGCTGCTTGTCCTCCACGATCTTCACGATGCCGCGGTCGGCGTCCTTGAGCAGGTAGCCGCCCAGGGTGGCGTCCGGCGGCACAGGGCGGCCGAAGGTGACGCAGAGGTAGGTCTTTTGCACGTCACGGTTCTTGATGGCGGCCAGAAACAGCTCCTCGGCCTCCGGGGTCTTGGCGACGATCACCAGACCACTGGTTCCGGTGTCCAGCCGGTGGCACAGGGCCGGGGTGTACAGATCGTTCTCCTTGTACTCCCCCTGCTGGTTCAGGTAGAGCAGGGCGCGGTTCAGCAGGGTGTCATCCTCCGGGCCGTCCACGGAAAGGCCGGCGGGCTTGTTCACGATGAGGATCTGCGGGCAGTCGTACACCACCTGCGCCGGGCCGCGGGCGTTCTTCCACGCCGGGCCCTCCACTCGCTTGTCGGCGTCCAGAACTTCGTCCAGAATGAACAGCTTGATCTCATCGCCCGCCATCACGCGGGTGGAAAGCGGCTGCTTTTTGCCGTTGAGCTTGATCTTGTTTTCACGCAGGGCCTTGTTCAGGCGGCCCGGGTTCAGGGCCGGGTACTGCTGCATCAGATAGTTGTCCAGCCGGGTAGGGGCCAGACATTTTACTTTTAAAATTTTCACGGAAAAGTTCCTCTCTGTCTTGCAATAAGAAGGTTCTCTGGTTCGTTTTTATTGTAGCGGAACACAAACCGCACGTCAAGCGCACGGGGCTGGAAAAGTTGACATTTCCGTGCGGGTGGCATATGATACGGGCGGGGAACGGAACAGACCTTTCCCACAGAAATAAGAAGAAGGCTAAGAATATGAGACTGAATAAAAAAATTCTGCCCCTGACTGTGCTTCTTGCGGTGGGGATCGCGCTGACGGCCTGCGGCAGCTCCGATACAGCTGCAAGCACGCCTGCATCCAGTGCAGTGCCGGCCTCCTCCCATGTGGCAGAGGAAGGGGTCACGGAGCCCATCAACATGCTGACGTGGACGCTGGATGACCTTGATGACACACAGACCATCACGTTTGTTTCTGCCGCCATTACCTCCGGCGTGCAGGACGGTAAATTGACTGCAAAGGTGTTCAGCTGCGACATTTATAAGAAAGAGGAGATTGAAAAGCTTGCCGTCGGCGATAAGATCACCTTCCACGAAGAGGGGGCTGCCTGGAACCAGTTTGTGACCGTTGCAGTGAAGAGCATCGAAAAAAATGACGAATATCATCTTGTAAGCATCAACGGCGGCATGGAGCAGCCCGGCGGGCTGGATCTGAAGCTGGAAGATGATGTCTACCGGACGATGACCTTTGACGATTACCCGCTCTATTACGAGATGGGAGAAAAGACGATGCGGCTGGCAGAGGATGTAGTGCTGAAGGACAGCTCTGCCGACCCGCAGGCCGAAGCCGTGGAGACTACGGGCGCGGATGCCGTGGCGGCTGCCATCAATGCGGGCCCGGACAACTGGACAGTGTATAATACCACGCTGGTGGTGCAGGGCGGCAGGGTGCAGGAAGTGCGCCGCATCTGGGTGCCGTGATTTCTCAGGCGCTGCCGCTGGCCTGCCTCGTCTGTAAGGAAAGGTTTTTGCCGGAAAAGAGTTGACAAATGCCCGGCTCATGCTATAATTTAACTGTACGCAAGGGGGCTGAGTGCCCGTCTTGTGTGATGTGAAATTATGACAGATGGCAATGATGGGGCCAGAAATGTACACACCACCGTCCAGAGAGAACGCCCGCAGGCTGCAAGGCGTTCCGGCAGGGTCCATTTCGCGCCACCCCGGAGCTTCCGGCGAATGCAAACCGGACGCTGCGCAGCGTTAACGCGCCGAAAGCGGCAGGGGACAATTTATCCTTTGCAATTTGGGTGGTACCACGGAGTTTTGAGCAGCACAGCCTTCGTCCCTTGATCGGGATGGAGGCTGTTTTTGTTTTTTGCGCCTGTCTGCCCCTCTGCCATAACATCATAAAAATCTGACGTGCAAACGCCAAGGACAATTGAGGAGAGAAAACTTATGCAATGGACCGGTTTGAATGAACTGCGCGAAAAGTACCTGAGCTTTTTTGAAAGCAAGGGCCATCTGCGTCTGGACAGCTTCCCGCTGGTGCCGAAGAATGACCCCAGCCTGCTGCTGATCAACAGCGGCATGGCCCCCATGAAAAAGTGGTTCCTGGCGCAGGAAGAGCCTCCCCGCCACCGTGTGACCACCTGCCAGAAGTGCATCCGCACCCCGGATATCGAGCGCGTGGGCATCACCGCTCGCCACGGCACCTTCTTTGAGATGCTGGGCAACTTCTCCTTCCAGGATTACTTCAAGGAAGAGGTCATCCCCTGGGCATGGGAGTTCCTGACCAGCGACGAGTGGATGGCCATCCCCAAGGACCGCCTGCACATCTCGGTGTATGAGCAGGACGATGAGGCCTACGACATCTGGACCAAGAAGGTGGGCATCGCCCCGGACCACATGGTGCGTCTGGGCAAGGAAGATAACTTCTGGGAGCACGGCTCCGGCCCCTGCGGCCCCTGCTCCGAGATCTACTTTGACCGCGGCCCGGAGTACGGCTGCGGCAAGCCGACCTGCGGCGTGGGCTGCGACTGCGACCGCTATATGGAGATCTGGAACCTGGTGTTCAGCCAGTTCGACGCGGACGGCAAGGGCCACTACGAGCGTCTGGCCCGGCCCAACATCGACACCGGCATGGGCCTGGAGCGTCTGGCCTGCGTGATGCAGAACGTGGGCAACCTGTTTGAGGTGGATACCGTGCAGAGCGTGCTGCACCATGTGGAGCGCATTGCAGGCAAGACCTACAAGCAGGACCCCAAGACCGATATCTCCATCCGTGTCATCACCGACCACATCCGCAGTTGCACCTTCATGGTGTCCGACGGCATCCTGCCCTCCAACGAGGGCCGCGGCTATGTGCTGCGCCGCCTGCTGCGCCGTGCAGCCCGTCATGGCCGGATGCTGGGCATCGACCACCCCTTCCTGGTGGATCTGGTGGAGACCGTTATCCAGTCCAGCGAGAGTGCATACCCCGAGCTGCGCGAGCATGATGCTTATATCAAGAAGGTCATCGGCACCGAAGAGGCAAACTTTGCCCGTACCATCGACGCCGGCATGAACATCCTGAACAACATGATCGACGGCCTGGAGAAGGCACACCAGCACCTGCTGAGCGGTCTGGATGTGTTCAAACTGAACGATACCTTCGGCTTCCCGCTGGACCTGACCAAGGAGATCGCCGCCGAGCAGGGTCTGGAGATCGACGAGGACGGCTTCCACGCTGAGATGAAGAAGCAGAAGGAGCGTGCCCGCGCCGAGCGCCTGAAGAAGAACATTTCCGGCTGGAGCGAGGATCTGTTCGGCGGCCTGACCGCCGAGCCCACCGTGTTCACCGGCTACGATACCCTGAATGACAACAGCGTGGTGGTTGCCCTGAGCGACGAGGAAACCCTCACCGACGCCATTGCTACCGACGAGCAGGCCAAGGAAGGCGTGCTGGTGGTGCTGGACAAGACCCCGTTCTACGCCGAGATGGGCGGTCAGGCCGCTGACCACGGCGTGTTGACCAGTGCCGACTGCAGCCTGCGCGTGCTGGACGTGAAAAAGACCCCCAAGGGCTACTACGTCCACACCTGTGTACTGGAAAGCGGCATCGTGAAGGTGGGTGACCACCTGACCGCAAAGGTCGATAAGGAATACCGCATGGCCATTGCCCGCAACCACACCGCCACCCACCTGCTGCAGGCTGCCCTGCGCGAGGTGCTGGGCGATCATGTGCACCAGGCTGGTTCCTACCAGGATGCCTCCATCACTCACTTCGACTTCACCCACTTCAGTGCCGTGACCCCCGAGGAGCTGGCACGGGTGCAGAAGATCGTCAACGACAAGATCTTTGACTCCATGAACGTCACCGTCCAGGAGATGCCTGTGGAAGAGGCCAAGAAGCTGGGGGCGATGGCTCTGTTCGGCGAGAAGTACGGCAAGGTCGTGCGCGTCGTTGATATCGAGGGCTGGTCCACCGAGTTCTGCGGCGGTACCCATGTCAAGAACACTGCCCAGATCGGCGGCTTCAAGATCGTCAGCGAGAGCTCTGTGGCTGCAGGCATCCGCCGCATCGAGGCTGTTACCGGCCGCAACCTGCTGATCCGTGCAAACCTGCAGGAGGCTATGCTGCACAACGTGGCCAATACCCTGAAGGCTAACAATGTCACCGCACTGCCTGTCCGCGCCGAGGCTGTCATGGCTGAGAACAAGGCCATGAGCAAGGAGCTGGAAGAGCTCAAGGCAAAGATCGCCGCCTCCAAGGTGGACAGCCTGTTCAACAACGCTGAGGATGCCGACGGCGTGAAGATCGCCTCTGCATACTTTACCGGTACCACTGGCGACACCCTGCGCGGCATGTGCGACAGCATCCGTGACAAGGCCGTGAACCCTGTGGTGGCTGTGCTGGTAGGCAAGGCCGAGGATAAGATCACCATGGCTGTCACCGTCAACAAGCTGGCACAGGAAAAGGGCCTGAAGGCTGGCGTGCTGGTCAAGGAGCTGGCTGCCATTGCCGGCGGCAAGGGCGGCGGCAAGCCGGACTTTGCAATGGCTGGCCTGAAGGACGAGACCAAGATCGACGAGGCACTGGCTGCTGTGGGGGCCATCGTCAAGAAGGCATTGGGCGAATAAATAAGGCAAAGATCAGGAAGGAGTGTTTCCCATGGAAGATTGTCTGTTCTGCATGATCGCGGAGGGCAAGATCCCCTCCAAAAAGCTGTACGAGGATGAGCAGGTGGTGGCGTTTTACGACATCAACCCGCAGGCCAAGGTGCATTTCCTCGTCATTCCCAAAAAGCACATCACCTCGGCCGCTGCGCTGACCGAGGAGGACGGTGCTCTGCTGGGCCATATTTTTGCCGTCATCGCAAAGCTGGCCAAGGAGCAGGGGCTGGAAAATGGCTACCGCGTCATTTCCAATGTGGGCGAGGATGCCGGCCAGACCGTCAAGCATCTGCACTTCCATGTTCTGGGCGGCGAAAAGCTGCCCGTCTGATGCCGATTATGAAAGGGAGAATTTGATTATGGCTGACACTTATACCCTGCATGTTGCAGGCCTGACCCGTGAACTGACCATCTGCAAGGTGAACGACCACATGGACATTGCGGCCTTCATCATGCTGGGTGACGCCGAGCTGACCGTGGCCGCTGCCGCCGAGCTGCTCAAGAAGTGCCCGGAGTTTGACATCCTGCTCACCGCTGAGGCCAAGGGCATCCCGCTGGCCCACGAGATGAGTCGTCAGAGCGGCAAGCCTTACGTTTGTGCACGCAAGGGCGTCAAGCTGTATATGCCGGACCCCGTTGTGGTGGAAGATCAGTCCATTACCACCGCCGGCAAGCAGAAGCTGGTCATCGACCGCAAGGAGCTGGACAAGATGAGCGGCAAGCGCGTGCTGGTGGTGGACGACGTGATCTCCACCGGTGGTTCGCTGAAAGCTCTGGATGCACTGGCCGAGCAGACCCAGTGCACCATCGTGGGCCAGGCTGCTGTTCTGGCCGAGGGTGACGCAGCAGAGCGCAAGGATATCATCTTCCTGGAGCCGCTGCCCCTGTTCTTCCACTAAGCCGCCATGCGACGCCCGCTCTGCGTATTCTGCGCCGGAATGCTGGGTGTTGCGTTAATATGCGCTTTTTTGCCGCAAACGGAACTTTTTGTGCCGTTTGCGGCATTTTTTGTAGCCGTCTGCCTGCTGTTGTGCATCCCGGACCGCACCCGCAAAGCATCGCTCTGCCTGCTGCTGGGTGCGGCGGCCGGGCTGGCTGCCGCGAGACATACCAATGCCCGTCTGGAACAAACGCTGGAAAAATACGCCGGGCAGACGGTAGCATTGACGGCAGAAGTGGAATCGGTGTCGGCATCCTATTATCCGGGTATCGTGGATGCGGTGCTGCGAGTGGAACGGGTCAACGGCCGGGCGGCAGAGTTCCGGGTGGAATGCGATACCCTGCCGGTCTGTGAAGCCGGGGAGCGGGTGGAGGGGCGTTTTGCACTGGAAGCGCCGGAGCCTGCCGACCGTACAACCCTCTTTGCCGATGGCGCGGCCCTGCTGGCCAAAGAACCCCAGGCCTTTGCCCGGCTGGGGCAGGGCAGCAGCTTCCGGGCACGCACCAGCCGCCTGCAAAAACGGCTCAGTGCCAGCCTGCGCGGTGAGATGAACGAGGATGCCGGCGGGGTTCTGGCCGCCATGACGGTGGGTGACCGGAACTATCTTTCTTCCGCCCTGCGCAGCGCCTACCGGGGTGCGGGCCTTTCCCATGTGCTGGTGGTCAGCGGCCTGCATGTGTCCATCCTGTGCGGTGATATTTTAAGCTCCCTGTTGCCCTATGAGTGGGAGCAGAGCTATCGCCGCCGCAGATACCGGGCGATATTCAAGGCATTGCTGGCTGTTCTGCTGGCCGGCGTTACTGGCTTTACTCCCTCCGTCTGCCGGGCAGCTGTAGCAGTGTGGGTCAGCGCACTGGGTGTGTGGGTCTATGGCGCATCGGACGCCCTCACCTCGTTGGCCGCGGCCGGTATTCTGATGACTGCCCGGAACAGCTATGCTGTGTGCGATATCGGCTTCGAGCTATCCTTTGCGGCAGTGGTGGGAACCGTCGCGGGCGGTGCCTGCATACGCCGTATCCGGGAATGGTGGTGTCAGGATTTCTGGAAAAAATCGGAGAATCCGGTCAGGCGGCCGTGGTACCTCAGGGTGTTTCCGGACCGGTTCTGGGGTTTGGCGGAGAGCGCCTGCATCTCGCTGTTTGCCTCTGCGGCGACCTTTCCAGTTCTGGTGCTGCGGGGGCTGAGCGTGAGCCTGTGGGCGGTGGCTTCCGGCGTGGCGGTGCTCTGGCTGGTGCAGCCCATGCTTCTGCTGAGCCTTGGCACCGCTTTTGCGGGGCTGGTCCCGGCAGCCAGGCCGTTATATACGATGATTGGCAAAGCGGCGGAATTTCTGACCGGTCTGCTGAATCGCTGGGCCGTGTGGGTCAGCGCCAAGCCTGGGGCGGGGCTGTATTTTGACACAAACTATGCAGCCCTTGTCTGTCTGCTGCTGATGGCTTTGTGCGGGCTGGCACATCTCTGGAAGGTACGGCTGCGGGTGGCTGTACCGGGCATCCTGCTGACGGCCGTCCTTGCCATTGGCGTGGGCAACGCCCTGTGCCGGGATGTGGTGCACATCGACCTTGTGGGCAGTGCCAACAGCCCGGCGGTGGTGGTCAGCCAGAATCACACAGCCGTGGTGCTGTTCCGGGGTGGGGCATCCACTCAGCGGGCGGTGGAAAACCAGCTGGCCCGCCGGGGCGTGACCACGGTGGAACTGCTGGCAGATCTGCGTCTGGACCCGGAAAATGCCTGCACGCTGCCTGCCCGGACGATGTGCCGAGTGGCAGTGCAGCCGGTGGGAAGCGCCGTCACCCGGCAGACGCAGACCGCAGCGGTGGAGACCCTGCGTACCCGGTCCGGCTGCCTTGTGCGGCTGACCATCGGGGAGCAGCAGTTCGTGACCGTGAGCGGAACGGTGACGCTGGCCGAACCGGTCCGGGTGCAGTGGCTGCTGGCATCTCCGGCAAAGCCGGAGGCCGTGCAGTGGGAACAGCTGCTGAGCCGGAGTGAGCATTACCAATGGATGCAGGGCGGGGAAGCGGTATATGCTTCCCTCAGCATGCGCCCTTCCGGCGGCTGGCGGGCAGAGTGATGCTTTGCAATCCGGCCGGAATGTGGTACACTATATGGGTATTATAACAATTCATCCGAAAGGGGGCCGCGGGTTTGGCGACCGAGGCAAAACTCCGACAGCTGGCCGACAAAGGCTGCCCGGTGTACTATTTTTATTCCACAGAGCGGTATCTGGTGCGGCAGGCGGTGAACGCGGCTGTCCGCATCCTCTCGGCAGACAGTGACGAGGACGCAACCGTGCTGGACGGTGCGGCTCCGGAAATCGAAGGACTGATCATGGCGGCGGGCACCATCTCTTTTTTTGGCACCCGCCGCGTGGTGGTGCTGCCGGAGGTGGACCCGGGCGCATACGGCGCAAAGGATCTGGACGAGCTGTACAGTACGCTGGCCAGCCTGGAAAATGCGGTGGTGGTGCTGGGCAGTGTGTTCCCATTGGAGCGCAACAAGCTCAAGGCCGGGAAATCGGCCCAGAAACTCATTGCCCAGTGCAAGGCCATCGGCTACGTTGAAGAGCTGGCCAAACCCCGTCCCTTTGAGCTCAAGGCTATGATGATCGACCGGGCAAAGGCACAGGGAACCTCACTGCCGGACGGCGCGGCTGCTGCGCTGCTGGAACGCTGCGGCGAGGATCCATTTTTGCTGGAAAACGAGGTGGACAAGCTCTGTGCGCTGTCCGGCTACCAGACCGTGACCGCTGCCATGGTGGCCGATATGGGCACCGTGAGCCTGGAAGCCGATGTGTTTGAGATGATCCGCATGATCACCGCCAAAAACGCCACCGGTGCCTGCAAGAAATTGCAGACCCTTCTGCGCCTGCAGCAGGAGCCCATTGCCATCACGGCGGCCATGATCGGCAGCTATGTAGACCTGTACCGGGTCAAGCTGGGCGCGGCCCGCAAAAAGAACTACAGTACGGTGTTCAAGGACTTTGGCTACAAGGGCAGCGATTACCGGCTCAAGCGCTCGGCCGAAACGGCGTCGCACTATACGCTGGGGCAGATCGAAGCCTGCCTGCAGGTGCTGCTGGAGCTGGACCAGAGCCTGAAGAGCCAGCCGGTGGAAGAGCAGATCTTGCTGGAAACGGCGCTGTGCCGGCTGGCCATGGCAGGGAGTGGACGATGATGCAGAATGAAATGATCCATACCGGCCGGGTGCTGATCGTGGAGGGCAAATACGATGCCGCCCGCCTTGCGCACCTGACCGATGCCATGATCCTGCTGACGGATGGATTTGGCATTTACAAAGACAAAAAGCGCCAGCAGCTGTTCAAAGCGCTGGCGCAGAAAAACGGGCTGATCCTGCTGACGGATTCGGATGCGGCGGGCTTCCGCATCCGGAACTACATCACGAATCTGGTGGGCGAAAAGAATGTGGTGCAGGCCTATGTGCCCGCCATTCATGGCAAGGAAAAGCGCAAGGAGCAGCCCGGCAAGGAAGGTTTGCTGGGGGTGGAAGGTGTGGAGGATGCCATCGTTCTGCAGGCTCTGCGGAATGCCCTCGGGGCTGAGGCAGGCGCAGCACCTGCCCGCCCGGAAGGTCGGCAGATCACCTACACGGACCTGTACGAATGGGGGCTCTCCGGCAAGCCGGGCAGCGCAGAGCGCAAGGCAAAGCTGCTGAACGCACTGGGCCTGCCGCCGCGCCTTTCCAAAAAGGAACTGGTCGAGGCGCTGAACCGGCTGTATACCTTTGAGCAGCTGGACGAGATCCAGGCAAGCGCGCTGACCGAATAAGGATTCCGAGACCGGCACAGGAGAAATGTTTCACTCCTGCGCCGGTTTTTTGTCCCAATGCTGGCGCAGCTGGCACAGCGCGTGGCTTTCCAGACGGGACACATAGCTGCGGCTGATGCCCAGCAGCTGTGCCGTTTCCAGCTGGGTCAGGGGCGGCTGCCCGGCCAGCCCGTACCGCAGCAGCAGGATCTGCCGCTCCCGCGCGGGCAGCATTTCCAGCAGCTGCCGCACCCGGTGCAGGTCTGCCTTCTTCTCACAGCATTCCTCCATGCAAAAGCCGTCCTGTATCACGTCCGCTAAGGTCAGCGCCGAGTCCCCGTCTGCCTCCAAGGTTTCCTGTAAGGAGACGGTCTGCCCGCTCTTGCGCTCCCGCCGGAACTGCATCCGGATCTCGTTTTCGATGCACCGGCTGGCATAGGTGGAGAACCGCGCCCGGCGGGTGGAGTCGAAGGTGTCCACTGCTTTCATCAGGCCAATGGTGCCGATGGAGACCAGGTCCTCCTGGTCGCCGGGGAGGGCGTAGTATTTTTTGACGATGTGCGCCACCAGCCGCAGATTGTGGCGGATCAGCTTTTCCCGGGCGGCGGCATCCCCAGCCCGCAGGGCAGCAAAGGCGGCCTGCTCTTCCCGGGCGGAGAGCGGTTTGGGGAAACTTCCGCTTTCCAGATGGAGCGCCAGAAACAGAAATTTTGTGGCGAAAAATTGCAGCAAGGTCAGCAGCACACGATATCCCTCCCGGTATATAGTTGTTAGATGGTATGAGCAAGAGCGCGGATAGATGCCGGAGGGCGCGGCAGGAGAGCGCTTGCAAGGCACAGGCAGAAGCTATCGTGAAATTTAAGCCGACCTATGATTGATGCCGAGACCGCCCGAACGAAAAATGTTCGGGCATTTCTCATATATTCTAAAGTTGCGGTAGAAGTGTACACAAGTTTTATGGTATAATTTGAATACGAAAACTGAGCGATAAATCGGAAGTTGTGGAGGAAACAAACGTGGAAGATAATAAATCAACGAATGTCAAGAAAACGGTAAAATCAGGAATAACTTTTGGAAGTGCATTAGCTATGGTTATTAGTTATACAACGTGGAAGTCTGTCGGTTGGGCGATTTTTCATGGATTACTTAGCTGGGTATATGTCATATATTTCCTTTTGCGTTACTAAATTCCTGTTAGGCGAACTGATAAAATCCCTTTAGGAGCTAAAACGCGCACTTCTATATTCTCTATCGAGAGTAGTGCGTCCTGCGGAGCTTCATTCCCAGTCAGCAGGAGAAAACTGCCCGACCGAGAATGCTTCGTCACTTTGCTCCGTCAAGGGAGCTACACTCCCTTACGACGCTAAAGCGGCTATCCCTTGTGGACTTGCCGTCCGAAAACGATTTTAACAAACCGTTCGCCGCCGGCAAGTTTGAAAAAGGACAGTTATGCACTGGAAAACATATCTGCAACTTGAAGTTGACAAAGTGCATTTCCCGAAAGATAGATAATGACACCTTGCTTTGGTAGAATTATGCTATCAAAACCAAAGGAGGTATCACCTATGAATTTAGGAGAAAAAATTTACAAACTCAGAAAAGAAAAAGGTCTGTCTCAAGAAGCTCTTGCAGAGTTTGTGGGAACAACCCGACAAGCAATCAGCAAATGGGAGAATAATCAAGGATATCCAGAAACAGAAAAACTGCTGTTGCTTTCAAATGTCTTTGAGGTATCCATTGACTTTCTGCTGAAAGATGAAAAAACGGAAAGTAGTGCAGATGAAAAAGGCTATTATGTAAGCAGAGAAATGGCTGTTGGCTATATCGCCAACGAGAAAAAGACTTGCAAATATTTTGGTGCTGGATTCGCCTTGTTTGCTTTAGCTGGAATACCCTACACCGTGTTTCAGACAACGACTGCATGGAAAGTGTTGGGTATGTCCATTTGCATACTTGCAGGAATTATTGCTCTTGTGGTTTCAATGTTCATTTCAAAAGATGAATACACAATTTTGAAAAAAGAGAGTTTGCTTTTTGATTATGAATTTCTAAAGGTACTAACTGACGAATATCGTTCCATGAAGAAAAAGAACATGGTTGTTGCTATCCCTTGCACAGTTCTGTTCATCATAGGTCTTTTGACACTCGCTATTACCGTTCGAGGAATAATTCCATGGACACACTATCATTCGCTTGTCTTTTTAGGATTGTCAGTCGGATTATTCGGCTTTGTATATTCTGCTGGAACTATGGAGGCGTATGAGATTTTAGTCCATAACGAGAAATATTCAAATAGCTTCTGGTTTAAGGTTAAGCGAAAAGCAAAATTAAAAATCGACAAATGGTAACACACAATAACTAAATATCAAAAAACTGACCGTTGACTTGATATGCTACCCCTACCATGGCAAACGGTGATTACGGCTGTTCGGCAAGGGTGCCACGGGCTACGCCCAGTACATGACGGCCTTCAACCACAACTTTGGTGGCTCGTCTGGCGGCGGTGGTGGCGGAGACGGCAGCGGCTGCCTCATCGCCATTGCGGTGGTGGTCGTGCTGGTGCTCATCGCCATGGGCGGCTGAAGAAATCCCCACAGGCTATATGCTTCCTGTGGGGATTTTTTGAATCTGCTTGTAGAAACCGGCAGTCTGTGGTAGGATGGGACTAAAGAAAAACAGGAGGGATAGCATATGGTTTTACTGGTTGTGGATACACAGAAAGGTATCGTGGATGAACGCCTGTATG
>ENA-OWPB01001801-OWPB01001801.1-human-gut-metagenome-genome-assembly--contig:-NODE-1801-length-17333-cov-2.463074_pt1 | contig 17333 bp, 16 predicted proteins | sample MGYA00248260_ERZ651838 | MGnify/ENA primary metagenome ERZ651838 (study PRJEB26924, sample SAMEA4378304) | human gut metagenome | biome: human gut; feature: human-associated habitat; material: faeces...
GATCTGGGCTTTCGGTGAGAAGGGCATGAAAGTGACTTCCGGTATGGATCTGCTGTTAAACGGCAATATTCCTAACGGTTCCGGACTTTCTTCTTCCGCTTCCGTAGAAGTGCTGACCGGCTACATTCTGAGGGATTTCTTCGGCTTTGATGTGACCAATCAGGATCTGGCGCTGATCGGTCAGTTTTCCGAGAACAAGTTTAACGGTGTAAACTGCGGCATTATGGATCAGTTCGCAATCGCGATGGGCAAAAAGGATCATGCGATTTTCCTGGATACTGCGACGATGGAATTTGAGTATGCGCCGATTCAGCTGGAGGGTGCGAAGCTTGTGATTTCCTGCAGCAACAAAAAGCGCGGTCTGGGCGATTCTAAATATAATGAAAGAAGAAGCGAGTGCGAAGCGGCTCTGGCAGAGCTGCAGCAGGTGATCGGCATCGAGTCGCTGGGGGATCTGTCAGAGGAGCAGTTTGAAACCTACAAGTCCGCCATCAAGGATCCCGTCAGAGTAAAGCGTGCGCGTCATGCGGTTTATGAGAATCAGCGTACGATCAAGGCAGTTGCAGCGCTGAAGGCGAACGATATCACAGAGTTTGGCAAGCTGATGAATGCGTCCCACGTTTCCCTGCGGGATGATTATGAAGTAACCGGCATTGAGCTGGATACGCTGGTAGAGGAAGCCTGGAAGGTAGACGGTGTCATCGGTTCCAGAATGACCGGCGCTGGCTTTGGCGGCTGTACGGTCAGCATCGTAAAGGATGAAGCAATCGAGGCTTTTCAGGAGCAGGTTGGAAAGGCTTATCTGGAAAAAATCGGTTACGCGGCAGATTTTTATGTGGTAGAGATCGGTGACGGTCCGGTAGTATTATAAGAAAGGCAGGCAATCAGGGCAATGATTCAGGATAAAATCCGTGAACTGGTGCAGTATGGACTTTTGACAGGTCTGGTATCTGCAGAGGATGAAATTTATACGACAAATCGGCTGCTGGAGCTGTTCCAGATAGAAGATTATCCCTATAGATTCGGGGAAAAGATAGAACAGACAGAAGAAGAGGCGGTCAAAAGGCTGCCGGATCTTCTGACGGAAATGATGGATTATGCGGTGGAAAACGGGATCCTGCAGGAGGATGGTATCGTTTATCGGGATCTGTTTGACACAAAGATCATGAGCTGTCTGGTAGGGCGTCCCAGCGAGATCATCCGCCGGTTTTATGAGGAATATGAAAAGTCCCCGGAAGCAGCGACGAATTTCTTTTATAAATTCAGTCAGGACACGGACTATATTCGAAGATACCGTGTTTGCAGAGATGAAAAGTGGGTAACGCCAACGAAATACGGCGATCTGGATATTACGATCAATCTGTCCAAGCCGGAAAAAGACCCCAAAGCGATTGCGGCGGCAAGGCTGGCAAAGCAGGGCGGTTATCCGAAATGTCTGCTTTGTGTGGAAAACGAGGGTTATGCAGGGCGTATCAATCATCCGGCGCGTCAGAATCACCGGATCATTCCGTTGACGATCAACGGCAGCAGATGGGGATTTCAGTATTCTCCCTATGTGTATTATAATGAGCACTGCATCGTGTTTAACGGCCAGCACACGCCGATGAAAATCGAGCACAATACCTTTGTGAAGCTGTTTGACTTTGTAAAACAGTTTCCCCATTATATGCTCGGCTCCAATGCGGATCTGCCGATCGTCGGCGGTTCGATTTTGAGCCATGATCATTTTCAGGGCGGCAGATACGAGTTCCCGATGGCAAAAGCACCGGTCGAAAAAAGCTTTACGGTCAAAGGCTTTGAAGATGTACAGGCAGGAATTGTAAACTGGCCGATGTCCGTGATCCGAATTTCCGGTCCGGATACAGAGCGGCTGATCGCTCTGGCGGATGTGATCCTGGATGCATGGCGCAGCTACAGTGATGAAGCCTCCTTTATCTTTGCAGAGACAGACGGCGAGCCGCACAACACGATCACACCGCCTATCGCCAGAAAACGTGGCGATCATTATGAGCTGGATCTGGTTCTGCGCAATAATATCACCACGAAAGAGCATCCCCTTGGTGTGTTCCATCCCCATGCAAACCTGCACCACATCAAAAAGGAAAACATCGGCTTGATCGAAGTAATGGGACTTGCAGTGCTTCCTGCCCGTCTGAAAAAAGAGATGGCAGAGCTGGAAGAAGCGATCCTTTGCGGGGCTGATCTTCGGCAAAACGAGGTGCTTGCAGCTCACGCGGACTGGGCGGAGGAATTTTTGACCAGACACAGCGAGGTAAATGCCGAAAATATCCATGAAATTGTGCAGCAGGAGATCGGACTGGTGTTCATGCAGGTGCTGGAGGACGCAGGCGTTTATAAATGCACAGAGGACGGAAGAAAAGGATTCGAGCGGTTTATTGACCGCTTAAATGCATGACTTTGTGCACAAGTCTGCAAATGTGATTTATTGCTGTGCACTATATAGAAAGACCTGCAGCAGGTATAATAAACACAAGCGAAAGGAAAGGGCTGTCGTACTAACGTGCGGCAAGTCCTTTTTTCATAGGAACAGAATGGCTTGCAGCGTGTGCATTTTGTTGTGGATGTTGATGCACAGCAAACGGATTTGTGGTATTATGTTTACCGAAATCAAACAGGCATTTGACGAAAGAAGGTTTTATAGATGAAGTTTTTACTGGCGGCACTGAACGCAAAATATATTCATTCCAATCCGGCGCTTTACAGTCTGCGGGCTTATGCGGAAAAATACCATCCGGAGGCAGCGGCACAGGTGGAGCTTGCCGAGTATACGATCAATCAGACGGTGGAGGAAATCCTCGCCGATCTTTATGAGAGAAAGCCGGAGGCAGTGGCTTTTTCCTGTTATATCTGGAATTGGAAAATGATGCAGGAAGTCATTTCCGAGCTGCATCAGGTGCGTCCCGAGCTGCCCATCTGGCTGGGCGGTCCGGAGGTATCCTATCATGCGGAGGAGGTTCTGGAGCAATTCCCGTTTCTGACCGGCGTCATGGTTGGCGAGGGCGAGGTGACGTTTTCAGAACTTTTGACCTTTTACGAAAAAAAGAGCAGCGGACGGTATTCGGAACAGCAGCAGCTGCAGATTGTGGCATTCTGGCCGGGCGCAATCAAACAGGCCGGACTGGACAGTATTGCAGGTATTGTTTATCGAGATCCCATCACCGGGGAGCTTGTACGGACAAAGGAGCGCTCCCTGACCAATATCAGTGAGATCCCATTTTTTTATAAGGATATGAAGGATTTTGCCAATCGGATCGTTTATTATGAATCCAGCCGCGGATGTCCGTTTCGGTGCGGTTACTGTCTGTCCTCGATTGATAAAAAAGTGCGGTTCCGCAGCCTTTCGCTGGTGACGAAGGAACTGCAGTTTTTTCTTGACCGGAGGGTGCCGCAGGTAAAGTTCGTAGACCGGACGTTTAACTGCAAAAAGAGCCATTCGATGGCGATCTGGCAGTATTTGCTGGAACACGATAATGGAATTACTAACTTCCATTTTGAAATTTCATCGGATCTTCTGGATGATGACGAGCTGGCGCTGATGAAACAGATGCGTCCGGGGCTGATTCAGCTGGAAATCGGTGTGCAGACGACGAACCTGGTGGTTGTGAAGGAGATCCGGAGGACGATGGATCTAGACAAGGTGGCGCGCCGTGTGGCGCAGGTCAACACCTTTGGCAACATCCATCAGCATCTCGACCTGATTGCGGGGCTTCCGGATGAGGATATCGAGAGCTTTCATCGTTCCTTCAACGATGTATACAAAATGGAGCCGGAACAGCTTCAGCTTGGCTTTCTGAAGGTGCTGAAAGGTTCCTATATGGAAGAAAGGAAGCAGAAATACGGTCTGCTCAGTCAGAGCAAGCCGCCGTATGAGGTGCTTAGAACCAACTGGCTTTCCTATGAAGAGGTGATCCGTCTCAAGGGTGTGGAAGAGATGGTCGAGGTCTATTACAACAGCGGGCAGTTCCGCTGCACGATGAAATGCCTGTCGCAGGAATGGGGCGATGCGTTTGATTTGTATGACCGCCTGGCGGCATTTTATGAGGAAGAGGGACTGAATGGAGTGAGCCATAACCGGCTGGCGCGGTATGAGATTTTATACAGGTTCATTCAGAAATGGAGGAAGCAGGCAGAAATTTTTTCTATCGATGAGACATCCTATCAGGATCTTTTAATGTATGACCTCTACCTCCGCGAAAACGTCAAGAGCCGCCCATCCTTTGCCCCGGATCCGTCGGAGTGGAAGAACGAGACGAAGCAGTTTTTCATGCGCGAGGCGAAGGAACGCCGTTATTTGAAGGGCTACGAGGCATACGATTCCAGGCAGATGGCGAAAATGGCGCATTTAGAGCGGATGGAAGACGGAAGCTTTGTGCTGTTTGATTACAAAAACCGGGATGCTCTGTTTGGCAATGCGGCGGCATTTTCCATTTCCCAGGATGAAATATAGTGAGAAATGGGATTTTCTAGAGAGAGACAGGAAAAAGAAATTGCGTATGGCGGCAGTCTGAACACCTGAGAATGGGAAGAAATGTAAGACAGCCATATTTTAAATTAGATGGATAGTAAACTGTTCAGTAGGTCTGTGCATTTACTGCGCGTGACTGTGAAGGTACTGAACAGTTACGATGGATAAATAAAATGGAAAAAACAGACAATTCTTATATAGCGATTGACCTGGAGACAACAGGGTTAAATCCCAAAACCGAGCGGATCATCGAGATTGGCGCGGCTCGGGTGGAAGATAGAACCGTGGTGCAGACGTATTCGACGTTTGTCAACCCGGAGCGGGAACTGGATGCGCGCATCCGGGAGCTGACGGGAATCTGTGACGATGATTTGAAGGATGCGCCGGTGCTGGATACAGTTTTGCCGGAACTTCTGGCATTCTGCGGGGAGCTGCCGCTTCTGGGGCATCATGTTATCTTTGATTTCAGCTTTCTCAAGCGGGCGGCGGTCAACCGGAAGTATACATTTGAGCATGCGGGGCTTGATACCTTGAAAATCTGCCGCCATTTTATGCCAGAGGAGGAAAAAAAGAATCTGGCAGCCGCGTGTCGGTATTTTGCGGTGGATCCGGGCGAGAGCCATCGGGCGCTTTCGGATGCGCTGGCGGCGCACCATCTGTATCAGGAGCTTAAAAACAGGTATTTTCTGGAAGTGCCGGAGGTGTTTGCACCGCAGCCTTTGATTTACAAGGTAAAACGCGAACAGCCCGCGTCAAAAAAGCAAAAAGAAGTCTTGCGGGAATTACTAAAATATCATAGAATAAATTTATCTGCGCAGATTGATTCGCTTTCGAAAAATGAGATTTCGAGACTTACGGATCAGATTATCGCGCAGCATGGCAGAATGCAGAAGAGGTGAGAGATATGTTTAAATTTTCAAATCAGAAAACACGCCAGATCGTATCAGCGGTTGTTATTATAATCGTAGTAGTAGCGATGGTAGCGGGAACCATTTTGGCAGGTCTTATGATGTAAAGGTTCGGTAGATGATGAAAAAAAGAAATTGGATGGCAGGCGTATGCGGTGCGGCAGTGATGGGACTGCTTATAGCCGGTACGGGCACCGCGTCAGCGGGGACGATTCCCACGGGCTTTCAGGTCGGTGGGTTTGATCTTTCCGGGATGACACGGGAAGAGGCGGATCAGACGATTGAGAAATCGATCGGGGAGATGGAAAATCAGACCATTTCGATCCGGGTAGAAGGTCATGAGGTTCAGACGACGGCGGCGGAGCTGGGATTTTCCTGGGTCAACCAGAACGAGATTGATGAGGAAGTGGAGAAACTTTCCGGCGGAAATCTTCTGCGCCGGTATCTGAATCAGAAGGAATTAGAGCAGTCCGGCGTGGATCTGCAGATTGAGACAGCGGTCGATGAAGCGAAGGTTGCCGAGTTTGTGCAGACCCGGTGCGCGGAATTTACGACAGCGCCGCAGGACGCTGTGATCACGCATGAAAATGGAGTCTTTCAGGTCAGCCAGTCTTCGGCGGGACAGGAAGTGGACATAGATGCGACGACAAAAGCACTGAATGAGGCGCTCGCGGGCGGTCTTTCGGAACCGGTTTCGGTGGATGCAACAGTCAAAAATGCAGAGCCGACCCGCACGACAGAGGCATTATCTACGATTCAGGATGCACTTGGAACATTCAGTACCGGATTCAACCCGGGAAATGTGTCGCGTTCCAAGAATCTGCGGAACGGTGCGGCGAAGATCAACGGCACGGTTCTGATGCCGGGAGAAGAATTTTCGGCTTATACATGGCTGACCCCATTTACGGTGGAAAATGGCTATGCATCGGCAGGTTCCTATGCGAACGGTCAGGTAGTCGATACGGTCGGCGGTGGCGCCTGCCAGATCTGCACGACGCTCTACAATGCAGCGCTTCTGGCGGAGATGGATATCACCCAGCGCCAGAATCATTCGATGATTGTTACTTACGTTCCGGCATCGCAGGATTCGGCGATCGCGGGTACTTATAAGGATCTGAAATTTAAAAATCCATACGATACCCCGATCTATATGGAAGGGGCAGTGAACGGCGGGACTATTTCATTTACGATATATGGAAAAGAGACACGGCCGGCAAACCGGACGATCAAATACGTTTCGGAGACACTGTCGAAGAAGGATCCGGGCGAGCCGATCACAAAGGTGGACGCATCTTTGAAGCCGGGTGCGAGGGTGAAGGAACAGTCGGCGCACTATGGGCTGCAGTCACGGCTCTGGAAATACGTCTACGTGGACGGCGTGGAGACGGAGAAAACCTTGCTGCAGACGGATACCTATATGGCATCGAAGGCAATCTACCGTGTAGGTCCGGCCGTTGCAGCTGCGGCACCGGCGGTTCCGGCTGGACCGCAGCCTGAGACACCGCAGCCTGAGACGCCACAGCCGGAAAATCCGGTTCCGGCACCGACGGAAGCACCGGCAGCACAGGAGCCGACCCCGGCACAGCCGCAGGGACCAGCCGGTCCGGCGCAGGAAGCAGCGCCGCCGATGGAGTGATAGCTTATATCGGATCATATATAGTGATGGTATGAGAGCAGAGATTTGTGGTAACATGGCGTGGTAAACGCAGAAAATTACTGTACTTGAATGTGAAGCTGGGAAAGGAATCAGAATGAACATAAAAGATGAAATTTTCGAGGCATACGGGGAGATGAAAGCCGAGCAGGATCTTCTGGCGGTCGGTTACACCGCGCTTCTTGGTACCTCGATGGCGGCAAAAAGCGGCGAGGCGGCGCTTTTGAACCGATTTTCTGCACGGTATGTGAGAGAATGCCAGAATCTCTATGAGAAATGGAATCCGTCTCCGCTTCTGGAGGCATTTGCTGCACATAAAGAGCGGAAAGTGCTGACCCGTCTCGGCGCATCTGCGTGGTATCCGGCGGGCGGGGGCGGCGTCATGGCAGCGCTGTGGCATTTTTTTGATGGATTCGGACTCGGATTTGAGATGGATCTTAGGAAACTTCCGATCCGCCAGGAGACGGTGGAGGTCTGCGAGGTATTTGACCTCAATCCATACCGTTTACAGTCCCAGGGCTGCATTCTGCTGACGGCGTCTAGCGGTCCGAAACTGCTAAAGAATCTGGAGAGAGAGGGCATTCCGGCGGCGCTCATCGGTCGGACGCGCACAGCGATCGGACGCGAGATTTACAGCGGCGAAGTACATAGCTTTCTTGACCGGCCAAAACCGGATGAGATAGATAAAATGAAAGACTTACCAAAATCCCATTAACAGGAGGTAGTAAAGTGAGAGAGAGAATTTTAGCGGTCATTGAAAAAAACAGCCGCATCAGCGTCAAAGAGCTGGCGGATTTACTCGGGGAGAATGAAGCTGCGGTCGCGGCGGAGATCGCCGAAATGGAAAATGAACATATCATCTGCGGTTACCATACCCTGATTAACTGGGATAATACAGATGAGGAGAAGGTCATTGCACTGATCGAAGTAAAGGTAACGCCGCAGCGCGAGATGGGCTTTGACAAGATTGCCGAGAGAATCTATCAGTACAGCGAGGTGACTTCGGTATACCTGATGTCCGGCGGCTATGATTTTACCGTTATGATCGAGGCGAAAACCATGCGTGCAGTTGCACAGTTCGTGGCAGAAAAGCTTTCCACGATCGATTCTGTGCTGAGTACCGCGACCCATTTTATTCTTAAAAAATACAAAGACCATGGTACCGTTCTCTGCGACGGTCCTCAGGATGAAAGGATGTTGATTGTTCCGTGAGAAACCCATTATCAGATACGATTGTAAATATTCCGCCGTCCGGAATCCGGAAGTTTTTTGACGTTGTCAGCGAGATGAAGGGCGCGATCTCCCTGGGCGTGGGCGAACCGGATTTTGATACACCGTGGCATATCCGCGAGGAGGGCATTTATTCGCTGGAAAAAGGACGTACCTTCTATACGTCGAACTCTGGTTTAAAGGAACTGCGCCAGGAGATCTGCCATTATCTGAAACGTCGTCAGCGCCTTGAGTATGATCCGAATACAGAAGTGATGGTAACGGTCGGCGGCAGCGAGGCGATTGATATCGCCCTGCGCGCGATGCTCAATCCGGGCGATGAGGTTCTGATTCCGCAGCCGAGTTACGTTTCCTATGTGCCGTGTACGGTGCTGGCGGGCGGTACGCCGGTCATTATCGAGCTGGAGGAGAAGGATGAGTTCCGTTTGACGCCGGAGAAGCTGCTGGAGAAAATCACACCGAAAACAAAGGTGCTGATTCTTCCATTCCCGAACAATCCAACGGGCGCGATCATGAACCGCACCGATCTGGAGGCGATCGCGAAGGTGATTGAGGAGAAGGATCTGTTTGTGCTGAGTGATGAAATTTATTCCGAGCTGACCTACAGTGGCAAGCACGTTTCCATCGCGGAGATTTCCGGGATGCGTGACCGCACGGTGTTGATCAACGGATTTTCCAAGGCATATGCGATGACCGGGTGGCGTCTCGGCTATGCGGCGGCTCCAGCGCTTATCTTAAAACAGATGCTGAAAATCCATCAGTTTGCGATCATGTGTGCGCCGACCACCAGCCAGTATGCAGCGGTTGACGCCCTGCGGAATGGCGATGAGGACATTGCCCGCATGAAGAAAGCCTACGATGAGCGCCGCCGCTATCTTTTGAGAGAGTTCCGGGGGCTCGGCATGGACTGTTTCGAGCCGTATGGAGCATTTTATATGTTCCCGTGCATCAAACGGTTTGGCATGACCTCGGATGAATTCGCAAACCGCCTGTTACAGGAAGAGAAGCTGGCGCTTGTGCCGGGCACCGCGTTTGGAGACTGCGGCGAGGGCTATCTGCGTGTTTCCTATGCGTATTCGCTGGAGGATCTGCAGAAGGCGATCGAGCGCATCAAGCGGTTTGTGGCACGGCTGGATGGAGAGAAGAAATGTTAAATATTGTACTCTATGAACCGGAGATGCCGATGAATACAGGAAATATAGGACGAAGCTGCGTGGCAACGAACACGCGGCTTCATCTGATCGAGCCTCTCGGTTTTAAATTGAATGATAAAATGGTAAAAAGAGCGGGTCTTGATTACTGGCCACATCTGGACGTGACAGTTTACAGCGATTTTAAAGATTTTCTGGAGAAGAATCCGGGCGCGCGCCCGTATATGGCGACCACGAAGACGACGCAGGTGTATACGGACGTTCACTACGATCCGGACTGCTATATCATGTTCGGACCGGAAAGCCGCGGCATCCCTGAAGAACTCCTGATCGAAGACCCGGAGCGCTGCGTCCGCATCCCGATGTGGGGTGAGACGCGTTCTCTGAATCTGTCAAACTCGGTGGCGATCATTCTGTATGAGGCGCTGCGGCAGAATGGGTTTGAGAAGATGAATACGGAGGGGCATCTGCATCACCTCCAGTGGAAATAAGGTGGATTCTGTCCCACACGTGCGTCATCAACGTCTCAGATGAAACAGGAATTAGTGGCACCAAGTCCCACAGGCACTGATATTTCCGTCGCATTCGGCGTCGGAGTCAGTGCCATTTTTATTGTTGTCCGGCAGGTGGACGCCGCAGGATGGTCCGTTATTTCCGCTCCGGTCAAAGTGAAGCATTCCGTTTAAGAAGTCTTCGATGCGGTCTTTAGGAGCGCCTTTGGCGCCGCCGAGAACCTGAATGCTGGTTTCGCGCAGGGCGATCATCATCGGGATCGGAAGGGCGTCGCAGAGGAGAACGGCAGTATTTTCTTTTTTCAGAAACTCGACCAGCGCGCCGGGATCGTTTGCATAGGTCTGTTTCACGGTTTTGGTGGAAATAATCTCATCGTCAACTACATCAAAAATTAAAAATTCTTTCACCTGAGCCAGGTGGGAGCAGATTTCTCCGTTTTCATAAGGGACTGCAATTTTCATGAGTGACCTCCTTTTTTAGAGATAGTATAGCGCTTAGAATTGAAAAATCAATATAAATGTATATGTTATTTATGAAAAAATATATAATAGACATATATGTAGGTGGCTTGTATGGATGAAGTAAATATTGAGAAGAATGAAAAGAAGGATGCGTTACTGATAGCAATCGAAGAAGGAAGAACGATTGTAAAAGATCCAAATGCACCGAGATATTCCAGTATGGAAGACTTAAAAGCGGCATTGGAAGTATAATATCTTTGATAGAAAAAGAGAGCCAGCAGAATGCACTTCTGTTGACTCTTTTTTACAATTATGATTTGAAGCAGCAAGTCCCTTAATCCGACTTAACTTCTTTCCACAAACTATTATAAAGCTCGTCCGCCTCATCCCCAAGATACCGGTAAACCTCGCAGTTTTTCAGCTGCTTCGCATCTGGGAAGACGGCTTTGTTGTTCTGGATTTCTTCGTCCAGCATTTCCTTGGCTGCCTTGTTTGGCGTCGCGTAGGTAATGTACTCAAAGTTTTTGACTGCGACATCCGGGCGGCAGAGAAAATTGATCCATTTTTCTGCGTTTTCCTTATTTTTCGCATTTTTCGGAACTACCCAGGAATCGAGCCAGACGTTGGTTCCCTCTTCCGGGATTACATATTCCAGGGAGAATGGGAGGTTCTGTGCGGCTACCTCATCCTGGATGTACATGATCTCGCCGGAGTAGATGACGCCGATGGCTGCCTCGCCGCCGATCATCTTGTCACGTACCTGATCGATGACGTAAGCCTGTATGAGCGGTTTTTGGTCAATCAGATCCTGCTTTGCCTGCTGGAGTTCGGTTTCGTCGGTCGAGTTGGCAGAGAAGCCGTCTTTTTTGAGCGCTACCATGAAGGCATCGCGGACGCTGTCCTGCATCAGGATCTCGCCTTTATAAGCCGGATTCCAGAGATCGGACCATTTGGTCGGAACCGGAAGTCCTTTTTCTTCGATGAGCTTCGTATTATAAAGAATACCGACGGTTCCCCAGGTGTATGGCACGGAATATTTGTTTTCCGGGTCGAACTGCTTGGACATTTCCATGTACTGCGGGTCAATGTTTTTGACATTTGGAATGTTGTCAAAGTTGAGTTCGGCAAGCAGGTCATTTTCCTTCATTTTCTGAATCATGTAGTCGGATGGGCAGACTACATCGTAGTTGACGCCGCCGGCTTCGATGACCGGATACATTTCTTCCAGTGTCTCAAATACGTCGTAGGTAACCTTGATTCCGGTTTCCTGTTCAAATTCCTCAATCAGGTTCGGATCAATATATTCGCCTGCATTGTAGACGTACAGTTCGTTTGAATGAGTCGTGGTGTAGCGGCTGTAGGTGCTGACACCAACGACAAGCAGAATCAGCGTGCAGGCAAGTCCCAGAACGCCGTTCTTGATCTGGTTGTTGCGTTTGCGGCGCTTGATGGTCTCTGTGTCAATCATAGTCGCATTGCCGGTGGATTTTTTCTCCGGGGCAAAGTTGGTGATCACCAGGAGCACCAGGACTGCCACGAAAATCAGCGTGGACAGGGCGTACATCGTCGGCTGGATGCCTCGGCGCACTTGGCTGTAGATCAGGGTGGATAAGGTATCCATACCGGCACCTCTTGTAAAGTGCGTAATGATAAAATCATCGAGGGACATCGTAAATGCCATCAAAAAGCCGGAGAGGATACCCGGGACGATGTCCGGAAATACGACCTTGAAGAAGGCATACAGCGGGCTGGCGCCGAGATCCAGAGCGGCTTCGTAGGTGTACCGGTTCGTCTGCTTGAGTTTCGGCATGACACTTAATATCACATATGGAATGTTAAATGTGATGTGCGCGATCAGCACGGTTTTAAATCCGAGAGAGATACCGAACGCGATAAATGCCAGCATCAGGGAGATACCGGTTACGATGTCGGAGTTCAGCATCGGGATGTTGTTGATTCCCATGACGATGGTGCGCGGAATCCGTTTCATGCTGTTGATGCCGATGGCGGCGATCGTGCCGATGACGGTCGCGATCAGAGCCGACGCAAACGCGATGAGCAGCGTATTGTTTAAGGCATTCATGATGGCGGAATCCTGGAACATCTGCGTATACCAGCGGGTGGTAAAACCGCCCCAGACGGTTCTCGATTTTGTGTTGTTAAAGGACAAAACGATCATGGTCACGATCGGGATGTATAAAAAGAGCAGGATGAGCGCCAGGTAAAAGTCCTGGAAAAACTGTTTTAAGCGGTTATGTTTCATCAGAACGCATTGCCCTCCCCTTCTTTATCGTATTTGGCGATGAGCGCCATACTCAGTAAAATGAAAATCATCAGAACCAGCGAGAGACCGGAACCTAAGTGCCAGTTGCTTCCCTTGGTGAACTCCTGCTCGATGACATTTCCGATAAGCAGGATCTTGCTGCCGCCTAAGAGACTGGAGATAACGAAGGTCGTCAGCGCCGGGACAAATACCATGGTAATGCCGCTGATGATGCCCGGGATGCTGAGCGGAATCCAGATGTGAATGAGTGTCTGGAAATTGTTTGCCCCCAGGTCTTTGGCGGCGTTGATGGTATTATCGTCGATTTTTGCCAGCACATTATAAATTGGTAGAATCATGAAAGGCAGGAAGTTGTATACCATACCCAGAATGATCGCCCACGGTGTATTGATGATGGCGATATTTGGCAGATGGAGAAAGGAAAGAATGCCATTGATGACGCCATTTTTCTCCAGAAGCGTCTGCCACGCGAGGGTGCGGAGCAGGAAATTCATCCACATCGGAAGGATGAAGACGAATACCATAAAGCTTCCTGCCCCAATGCCGCGGCGGCGCAGTACCAATGCCAGCGGATAGGACAAGAGGAGGCAGATGGCAGTTGCGGCCAAGGACAGTCCCAGAGATAAAAGCAGTGCTTTTAAATGTTCCGGGGTTGCGATGGAACAGACATTTGCCAGTGTAAATGTCCCGCTTTTGGTCGTCAGACCGTAGTATACGATCAGCAGGAGCGGGATGATGGTAAAACCGATCATCCAGAGAATATAAGGACCGGCGAAGAGCCGTTTCACGTTTGATTTCATGCTAAGTCCGACTCCTTTCTATTCATTGACGCCCACAGCTTCCTCGTCCTCTGACGCCGGCTTGTTCATGATCTGGATGTCAAACGGATCTACATGGATGCCGACCTTCTCGCCGACCGGGAACATATCCGTGCTGTGAACCAGCCACTCATAGCCGTCCGGGGTGGTGACCTCCATCTCATAGTGGACGCCTTTGAAAATCAGGTGGGTGACAACGCCCTGCAGCGTGCCTTCCTCTGGTTTTACGAGGTCAATGTCCTCCGGGCGGATGACAACGTCAACCGGCTGATTATTTCCAAAGCCTTTATCAACGCAGGCAAATTTCGCGCCGAAGATTTCAACCAGCTCGTCGTGGATCATCAGACCGTCCACGATGTTGCTCTCGCCGATGAAGTCGGCAACGAATGCGTTTTCCGGCTCGTTGTAGATCTGTTCCGGGGAACCCATCTGCTGGATATAACCCTGGTTCATGACAACGATGGTATCGGACATCGTCAATGCCTCTTCCTGATCGTGGGTAACATAGATAAAAGTGATGCCAAGCTCATTTTTCAGACGGATCAGCTCGTACTGCATGTCCTGGCGCAGTTTTAAATCTAGGGCACCGAGCGGCTCATCGAGAAGCAGAACCTTCGGCTCGTTGACAATCGCGCGCGCAATGGCGATACGCTGCTGCTGACCGCCGCTTAGAGAGTCAATGCTGCGGTGCTCAAAGCCGTTTAAGTTTACAAGCTTTAAAGCGTACTTAATTTTATCATCAATATATGCTTTTGATTTGTTTTTAATTTTTAGTCCAAATGCGATATTATCTGCGATGCTCATATGCGGAAACAGTGCATATTTCTGGAATACGGTGTTTAGCTGGCGCTTGTTTGGCGGAAGTTTGGTAATATCTTCGCCGCCGAAAATTACTTTTCCTGTATTTGGAGATTCAAATCCGCCGATGATGCGGAGCGTGGTTGTCTTGCCGCAGCCGCTGGGGCCTAAGAGCGTTACAAAGGAATTTTCCTTTACTGAAAGGCTCAAGTCATCCAGGACCAGGGTGTCGTCAAAGCGTTTCGAGATATGCTGTAAATCGATTAATGGCTGGCTCATGCGTTTCCTCCGTAAATAGTAAAATAATGTGTAGTATTAGAAACTTGGCGGCGAGCTGACCCAGAGGATCGTCGCGCCGGAGCGGCTTTCAAGGTAATGCGTCTTGTCGCTCGTATAGTAAAAAGATTCGCCCTTTTTGGCTTTGTACGTCCGGTTCCCCAGATGAATCAGGATGCTGCCGGAAAGAACGTAGCCAAATTCCTCACCCTCATGCGGGCTGTCCGGATAGGTGGAGCCGCCGGCACCGAGTGTCAGGCGGATCGGTTCCATCGTGTTCTTCTGGGCGTTCGGGATGATCCACTGAATCTCATTTTTCAGTTCCGGATCTTCCTTGATAAAATAGTCGTTTTTTTCAAATACAATCTGCTCTTCCGGAGCCTCGTTGAAAAACTCCCCTATGGTTGTGCCGAGACACTGGAGAATATCCATCAAAGTAGCGATGGACGGGGAGGTCAGATCGCGCTCTACCTGGGAGATAAATCCCTTCGAAAGCTCTGCGCGGTCAGCCAGCTCTTCCTGCGTCAGACCCTTTAAAATTCGCAGTTCCTTTAATTTTCCTCCTATACTCAACAGAGGGAACCTCCTTTCCTGGTTTCATAGGAAATTGCGTCCTATAAAACAAAAAACGCTCCGCGAGGATGCGCCAGGGCACATTCTTTTTTATAAAAACCGGGTGGGAAAACCATCCGTCCGGCGTTTTTTAGAAACATGCAAAAGTAAGATGAAAGTTTAGAAATTCTAAAATGAATGTAAAATTAATCTTTTTGTTTAGAAATAATAAACTTGCTTCCGAGTATCTATTATACAGAATGTGGGGAAGGTGTCAAGGAAAAAAACGGGAAAATCCGGGGGTTCTCAAATTGTGTGAAAAAAGGGTGCAAAAATGGCGGTATGATGATAAAATAGGGGCAGATAATTTGATAGAAACCGTTATAACGGTTCTGGGGGCTCAAAGGAGGAACATTTCATGCAGGATAAGTATATGGCGTATGTGGGTTCTTACTCATACAACGGTCAGGCAAAGGGAATTACCGTGTATGATGTGGATGTAAAAAAGGGAAAGTTTATCTACCGGTGCGAGGTGGAGGTGGACAACTCTTCCTATTTAACTGTTTCACATGACGGGCGGATGCTCTATTCCATCGCGGACGAGGGCGTTGTGGCGTTCCGGATTCTGGAAAATGGCGCACTCAGCCGTGTGAACAGCGCAAATATCAAGGCGATGCGCGGCTGTCATATTGCGACCGATGCGGAGGACAAGTTTATCTTCGTATCCGGCTATCATGACGGCAAGGAGACGGTGGTCCGCCTGAAACCGGACGGTTCTATCGGGGAAGTGACCGACGGCGTTTACCACAAGGGACTTGGAAGCGTGGCAGAGCGCACGTTCCGTCCGCATGTGAGCTGTGCGGAGCGCACACCGGATGGCAGATTCCTGCTGGTAGCCGATCTGGGAATTGACCAGGTCAAGATTTACAGGTTTGATGGCGAGAAGGGAACCCTTTCATTGGTGGACGCGATCCGCTGTGATTTGGAATCTGGTCCGAGACATTTCATGTTCAGCAAGGATGGAAAATTCTTGTATTTGATGTATGAAATCAAAAATGTGATTGATGTATACACGTATGAAACGGGCGATCGTGTGCCGAAGATCGAGAAAATCCAGACGAACCCATCGACCGCACCGGAGCGCACCAGCCAGCTGACTGCAGCGTGCACGATCCGGATGTCCGAGGACGAGACACATCTGTTCTGCAGCAATGCGGGCGATAATTCAGTCAGTGTCTACGAGCGCGATGCACAGACGGGGCTTTTGAAGCTGCTCTGCTGTCTTCCGATCAGTGGAGATTACCCGAAAGATATCGCGATTTTCCCGGATGGAAACCATCTGGCGTCGATCAACCACGGTAGTAACAGCATTTCTTTCTTCCAGGTGGAATATAAGGAGAAACTGCTGGTGATGAGCGGTCGCAGTATTTCGGTGAATGAGCCAAACTGCTGTGTGATTACAAAGGTACCTACGAGAGGAAAGAAAGCAGACTAAATGGCAGAAGGAGTTAATAGCGAGAATGGCAGGATCAACATACGGAAAAATACTGACAATGACAACGTGGGGCGAATCCCACGGCGCAGGCGTGGGCGTGGTCGTAGATGGCTGTCCGGCGGGGCTTGCGCTTTATGAGGAAGACGTTCAGCGTTATCTGGACCGCCGCAAACCGGGGCAGAGCCGTTTTACGACGAAGCGCAGCGAGAGCGATACGGTGGAGATCCTGTCAGGCGTTTTTGAAGGGCGGACGACGGGCACGCCGATCTCGATGCTGGTGCGGAACCAGGATCAGCATTCGAAGGATTACAGTGAGATCGCCAGTTATTACCGTCCCGGACATGCGGATTATACCTTCGATGAAAAATACGGTTTCCGGGATTACCGGGGCGGCGGACGTTCTTCGGGACGCGAGACGATCGGACGCGTGGCAGCAGGCGCTATCGCGGCAAAGTTGCTGGAATCCTTGAACATTCAGGTAAAAGCATACACGAAAGCGATCGGACCGGTGGAAGTGGCGCCGGATCGGTTTGATCTGGCGGAATGTGAAAAGAATAAGCTGTATATGCCGGATGCTGCCGCAGCCGCAGAGGCAGAGCAGTATCTGGAAAGGAAGATGGCGGAGAAAGATTCTGCTGGCGGTATCGTGGAATGCGTGATTGCCGGTCTTCCGGCAGGGCTTGGTGAACCGGTTTTTGATAAATTTA